>FWPV01005060.1_pt1 | contig 26832 bp, 17 predicted proteins | sample 2228371 | NCBI WGS metagenome assembly FWPV01 (sample SAMEA103939776, study PRJEB20133) | metagenome
TCAAGCCGACTTCGAGCAGGAGCAGCAGAGGATCCTCAATGAGCTGGGCCAGAAGATCATGAGCGTCATCGACAAGTACGCGCGGGACAATGGCTATACGCTGATCCTGGACGTTAGTTCGCCGCAGACGCCGGTGTTGTACGCAACAAATCAAATCGACATCACGCAGGAAATCATCCGCCTGTACGACGCTCAGTCGGGGTCTTCGTCTGCGGCGCCCGCTCCGGCGGCCGCCAAGCCGGCGTCCGCGGCCCCCGCTCCGGCTGCGGTGAAACCACCGCCCGCCACGGTCGCGGCTCCGGCCCCCGCGGCGCCGAAGAAGAAGTAATTTGATCGGGTCAAAGGCGGCTTGGAGCTAAGGTTCCCGGCGCGTCCGGCCGATGGAACGGTTGGAGCGCATGGGTTCCGCGAAGCCAAGCCTGGAAGGATGGGGTGCGTTAACGTCCGCTGGACCGACGCCTCCCCCAGAGGCTCGCCGCGCGCTGGTTGACGACCGCGGGCGCGCTATACCCACCGAAGCCCGGCGGGCGGCCTGGCAAAAGGTGGAGCAGATGCGGTGGTGGCAGGCATCCGTGCCCTTTCCTCCGATCCCCAATGAGTACCTGCATTACCGGGCACTCCAGGACTGGATCTTTGGCTTCGTGGTGACGTCCGTAATGCTCCTCGCGCCCGGCGTAGGCGCCATCTTCCTGCTTCGCTGGCAGAAAGAAGTGGGCAGCATTCAGGGGGTTCTGGCGCTGGCTATCGCCATAATCGCCCTCATCCTCCTAGTTCTCGTCATGCAGCGGCTCGCCCAGCCGATGTGGGGCTCTCCGGGCGCCCCGGCGCTCTGGCTCCGCCGTCTGTTTCTGCTGTCATTGCCCACGCCTGTGCTTGCCGCCCTGGCGACGCTCGTCCGCCCCTCGCGCGGCATCGAGTGGGTGGGGATTACCGCAATCTTCGCCGAAGCCGGGATTCTGATCACGCTCTTCGTCTGGTTTCTGGCCCTCTATTTTGCATACACATCGATTCCCGCCGGCATGAGGTTCCTTGAGAACACGGCGCCCGGGCAGGCGCTTCGCAGCTACTATGAAAAGCTGCGCCCGGGCGGGGCTATCAAGGAAGCTGTGCAATATCAAACGCAATTCCGCAACGCCCGGTTCGTTCCGCCGGACGAAGCGGACGAACTGGCGCGGTGGGAGCAGCCTTCCACCGGACGGCGCCAGACGCTCTCCGAAATGGCTTCCGAGTTATCGAGGCTCAGCCGAACGCTCGACGTCGCCGACTTCGAGCAAGACTTCGACGTCGCCGGCACGGCAGTATATCGAGCGGACGGACTGTCCCATCCCGAGGCGCTCATCGGGTGCTGCGCCTTGGACGCGAAGGGAATCGCCGGGGAAGGAGAGGGTTCAGCCCCCGTCAAGAAACGGCTGCACCGGGTACACGTCTTAGTGCCATTTGAGGACGGTTGGTTTGTTGAGAATCCTCCTCTCACAGTGACAGAAGGTGATGCGAAAAGGCTGTACGATTTGGCTGGCGCGAATTAGAACTGATCCCCAAAATTCCTTCGGGATGCGATACCATCAAGCCTCGGGTCCTCAACCATGCGAATCTTGCATCCATCTATCCTTTGCCTGTTGCTGTGCGCCGCCCGGGCGAGCGCCCTAGACCCCTTTCCGTTAAACTGGCGGCAGCAGCCGTCCAGCCCTGCGGACGTCTCGTTCTTGCTTGAGGCGCCCGCCGGGAAAGCCGGTTTCATACGCTCCGTCAACGGTAAGTTGACCACCGCCGGAGGAAAGCGGTTCCGGATATGGGGCGTGAATTTCACCGCCGCCGCCACCGTTCCATCCAAAGAAGACGCCCCCGCCGTGGCTGCTTACCTCGCGCGCCACGGCATCAACTGCGTCCGGTTCCATTTCCTCGACCGTCCCGCCCCCTCCGGACTCATCGACGCCAAGCGCGACGATACGCGGGCTTTTGACCCGGCGCAACTGGACCGCTTCGACTTCTTTGTCTCCGAACTGAAAAAGCGCGGCGTCTACAGCAACATCAACCTGAACGTAGGACGCACTTATAAGCCGGGCGACGGAGTGCGCGACCACGAGCTGCTCGGTTTCGCCAAAGGTTTGACTTATTTCGATCCCCGTTTGCTTGAGCTTCAGCGCGAATACGCCCGGGCCCTCCTGACGCACTTCAATCCTTACACCAAGTCCGAATACCGGAACGAACCGGCGGTGGCCATTGTTGAGCTGGTGAACGAAAACTCGATCGTCGAAAGCTGGTTCAGCGACCGGTTGCTGGGAAAGAACACTACAAAGAACCCGGGAACGTGGACCGACATCCCGGCGAGTTACGAGTCGGCGTTGACGGACCTCTACCACTCGTGGCTGCGCGCCAAAGGACTGCCGCCCGTTCCGCGCCTGCGGCGCGCCGAGTTCGAAAAGGCGGACCGCGACCGCTTCCACCGTGAGGCGGAGTTCTATATGGAACTGGAACGGAAGTTCTTCCGCGAGATGGGCGAGTTCCTTAAAAAGACTATCGGCGTGAAGTCCCTCATCGCCGGAACGAGCGATCACAATCACGGCAACAGCGGCTACCCATTGCTCGCCTCGGCGTCCCAACTGGACATCGTCGACGGTCACGTCTACTGGCAGCACCCGCGCTATCTGACCGACCCGAAAACCGGCAAGCGCACAGGCTTCGAAATCGGCAACACGCCGATGGTGAATGACCCTCTTAACTCCACCGTGGTGCAGTTGTCGCGCTCTGCGGTGGCGGGGAAGCCATACACGGTGAGCGAGGTGAATCACCCCTTTCCGGCGGAGTTCGCGAGCGAAGGGATTCCCATTCTGACCGCCTACGCGGCGCTGCACGATTGGGACGGGATCTTCTGGTACACATTTGAGCACGTGGACCCCTCGCAATGGCGCGCCGTGCAGCGGGGACATTTTGACATCCGCCCGGATCCGGTGAAAATGGCGCAGCTTGCCTCATGCGCGGTCACTTTCTTGCGCGGGGACGTGCGCTCCGCCCGGCGGACGGTGCTCCGCTCCTACAGCATGGACGAAGTGCGCGAAAGCTTGCGGCTGCCGCGTCAGGAGCGTCCATACTTCACGCCCGGCTTTCCGCCCAGCGCGCCTCTCCAGCACTCTCAGCGCATCGAGTCGTTCCAAGTGTCAAAGAAGGCGGATGTGGCAGCCGCCACGGGACCGGTCATTGCCTCCGATACCGGCGAACTCGCATGGCACAGGAAGAATCCCAAAGCCGGGCTGGTGACGGTGGACACGCCGCGAACGCAAGCGCTCGCCGGATTTGTGAAAGCCAGCGGCACAGAGACCGCGCATCTCGCCGTTTCGCCCGAAAACGAGTTTTGCGCCGTCAGCCTGACCTCGTTGGACGGCAAACCCATCGCCGCCTCAGCCCGGCTCTTGCTGGTTGCCGGCGGGAAGGTAGCCAACACAGACATGGTCTGGAACGAAAAACGCACTTCCTTGGTGAACTGGGGCAAGGAGCCGACGGTGATAGAGACGATCCGCGGTTCTGTGACTCTGAAGAACGTCACGGGAGCTCGCTCGGTCCTGGTGCAGCCTTTGGACGGCGCGGGCGGCGCCTTGGGCAAGCCGGTGGAAGCCGTAAGGTCGGCTTCAGGATGGAGATTCCCGATCGGCGCAGATCCCACCGTCTGGTACGGAATCACGGTGCGGCGCTAGGCGGGCAAAACGGATATCCGATTGCGGATCTCCGGAATTTGGTAGATTGCGGACGGAGGCTGTGCATGGATACCGCCACTTTGTTCACCGCCGGCGCGGCGCTCTTGCGGCCCATCAAAGAGATCGCCGAAAAGCTGGAAATACCGGAAGATTATCTGGAGTATTACGGACGCTATACCGCCAAGCTCCGGCTCGAGTTGTTGCAAGAGCGGGCGCAGTCGCGAACGGGAAAACTCATTCTGGTCACCGCCGTGAACCCGACGGCGCACGGGGAAGGGAAGACGGTCGTCTCGATCGGTCTCACTCAGGCGCTCGAGAGACTCGGGAAGAGGGCTATCGTCACTTTGCGCGAGCCGTCGCTCGGCCCGGTGTTCGGCCTCAAGGGCGGGGCTACGGGCGGCGGGCGGGCGCAGGTGATCCCAAGCGACATGATCAACTTGCACTTCAATGGCGATTTTCACGCCGTGACTTCGGCCCATAACCTGCTCGCCGCGATGATCGACGCGCACATCCATCACGGCAATGAACTCCGCCTCGACGTGGACAACATCTTCTGGCCGCGGACGATGGACATGAACGACCGGGCGCTGCGGCACATCATCGTCGGCTTGGGCGGCAAGAACAACGGCGTTCCGCGGGAGACCGGTTTCGTAATCACAGCGGCGTCCGAAGTGATGGCCATTCTGGCGCTCGCCGCCTCGCGCGCCGACCTGCGGCGCCGGCTGGACGAAATCGTCGTGGGGTTCGACTTGGACGGCAAGGTGGTGCGCGCCCATGATTTCAGCGCCACAGGCGCCATGATGGTGCTGCTCAATGAGGCCATCATGCCGAACCTGGTTCAGACCTCCGAACATACGCCCGCGCTGGTCCACGCCGGTCCTTTCGCGAACATCGCGCATGGAACCAGCAGCGTCATCTCCCAGCGCATGGCGCTCGGGCTGGCGGACTACGTGGTTAACGAAACAGGCTTCGGGGCTGACTTAGGGGCTGAAAAGTACCTCGACATCGTGATGCCGGCCTCGGGACTGAAGCCTTCGCTCGCGGTCCTGATTGCGACGGTGAGGGCACTGGCGGCGCAGGGCGGCGACGGACCGACGGACGCCGCGCGCATGCGCCCGGGATTCGAGAATTTGGGCCGCCACATCGAAAACCTGCAACGCTTCGGGCTGCCGGTGATCGTCGCGGTCAACCGGTTTGCCTCCGATAGCGAAACGCAGGTCCGGCTCATTCAGGATTTCTGCCGCGTGTCAGGCGTCGAGAGCGCCGTGGTGGATTCCTTCGACCGGGGAGGCGAAGGGGCGGTAGAACTTGCTGAAAAGGTGGTCAGCGCCGCCGGGGCGGATCCCGCCGCGGTGCGCCCGCTCTACCCGCCGGAGTTGAGTCTGGAAGAGAAGGTGAACATGGTGGCGCGCGCCATTTACGGCGCGGATGGCGTCTATTTCGAAACAGCCGCGCGAAGAAAGCTTCAGCGCTTTGCGCAAGCGGGATTCGGGCGGCTGCCGGTGTGCATGGCCAAGACGCCGTACTCGTTTTCGGACAATCCTAAACTGCTCGGCGCCCCTCGCGGCTTTACGCTCATCGCCACGGACGCGCATCTGGCAGCCGGCGCCGGATTCATCGTTGTGCTCGCGGGCAACATGCTCCTCATGCCGGGTCTAGGCAAGTCGCCGCAAGCGGTTCGCATGAGCGTCGACGACGCCGGCAACCTGTACGGGCTGAATTAGCGGCCGGCTGATCGCTAAAAGCGGGACGCCGGGAGTTCGCCGGCGTCCGCGCTCATGCTTTGGCCACGATCTCGCTGATGTCGATGAGGTAGATCTGCCTGCCGCCGGCATGCGGCGAATCGACCGACACCTTCTTGCCGTCCGGGCTGAAGCGCGGGTGCGTGTCGCAGCGCCACTCGCCCGTGTACTCCTTCGGCGCATGGAAGCTGCCGAGGGGGATTCTCCGGCCCGTGGCTATTTCGAACAGGTACACATTCTGATTGCGCTGCTTGTCGGGATAGGTGTCGTTCAGGATGAACTTCTTTCCCGGAAGGTAGCTGCAATGGCCGTCCGTGGTCATTACATTGGGACCGACCGGTTCGACGTGCGCCGTCTTATCGCGGAACAGGTAGAATTTGCGGTCATGCGACGGGTGCCACGCCCAAGCCAGCACATGCTGCGGGTCGCGCCAGATGAAGTGCGATGTGCGCCCGTTGGGGTCGAGCACGTACAAGTCCTTGCCGTCGCGGTTGGCGGTGAACATCCGGGTGGTCCAGCTCTTTCCCTCTTTGTCGCCGCGCCAGCGGTGCAAAAAAATGAACCGCTTGCCGTCCGTCGAATAAAGCAAGTGGTTGAACCAGTGCTTGGCGCCATGGGAGAACCCGGGCGGGTAGGGAACGCGGGCGGCGTCGGCGAAAGAAATCAGCAGCCGCGTCTTACCGGTCTTCAGGTCCAGATGCCAGATGCCGGCGTCGTCCGGGGCGAGCTTGTCCTTGTTGGGGTCCGGGATTCCCGCGTAGCCGTACCCCGGGCGGCAGTCGTTCAAGCGTCGGAAGTCCGGATATACGGCTGACTTGCCGTCGGGACTCAAGCAGTAGACGGGGGCGGGCAGGGTGCGCGATTTGCCCGTCTTGATGTTATAGATGCGGCTGACGAAGCGCCCGTCCTCCCGGTCGTTCCAGATGACCTCGTCGCGCGAGCCGGGAATCCATTGCAGCATGCAGCCTTGCTGCCAGTTCCAGGCGCGGCTCGTTCCGATTTCATGCCACCGGTCCCCGTCCTGCAAGTCGATGTAGCCGAGACGGACCACATCGTCGGGGCGAGGGGAGCGATGTTCGAAATCGACCTCCATGCCTAGCGCGTACCGGCTTGTGGGGTCGAACTGCAACTTGTCGTAATAGCCGAACCAGTGGAACTTCGGACCTTTTGTAATAGCCCGCACAGGCGGCAACTTGTCTGCCGCGGCCAAGGCGGGGAGCGGCAATAGCTTCAGAAGAGTGCGGCGGTCGAAAATCATGTTTCTAGCTTATGCCAAGGGATAGTGCTACGCCGGCCGCGGATGGCACTTGCATCCGGGGAACTTGGGCGAAACCGGCGGTTCCCCTTGGCGAGTAAGGAGCTTGCCGCCCTTCACATACCTTTCGCCCCGGGGCTCCAAATGCGCGATGAGCCGGCTGCGCCACTGACGAAGAACGGCTTCGTACTTCGGGTCGCCGGCCAAGTCGTTCAGCTCGTGAGGATCTTTCTCCAAATCGAAAAGCTGCTCGCTGCCGTGGAAGGCGTTGAAGATGTACTTCTGCTTGCCGTCGGTCAGCGCATTCCAGTGGTTTTCCTTCGAGTAGCAGACGCCGTGCTCCAGATCGAGCCAGGGCCGCCATTTGATTTTGCCTGACAGCAGTCCCAGCAAGCTGCGTCCGTCCAATTCCTCGCGAGCGCTTTGGCCCGCCGCGTCCAGGAAGGTCGGCAAGATATCTCGGAGCTCAACGGTTTCGGACCGCACCTGTCCACGTTGCGCCGAGATCAAGCCCGTGGGCCAGCGCAGCAGGTACGGGATGCGCGCCGACGCTTCATAGGCGTAGGACTTGCGCCACAGATTGTGGTCGCCCGTCATGTCGCCGTGGTCGGATATGAAAACGATGAGCGTCTCGTCGAGCATGCGCCGCTTTTCCAACGCCTCCAGGATGCGGCCGATCTGCTCGTCGATGAAGGTCACCGACCCGTAGTAGCCGGTGCGCGCCCGGCGCACCGCCTCCGGACCCATGTCGCCGTGCCAGATGTCGTCCCGGTCCCAACTCCGCGGCGCATACTTCGCAGCCCACTTGCCCACCTTGGCCTCCGGTAATTGCGCCGAAGCATACCGCTTCCACAAGCGCTCCGGCGGGTCGTAGGGGCTGTGCGGGCGGGCGAACGACACTTTAAGGAAGAACGGCTGCTTGCGGTCGTAAGTGTTGATGAAACGCACCGCCGTATCGCCGGTCCATGTGGTGGGATGTAACCGCTCCGGCAATGCGTAGGGCTTGGCTGTGTAATCGTTCCAGCCGATTCCGGTGGCATCCGGGTTGGCGCCCGGCGCTTCGGTCCAGAACCATGCCCGGTAGTCGCTGCGAAAGTCGGGCGTTTCTACGCGCCCGGACTCATCGAGCAGCACATGGTCGTAACCGTGCGTGTTGCGCTGCGGATGGAAATGGTTCTTGCCGATGGCCATCGTGTAGTAGCCCGCTTCCTTGAGCGCGCGGGGCTTGGTGAGCGGGTAATGATCCGCCATGCGCACCATCCGGAGCATGCCGTGGTTCCATGGCGCCAGCCCGGTCAGCAGCCCGGAGCGGGCGGGTGTGCAAGTGGGCATGGAGGAGTATCCGCACCGGAAACGCGCGCCTTCCCTGGCGAGGCGGTCGAGATTCGGGGTATGGATCGCGCGATTTCCGTCCGCGCCGAGGCAGTCGCCGCGGTATTGGTCCGCCATCAAGAGAAGGATGTTGGGTCGTGTCCGCGGCGCGGCGGCTTTGGCGGCTGCTGCGACCAAGGGAGCTTGAATCAGGCTGCGGCGAGTCATGGTCTGCCCTCCTAAAGTCTTTCGACATTCCTGGAATTCTTGATCTCGATCGCTGTCACATCCGGCGCGGAAGCAGCAGCGCGAATCGCTCGCAGCGTCACGTCCTGCAAATTGTCGCCGAACAAAGCATGGCGCTTCTCCGCCGGACCCTCCGGCCAGACGACGTCCAAGCCGTCCACGGTCAGCCCGTGGACGTTGGCGAAAATCATGGCGGCGGGCGTCGAGGCATAGTCGTTGTCCGGGCGCAGGGTGGTCGTGCCGCCGCGCGGTTTCCTCACGCCTTCGACCTTCTCATAGCCGTTGACGCGCATTTGCACGTTGCGGAAGCTAAGCCGCTCGATCGGGCTTTGCTTCATGCCGGCTACCAGCACGCGCCCGGCGGTGTGGATTGTGATGTCGCTAAAGGAGACATCCCGGATCCGGCTGATGCGGGATTCGGCGGAGCGCTTTTCGATGTCCAGCACAACCGGCCACTCGACGCCTTGCCCCCACTTCTTTTGTGTGGTCATGACGATGTTCGAGAAACGGATGCCTTCCATCACGCCTCCGTCCTTGGCGAACAGCGCGATGCCGGTGCGCGAATCGCGAATGACGCAATTCGAAAAGACGCAATGGCGGAAGTCCCCGTGGCTCTCCGTTCCGAGCTTGAGAGCCGAAGCCGCGCTCACGAGGACGCAGTTCGTGACGGTGACGTTCTCGGTTGGTCCCGCGAAGCCTCCCCGGAGGGTGGTCTTGAGCACGATGCAATCGTCGCCTGCTTCGATGTGGCAATCGGAGATGATGACGTTGCGGCAGGAGTCCGGATCGATGCCATCGCTGTTGATCGCCCGGATGTTATTCAGCAGCGAGATGCCCCGGATCTTAACGCCGTCGCAATTCTTGGTGTGGATGCCCCACCCGGGCGTCTTGCGGATGGTGACATCGAGGATGCGTATATTCCGGGAGTCCCAGATTTCGATGAGCGGGCTCGGGCGGGCGAGCGGCTTCATGTCTTTATCGAAGAACGCGTCGCCCTGCCCGTCGATCGCGCCTTGCCCTTCGATGACAACGTCTTCGACGTTCTTGGCGCAGATCAGGTGGCGCGGATTGTAATCCGAAATCTTTGTGCTGCCGCACAGCGTGGCGCCCGCCGCAAGGTGCAGCGCCACGCGGCTCTTCAGCACGATGGTTCCGGAGAGATACCGCCCCGGCGGAAAATACACCGTGCCGCCGCCCGCCGCCGCGGCTTCGTCGATCGCTTTCTGGATCGATGGGGTGTCGAGCGCTTCCCCCGCGCCGCCGGCGCCGTAGGAGCGCACATCATAAACGGCGCGCAGCCCTATAGCTGGAACCGCGGCGGAGAGCCGGAGAAACGTTCGCCGGTCCACAGTTTCCACTCTCTTACGCAGGCGTGTCGCCGAGTTCACGTTGCAGGCGGTCCAGCTCCGCCTTCAGTTTCTTGACGATCCCAGCGTGACCCGGATCACGGTAAAGGTTCCTCATCTCCCGCGGATCCTTCACCATGTTGAAGAGCTCCCAGTCCGGCTCAGTTTCCGTCGGGCTGGCGCCCTTCATGTTGAGCGGCTTGCCGTAGTAGTAGATCAGCTTCCATTCCTTGGTGCGGATGCCGTAGTGGGCGGGCACGTGGTGGTCCTTGGAATCGTGCATCCAATAGCGGTAGTACATGGCTTGGCGCCAGTCCTTGGGCGTGGAGCCTTCCAGATTGGCGCGGAAGCTGCGTCCCTGCATCTCCGCAGGAGTTTTCATGCCCGCGTAATCTAAAAACCAAGGCGCGAAGTCGATGTTGAGGATGATGTCCTTGTTGACCGTGCCGGGCTTGATCTTCCCCGGATAACGCACCAGGAACGGCATGCGGAGGGATTCCTCGTACATCATGCGCTTGTCGTACCAGCCGTGATCGCCAAGGAAGAATCCTTGGTCGGATGTGTAGACCACGATCGTATTCTTGGCCAGACCTTCGGAATCCAGGTACTCGAGCAGCCGTCCGACCTGATCGTCCACGCTTTGAATGCACCGCAGATAGTCTTTGATGTAAAGCTGGTATGCCCATTTGCGCAGTGCGTCGCCCTTCAGGTCGGGTGGGATATCCACCTTCAAGTCGCGTTTGGTGTTGTCTTCGCCCACCCGCATCTTCATGTTGGCGACTGCCTTCGGCCGGTTTTCGTACCTTTCGTAGAGGTTGTCCGGCTCGGGAATCGTCTGCCCTTCGAACAACTTTGCGTACTTGGGCGCCGGGTCCCACGGGCGGTGGGGCGCCTTGTGGTGCGACATCAGGAAGAAGGGCTTTCGCTTATCCCTGTTCTTGAGCCAGTTGATGCTGAAATCTCCGATCAGGTCCGTGCAGTAGCCCTCGTACTTCTTCTTGCCGTTCTTGTCGATGAAGACCGGGTCATAGTACACGCCCTGACCCGGCAGAATGTTCCAGTAATCGAATCCCGACGGTTCGGTGTGCAGATGCCATTTGCCGATGATCGCAGTTTGGTATCCAGCGGACTGTAAGTACTTAGCCACGTTCGGGCGCGCCGGATCGAGCGGGTCCGCGAGCGTATAGACATTGTTCTTGTGGCTGTACTGCCCGGTCATGATGGCGGCGCGGCTTGGGGTGCAGATGGAGTTTGTGCAAAAGCAGTTGTCCAAGCGCACGCCCTCGCGGGCGATCCGGTCGATGTGGGGGGTCTTATTGATCCGGCTGCCGTACGCCGAGATGGCGTGCGAGGCATGGTCGTCGGACATGATGTAGATAATATTGGGCTGCTCTTTGCCGGCGCCGTAGCCCGCGCCGATGGCGCCCATCATTCCTAAGATTTCGCGGCGAGTCAGAAAGTTGGTTGGCATCGCCCATCATCTTATCTCAGACGCGAGCGGGCTGCTTCAACGGCTCCTGCGGATGTGCTCCACCATGGCGGCGGTAAATGCCTCCACAAACGGGCGCCCGCCTGAGACGAGGTTCTCCCGCGTCATGAAGTCATACTCGATGTCCGGGCGCACGCCGATGTTCTCGACATAATGGGCGGTCGGGTAATCCGGGGTCGATACCGGCGCCTTGCGGTGATGCATGGCGATGGTGTGCGAGGCGCTGAACTCGGAGTAAACGCCCGCCCGGAAACTGCCGGTGGTGCCGCCCGCGCCGTTGGTGCGCCAGCCAAACAGCGGTCCTCGCTGATTATCCTGCATCACTGCGGGAAAGGCGTCCGCCGCTGAAGTGGAAAACTCGTCCACCAGCACCATGAGCGGTTTCGAATAGACGACGCCGGCCGGCTCCCGTTCGAGGTTGTCCGAACAGACGGGCACCGGTCCGGTCCGCCCGCGCTCGGATTCGTACGCCTTGCGGATTTCTTCGAAACGCGCCTCCAAGCGGGCGATGACCTCCGGGCGTTCGTTCGCGCGCCGCGCGGTTTCGAGCGAGCTCGCGAAGCTGTTGAGATAGCGAGTCGTGGCGCGGACTTCCCGCCCGATGCCCCTAAAACGGTAAGGGATCAGCCGCCGCTGGATTTCTTCGTTGTAGCAAGCGTCGCCCCCGTTGTTGCGTGTGACATCGACGATCAGCCCGTCGGTGTTTTCCTGGAAATAGGCGATCTCCGCTTCGAAAGCTCGCAGCGCGGCGGTGGTGCTCGAAGGTGAGAAGTTGGGGATGCGGATGAGTCCAATGCGGAATCCTTCGGCTTCGAACTCGCCGGAGTAGAAATAATCCGTCGATAGCCGCCCTAACCGTTGCCGGAAGCCTGCCGGCGGGTTGTACACCGGTTGGAGCGCTCCGTATCCCAACAGGTCAGCCGTATCCGGATCGCGCTCCTCACGCAGCTCGTTGAGGGGCGCCACCCACGCGGGTACGATGTCGTCCTCCGGGGTGGCGGTAACGGTTTTCGGCTCGGCTTTGAACACCGGCGACGGCAGCCGTCCTGCCGTGGTCACAGGCGTACCGCTCTTGTTCCAAGGGATGTCATAAACCACAATGGACCCGTCCGCCCGCCGGATTTCCACCCTGGCGCTGTCGCCAATCTCATGCGCGCGCGGAATCACGGATTGAGACCGCGACGTGATCCTCTGCGCCGCCCGCCGCTGCGCGCTGCGCAGGTTGGCGGCGGACGTGAAGCGCATCATATATTCCACCCACTCCCACGCGGGCTTGCCGTCGAGCGAGATCAGCTCATCGCCGATCTGAAACTCGTACCGCGAGGCGGGCAGGGTCGTGCGGCTGATGGAGTCTACCAGCAATTTTCCATCGAAGACATCCACGCTGAACCCGAGCGTGGCGCTGAACCTTGACAGCATGCTGAATGAGGAGTGCGTGTCCCGCAGCTTCGCTACATACTCGGCGCAGATCTCGAAAAAGTCCAGGTCGTCCTTGGAGTCCCGGATGCGAGCCAGCCACGGCGCGAGATCAAACATGTCATAGCCCAGAGCGTCGCGCTTCCACTCATAAGGCGCATAGTGCTTGTTGTACATCGACACCATGACGCCGAAGTCGAGCATTTTCTGCTCGATGGTCATCTGCGCGGCAAGCGTGCCCGCAGTCATCAGGAGCGCCGCCAGCCGTTTCATCGCCGCTCCTTTGCGATCTCGTCCAGGATCGCCGCGGTGAACGCTTCGACAAAGGGACGCCCCGAATTGTCAAAGTTCTCCCGGGTCATGAAGTCATAAAAGATGTCCGGTCCGACGCCCGTATTTTCCAGATAACTGGTCTGCCCGGCCCAACCGGTTTCGATCACCCGTTGCCGCACGCTGATGGTGTTCGTGAAACTCGCTGTCATCTCGGAGAAGAACCCCGCCGGAGCGCTGCTGTAGCTTCCCCCGGCGCCGTTGGTGAACATCCCGAACACCGGTCCACGCCCGCTGTCCTGAATCACCGCGGCGAATATATCCCCCCAGGATGCAGTGAACTCATCCACCAGCAGGATGAGCGGGCCACCGTAGGCCAAGATCTTGCCAGTGGGGTCCATGGCCGGGAGCTGGTCCACCGTACTGCCGCAGAACGGCAAAGGCGGAGTGCGGCCGCGGTCCTCGGCAAGGGCGTTGCGGACTTCCCGGAAGATCCTCTCCAGGCGCTCGATCACCGCAGGCTCCGCTCTGCGGTTACGTGCGTCGATGAGCGCCAGTTCCGCGGAGTAAGAGGTGGCCAGCGTGGCCCGGATTTCATCCGCCGGCAATTGAAACGGCTCCGGAATCAGCCTTCGCAGTGCGTCCAACCCGTAGCAGGAGCCTCCCGGATTGCGGGTGATGTCGACCACTAAGCCGTCGGCGTCGTCTTTAAAATAGGCGATCTCGGTTTCCAGCTCCTGCACCGCCGCAGCGCTGCTTGATGGCTGAAATGACGGAATCCGCAGGAATCCGATGCGCTTTCCGCCCGCTTCATAAACGCCCGAAAAGTGGAAATCGGCCGTGCGCCGCCCTAACCGCTGAACGAAGTTGGAGGGTAGTGAATAGTACGGGGCGCGAGCGCCGTAACCCGCCACGCGGGGGGCTTCCCGAAGGCTTTTACGATCCAGCGCATCCAGGAACTCCTTATAGAATGGGCGTTCGGCGTCCGCCAGCGTCGGCGCTTTGTCCCGCAAGCCGCTCACCGGATTCGGCGTCCGTCCCGCGCCAGGCAAGGGATAACCCCGTTTGGACCACGGAATTTCAAACTCGCGAACTTCGCCCGAAGCGAAACGCACCCCCAGCTTCAGCGTATCGCCCAACCGGGCGGCTGTTGGAAACACGGACTGCGGGCGGTTGAACAAGTACCCCGCCGCCCAACGGCGCGCCGCGCGTTCGGTTCCCTCGCCGATCAACTGAATGGTCCGGTCCAGCCACTCTCCCACCGGCATCCCATCCACGGAGACGATCTCATCTCCGCGGGCGAAAGGGAACCGGTCCGCGGGCAGCGAGGACCGCGTCACCGATTCGATCAGAACCTTGCCCTCGTAAATGTCCGCCGACGCGCCGATGGTGGCGGTGAAATTGGAGGGGAAGGACACGCCGGCGTGAGAGTCCCGAAGCGCAGCCACATACCTGGCGCAAACCTCCCAGAACTCAAGGTCGTCCTTCGCGGCGCGCACCTGTTCCAGCCACGGCGCCACATCATACAAGTCGACTCTGAGCGCGTCCCTCTTCCACTCGTACGGAGCGTAGTTTTTCGCGAAAACAGACGCTAGCTGCCGGAAATCGAAGACCTTTTGTTCCTCGCTGAGCTGGCAAGAAGCGGCCGGCGCCAGAAGGATGAATAACCAGACCCGCGCACCCATGTCCCGCCCCCAGAATACACGATTTCTCCCCGGGGCTAAGCGGCGCCTACGCCGGGTAGGAACCGTGGATGTACGCCTGAAGCTGATCGATGGTCTCCGCCTGCTCCGAGATGATGACCCGCACCAGGTCTCCGATGGACACGACTCCCACTACCCGGTCCTTCTCCACGACAGGAAGGTGCCGGATCCTTTGCTCGGTCATGATCCGCATGCACTCCTCCACCGTCGCTTCCGGGCTGACGATGATCACCGGGCTCGACATGATGTCGGCGATCGGCGTGTCTTTCGACGAACGCCCCTTGAGAATCACCTTCCGGGCGTAATCGCGCTCAGAGACGATCCCTACGAGTTTGCCCTCGTCCATGACCAGCAGCGCGCCCACACGCTTCTCGTTCATGAGAGCGATCGCCTCATAAACCGTATCGAGCGGAGACAAGGCGAAGATTTCCCCGCCTTTTGCTTCGAGAATGGAGCGGATTTTCACCGGCCGCAGCGCGCCGCCTTTCCCGGTGCCCAGTCCCAGCGACATCATAGCCTCCTATGCGTTTCTGACATCATAGCAGCAAATTGGTCCGGGTGGATCTGCGGCTCGCTCGAATTTTACGGCTTGAACCCCGGCGGCCCCCGGCGGCGGTCCAGGAACCGGCTGGGACCTTTCTGTTCTTTCCCACCCCGGGAACGCTACCATGGAGTTCGTGACACGCCGCGAATTATTCTGGCTGGCTTCGAGCGCCGCCGCAAGCGCGGAACGCCCGGCCCCAAAAGCATTTTACGAACAGGTCATGCGCAACTCCAACCTGCACGACAAGGGATTTGGAGAAGCGTTTTGCTGGAACGCCGCCTACTCGCTCCCCCACTTCCTCCGCGCTTACCAAGCCTGGAACGACCCGGAGTGGCTTGAATGGGGCGTGCGTTACTACGAGTTCATTGTTTCCAAGCTTCAGACCGGACCCGACGGGTATAAAGGCTGGATCGGACCCTATATCTATGACGAAAGCGTCTGGTGCGACGTTCACGTGGGCGACGCCATCCTGTGCGACGGACTTCTGGACTTTGCGCTCGCCGTCGCCGCCGACAAGCGGCTCCTGGAGAAGTACGGAAAGCGAGCCGAACAATACATCGAGATCGCCCGCAAGCATGTGTTGGAAAAGTGGGACGCGCGGGGCGCCTTTGAGCCGGACGGCGACTGCGGCGGCTACCGTTCGTGGAACCGTTACGGCGCGCCGGGCGAACTCAAGAACTGGCCGGTGCGAAACGACATCAAGAACTCCCGCCTTTCGCTGCCATTCAATAAACAGAACGACATGGCCGTGGTAGCGCTGAAGCTTTACCGGCTGACGGGCGAGGAACGCTACCTGCGCCGCGCGGCGCAGATCTTCGCCTTCCATAAGAGCCGCATGCAGCTACACGGGGGCTGCCTGATTTGGAACTACTGGGAGCCGATGGGTCAGGAGGATATCGACCAAAACGCCCGCAAAACCCGGCACTGGGTCGGCGTCCACCCCACGCGCAACTATCAAGCGCGCGAAGTGGCGCAGATCGTCGAGGCGTACCATTGCGGTCTGGTCTTCGGCGAGGAAGATATCCGCCGCATCGTGCGGACCAACCTTGAGGTCATGTGGAACGGGGACGAGAAAGCGCCGAAATTCGTCAATTCCAACGCCCGCCTGCCGGGAGGCGACCGCTCAAAACAAACCGCCGGCACGCTGTGGACCGCGCTCGCCGATTTCGATGCCACGTTCCGCCGGCTGATGGCGGCGCGGCAAACCGGTTCGGGCATGCGCGAGGCGATCATGCGCGCCTATTTCGAGAATGTTACGTCGAAGCGTCCACCTACTTTCGCTCCGCAACACCCCCTGCCGGCAGCCTCCCGGTTCGAGTTTCCCTTCTCGGAATGCGCCGAACTCAACATGGCGGCGGCTTTGCCCCGCAGTCTGCGGGTAGGAGAGACCTGCCTGCTGGCTTGCAATCTGCTGGTTCCGGGGTCGGTCGAGGTCTCCGTACGCCCCGCCGGAGGGAGCCCTCCGGGCCAGATTCTTGATGCCGGCGAGCGGCGCTACCAGCACTTTGTGAGGTGGAACCCCCCTCAACCGGGGCGGTTCATCGTCCGCTGGACTTACGGCGGGCGTTCCTACAGGGAAGCGCCCGTCACCGTCGCGGCGTGACTCAGTTGTCCGCCGCCATGCCGTACTCTTTGAGCCGATACTGAAGCGTCCGCAGGCTGATGCCGAGTTGCGCCGCCGCACGCGTGCGGTTGCCGCCGTTCCTTTCGAGCGCTTCCAGAATCGCCTGCCTCTCGATTTCCTCCATGGTGACGGGGCGCGAAGGCGCTTTCGCCGTGAAGGGCAGGTCGGCGGCAGTCACGGTCTTGTCGCACAGGATGGCCAGCCTTTGCATCATGTTTTCCAGCTCGCGGACGTTGCCGGGCCAAGCGTAGCCCAGAAGGCGGTCGCGCGCTTCCACCGTCAATTGGGGCGCCGGGCGTCCGAGTTCGCGGGCTGCCCGGGCGAGGAACAGGCGCGCCAGCGGCTCGATGTCCGCCGGGCGGTCGCGCAAGGGCGGAATCTCCAGCGGGAAGGTGTTGAGCCGGTAATACAGGTCCTCCCGAAACTTGCCGTCGGCTACCATGCGCTGCAAATCGCGGTTGGTGGCGGCGATCACCCGGACGTCCACGGTGATCTGCCGCGTGCCTCCCACCCTCTCAAACGTCTTTTCCTGCAAAACGCGCAATAGCTTTGCTTGCAGGTTGGCGTCGAGCTCGCCGATTTCGTCCAGGAACAGCGTTCCTCCGTGCGCCCGCTCGAACCGCCCGATATGCTGCCCCACCGCTCCGGTGAAGGAACCCTTTTCGTGGCCGAAAAGCTCGCTTTCGATCAGTGTAGGAGAAAGCGCCGCGCAGTTGACCGCCACAAACACGCGCGACGCCCGCGGGCTGTTGCTATGGATGCACCGGGCGAGAACTTCCTTTCCCGTGCCGCTTTCGCCCATTAGCAGGACTGTGGCGTTGGTGGGCGCCACCTTGCGGGCAAGATCGAGCACCTTGAGCATACGGGGGTCATACGCAATGAGGGAGTCGCAACTGAAAGCCTGACCCGCCTCCTCACGGAGAAGCTCATTCTCATTGACTAATTGCCGCTCTTCGAGTGTCCGGCGCACCAGAATCCGCAGCTCGTCCGGACTCGCGAGCGGCTTGCCCAAATAGTCCACTGCGCCGAGTTTCATCGCTTCCACTGCCGAGGCGACTGTGCCAAACGCGGTGATCATGATCACCGGCGTCTCGGGAAGGTTCTCCTTCACCCACTGAAGCACCTGCGTTCCTTCCCCGTCGGGCAGCCTCAGATCGGTCAGCACCAAATGGAAGTTGGTCTTCGAACCCAAGCGGATTGCGTCGGCAACGCTGCCTCCCGTCTGCACCTCGTAGCCCTCCGCTACGAGAATCGTTTCCAGAAGCTTTCGGAAACCTGGGTCGTCATCAATAACTAGTATTTTTTCCATCGCGTTAAACTGGATTAGCTAAGAACTTGCTTTAGGTAGAGTAAGCCTTGCCTCCACGCCCCCTTCCGGTCGGTTTCGGATTTCCAACCGTCCTCCGAGCGCTTCCGCCAGCTTTTTGGCAATCGGCAGACCCAAACCTGTTCCTGTCGCCTTGGTGGTAAAAAACGGCTCGAAAAGACGGCTCAGCGCCTCTTCGGGAATGCCCGGTCCATCGTCTGACACCGCAATAACAACTTTGCCGTCTGTAAGGTTTTCCTTCCTGACAGAAATAGAACCCGGACGATCGCCCATGGCTTCGATAGAGTTTCTGACCAAGTTGACCAATATGTAACCTGCCAAGTCCGGATCGAGGTACAATGCGCCATCTCCGTCTTCCACTTGAAAGCGAATGCTCTTGCCCGCCACCATCGTTCTAGTGGCGGCCTCGATTCGCGACCGGATCTCGTCCCACTGCACAGTCCGCATGTTGGGGGAGGGAGCACGCCCGTAGAGCAGCAGGTCCCGCACCAAAGCCTCCATTCGTGCAGTCTCAGCTAAGACCGGCTCTAGCAACGGCTTGACTGCCGAGTCCGCTTTCTCTAATGCCAGTTGCACGAAGCCTTTCACCGTGCCGAGCGGGTTTCGAATCTCATGGGCCAAGACCGCCGCCATTCTGCCGAGGTGCGCCAAGTGTTCCATTTGCAACTGCGCGCGCTCCAGTTGAGCTCGCTTCCGGGTGCTCCGGATGAGAAGCAAAGCCATTAAAATGATGGAGATGCCGCTGATTGTCGCAACGATCACATTACGTCTGGCGTGCACCAGGATCGAATCCGCCGCCGATTCGTCTAGGTCGATGCGAGCCACCAGCGTTTCGCCCTCCCGGTGAAATGGAATGTATGCCCGGAATACTGCTGTACGCTCCCTCTTCAAGCGCTCGACAGCGAAAAGTTCCTTGCCGTCGAGGATGGCTTGCGCAGTAGGATCCGGCGCCGGAGAGCGCCGGCTGAACACCTGGAAATCCAGCAACGCCGGTTCCACCTCCGCCAGAACTTCCCACTGATCTTCAGAGGGCGGCTGCGCTTCCAACCGGGCGGCTAACGAGGCAGCCCGGTTCCTCAACAGATCTGCCCGTAAGTTAGCCAGGCTCCGGAAAGTCTGCAAGGCGCTAAGCAACAGCACCACGGGCAGGACGATAGCCGCCGCTCCGAGCGCCAAGCGGGAAACCGTCCTTCCGGGGTTGGCCATCCCTACTCCTTGGTGCAATCGTATCACCGTTCCCAACGCCTTATAATTCGAATGTTCCATGTAATGGCCGCGCAAGGCTTGCCGGAGCGGTGCGGCGGCAGCGCAAAATTTGCGCGCCTGAATGGCGTGCCGGTTTGGTTTTCAATAGCTTACAATTGGAGCGGGGAGTGCACTCCCGGTTGGCGGAGATGAAAACTATGAGGCGGATAGGGATGGCGTGGCTGCTACTGTCGGCATCCCTGTTGCTTGCGCAACAGCAGAAGTCGCCGCTTGCGGACAATCCCGTCGTCGACTTCCGAGGCAAGATTCAAAAGGTGCAACTTACCCCTGGGCAGGGGACGCCTTACTTGGAGGTTTCCGCCGCCGGCAAGACCACAAAAGTCATCCTCGGCTCCATGCGTTACTTGATGGACAAGGATTTCAACCCCAAAGCCGGTCAAGAGGTTCTCGGCAGAGGTTACAAGGTGGGAGAGGACGTATATGCTATTTTGGCGGAACTGCCTGCCGAGAATAAGACGCTGAAGCTCCGGGATGAGAACGGCTACCCGCTTTGGATTCGCGGGCGGCACGGGCAAGGTAAGGGATACGGCGGCGGAAAAAGATGAAAGCATTGGCGCTGTCACTGGTTTGGACCTGCGCTCTGCTGGCGGCGGAGCCTCCTCAACTGACTCCTGAGCAGCAAGCCCGGGCGGAGCGTTTGCAGAAATCTTTGTTGGCCCCCTGCTGCTGGGCGGAACCCGTCTACCGGCACAACAGTTCCACGGCGGCGGAGATCAAGCTTGACATCGCCAACCAGATCGCCGCCGGCAAGACAGACCGTGAAATCCTGGACGGCTATATTGCCCAGTACGGGCAGCGCATCCTGGTGGAGCCTGAGGGCGCCAAGTGGTGGTGGATGCACGTGGTCCCGGTTGCGGCGGCGATCCTCGGCCTCATTTTCGTGATTTGGCTGCTGGCGCGGTGGCGGAAGCCCGTCGAGCCGGCCATGCCAGCGAGTTGATGTACTCCTCAATGTTCGTATAGCCGTCCCCGTCGCGGTCCTTGACTGCGTCCGATGGGTCTCGCGGATTCAAGCCGTGGGTCTTTTCCCATTCGTCCGGCATACCGTCGCGATCGGCATCCACGGGCGGTCGTTCGCTCCGGTACTCCGGCCATCCGCCCACTTCCCATTGCGAATCGATAATGTGTCCGGTTCCGGCGCGAACTTGCTCGATGATGCGCCGGTCCACCGCGTCCCGGCGGGGTAGGGAGGCGCCGGCGTGTTCCAGCACTTCCTCATACGCCTTAGCCGCGGCGGTGGTTTGTACGGGGGGCGCTTCAAAGGGCTTGTCCATCAGCGTCACCTGCTTTTCTTCGTTGAACAGGCGCATGCCCTTCGGGATGGCGTTGCCGGCGGCGTAATAGCGCGGCTTGGCGGTCTTGGTCAATACGATGACGCCGCGCGACGTATTCGAATCCGGTCCGGGTTTCAAATAGTTCGCCACATAGTTGGCGTCGAGGACATCGCCTGTCATCCCGCTAGCGATGCCGCTCCATCCGTAAATGACGTTATTGCGGATGTCAAAGATCGGATAGGGCGGCTTGCCGTAGTTGTCTCCGAGCCGCGGGCTGCGCGCCGTCTGGTGCGCCCACAGGTTGTGGTGCATGGTCAGTCCGCCTACGGCGCGCACAAGCGAACCGTACCCGTGGGGACCCTTGTGATGAACGCTGTGGTTCAGACCTTCGGCGATGATGCACCATTGAATGGTGATGTCGGAGATGGCGCCGCTTGGCGAAAGGCACTCGTCGACGGACCAGCTCGCCGAGCAGTGATCCACAATCACCCTCCGGCTTTCGCCGCCAATCGCCAACCCGTCCACTTCCTTTCCGGAGATGTCCCCGGGGCGGAAACGCAGATAACGGAGGATGACCTCGCTCGCATCGACGCTCACCCCTGCGCCGCGGAAGCAGATGCCATCACCGGGAGCTGTCTGTCCGGCTACGGTCAGAAACGGCTCCGTAATCCGCACCGGGGTCTTCAGATCGATGATTCCCGACACCCGGAACACGACAATCCGGGGACCCTTGGTCATCACCGCCTCGCGGAAGCTGCCCGGTCCGCTGTCGTTGAGATTGCGGACAAAGAGCACCTTGCCGCCACGCCCGCCGCGGGTCATGGCGCCGAATCCCTCCGCGCCGGGAAAAGCAGGCGTCTCGGCGCCCGCCGCGGCGGCGGATGCCGCCGCCGCAAACATCAACAGCATTCTCATGGGTTCCACTCCAAAGTGGTGCGCGATTTTACGTTCTTTTCCAGTTCCGCGCGCTTCAGAAAGTATGCCGGCTTGGCTTTCGCCTTGCTGAACAGCTTCTCGGCTTGATCGTCGAAATGCGGCGAGTCCTTATGGTCGCTGTTGCCGAGCGGCAGCACCATGTAAGACTCCGGCGGATTTTTCAAAATTACGATCTGAGTAGACGTTTGGCCGCCCCGCCCGATCATGATATTGCCCTCTTTGACGAACGATATGGCGCGCGGCGTGGCCATGCCCGCTTCCGCCACTGAGCCTCCGCCGACGGGCCAATGCCGCCCCGCGTTTTCGCGCCCGACGCGGAACAGCGTCCCATAGACCGCCCCTTCAGGGAACGAATTGAGCCGCTTTTCAGCTTGCTCGAGCGCCTCGCGTATGGCTTCGTCGGAGAGCGATTCGGGCGGCGTGACTGCACGGGCGGCTTCTCTGCCGAGCGCCATCTTAAACAGATAGAATGCGAGCGCCCCGCGGGAATCCGCGTCCGAGCGGCGGTTCCAATCGAGCAAAAGTTTGGCGAATGCGCCGGGAGCGGGCTGCGCCCGCCGGATGCGCTCCTGCCACTTATCCGCTTGGTAGACTTCTGTCGAAAAAGCGATGTCGATCATCGCTTCGACGGAGAGGTCCTTGGCGGCATCCAATTGCTCAAGCGTCATCGCCGCGCGTTGCGAAGGCGGTCCCGGACGGATGTTGTACAGGTAGAAGCGGTCCTTGTACTTATCCGGCGTGTAAGGCGAGCCCTTCATCATCCACTGCGGCGAGGTGTTGTTGTTCTGCATGTAGCCTTGCGGCGGGTTGTGGATTTGAATCAGGTCGTCGAAGGGGTGGATGCCCTGCCATTCGCACTCGCCGGTGCTGCCCGGCATGGGTTTTGAGGGGTCGCAGCCTTTAGGTCGGATGGGCACCCGCCCGTTCCGGACATAGAAAATGTCGCCCTGCACCGTGCCGATCATGACGTTCTGCTGCATCAACTGGAGCATCGACAGAGCTTTCTTCGCTTCGTCGAGATTGCGCGAATGGAAAATCTTCCACATTTGCTCCATCAGCCCTACCTCGCCGGCGTACGGAATCGCAGCGGAGTAAGCTTTGCCGTCCTTCCGCGCCACGATCGGACCATGGTGCGTATGATGGAACACCACCCTCTTTTCGTCGAATTTTCCGCCGTCGAGTTTGACTCGAATCGTTTCCGTCCGCGCCTTCATCGGGCGCCACTCTGAGCGGAACTGATAGTTGTCGCGGTCGACCACTTCTTCGAAGACGTCCGAGGTGTCCGGTCCGCCGGTGGTCATGGCGATGGAGAGGTAGCGGTTGTGTCCGAGCGACGGAAACGGCAGCCCGACGATGGCTGCTCCGCTAGCCGCCAAATCGCCGCCATAGATTCGCATCTCATAGAAACGGAATTCGCCGTACCAGCTCAGATGGGGGTCGATGACCGCGTACGGAACGCGCTCCCGCGTGCGGGACGGTCCGACGAGCATCTGGTTCGACCCCCTGTACGACGGGAGTTCCGGATAAATGCCGGCGCGCGTAAGCTCAGACACGATTTCGCCTTCGTGCCAGCCCCAAATGATGTAGCGGCTGAGCGCCACTTGCATCCACGGCTCAAGCTTCTTCGCCCAAGCGGGAACCTGCTTCGGATGCCGCTGCATGAACAGTTCGACGCCGCGCTGAAACGCCTCGATGCCGGCTCGGACCTGCGCCGGAAGCGAAGCATAGCGGGCTTGAGCGATCTCGCGGTGCTGCCACAGGCGCTGCCGGTAATCGTGGATGAAGTATGGTTGACCGAAAACCTCGGACATTGTGCCTTCCGCCCGGCGGTAGTTCTTGAGCAGCTCCTCCAACCGGTCTTCCGCCTGAGCGTAGCCGGAGGCGAACATCGCGCCCGTCTCCGTTTGGGCGAAGATATGCGGGACGCCGTAGGAATCCCGCAAGATTTCGACTCTCTCCGCGGCGGATGCCGCGAGGCACACCAATACTCCGATGACGACTCGCATGAGCATTAGTGTAACCTGCCGCTCTCAGAAATACAGTTTCATCGAGAACTGCACGTTCCTCGGGTCCCGCGTGGAGGAAATCTGGCCTGAGGTGCCGCGCGAGCCCTGCGTCACAGCGGTTCCAGGATTATAGGCGCTTACTGAAGTTCTCACGCCATAGAACTGGACGGTGTTGAACGTGTTGAACGTCTCCAGGCGGAACTGTATTGAACGCCGCTCGCCCACTTTGAAGTTCTTGAAGAGAGAGATGTTGAAATTCCTTACTCCCGGTCCGCGCAGGATGCCCTTGCCTGTGTTGCCGAACGACCCGTCGACCGGGCGCCCGAACGCCAGCGGGTTGAACCACTCATCGCGCGTCTTCTTCTCCGGATAGACGTTCATGCCCCATATGTAATCAGCGCGAGTGGTTCCGCGCAGCGTGCCGGAGTTGCCATTCGCCGTGATGGTGAGAGGCGTCCCCGTCCACAGGCGGGTAATCCCCGAAATCTGCCAGCCGTTGAGCGCCAGCCTGCCAGCGGTGTTCCTGAGCTTCCAGCGCGCCATGTTGGGGACATAAAAGACGTAGTCGATAGAAGCCACAATTTTCCGGTCGAAGCCTGCCGGTCCCCATTCCCGATGCCGGTCCAGATAGTAATTGATCATCGTGGTGTCGGAGTCCACGTCATCCAAGGTCTTGCTCCATGTGAAGTTGCCGTTGAGCGTCAGGCGCTTGCTAAAGCGGCGCATCACGCGGGCTTGCAGCGAGTGGTACACGGAATTGGCGCCGTAGTCCGTGTACTGCACCGTAGTGTAGCCCTTGTATGGACGGATCGCCTCGGGGACGTTGTTCACATCGCGGAGAATTGTCGTGCTGGTGGTAGTGCCCAAAGGAAGCTGGTTTAGATCCATCTGGTACTGTAGGTGGCGCCCGCAATTACCCACGTACGCCACGTCGAGCGCCAGGTTGCGCATCAACTGATGCTGGACGCCGAAGCTCCAGCTATAAATCGTGGGAGTGAAGAAATCCTTGTTGAAAGCCACCACGCTCACCGGGAAGCGCACTCCACCCGACAGCACCGCGGGGCTAAGCCTGTCGATGTTGCCGGCGAAGATGGTGGGCGTGTAGGTGAGCGGCGGGTTGCCGAGCCCTCCGAAGTTGTTTACGTTCTGCCGCATCCGCTCAAAGAAGGTTCCGAAACCGCCGCGGATCGACGTGCGGTTCTTGGCGAAGGGCGAATAGGCGAACCCGATGCGCGGCGAAACCTGGTTCTTGCGGTGTTTGCCGAAACCGCTCGGCACCCCGGGCGTGTTCTCTTCCACCATTCCGTTGTAAGGGTCCCCGGAGCCCGGTATGATCGCCCCCCGCGTGATGCCGCTCGATGTGTCGATGCGCACCGCCTTGGAGGGATCGTACCGCTGCGGGTCGAAGTAGTTTTGCAGCCAGCGCCCGCGCGTATAAGTCGGCCCTAAATAGACATAGCGCGCTCCGATGTCCAAGGTGACGCGGGGATGAATGCGCCAGCTATCCTGTCCATAGAATTCGATTCCAATGAACCGGAACGAACCATAGAAAACCCCGTTGGTTTGGGCTGTGCTCTGGTAGTTCCCCAACAGAAGATTGGCGAGACCGTTGTTGGAGTCGTTGGCGAAAACGCGCGTGGTCGAACTCGCGAACTCGAAGGATCCGGCGTCGTTCCAGGACGGTTGCTGCTGCTTGTCGTCCAAGTTGAAGTACACGCCCACCTTAAAGGTGTGGGCGTTGTGCATGATCGTCGTGTTGTTGTACCAGGCGTAGTCTTTGCCGTCGTTGTACCATTTGGATGCGTACCCGGTGAAGTTGCAGCTCCCCACGCCGCAGTTAAACCTCGGAAAACGGTTCCGGCGGTTGGAGTCCGGAAATAGCTGCTTGTAGTCGAATCCGAGCAAGTCGCGGTCGTAAAGCGCCTTGTCCACGCCCGGCGCGACATCCACGACCTGAGTTTGATGGGCGTAAGTGAAGATGAATTCATTGATCACACCCCGCCCGAACAGCTTCACGACATTCCAGCTCCAGTTGGATCCGGGCTTTTCGCGCATCATCGGATACACCGGGAAGGGGGTAGAGGACCAGATTCCCAAACCTTGCTCTTCGTGCTGCGAATCGTTCGACCACCGGAAGAAGATGTTAGTCTGCGGGCTGACATGGTAGTCGATGCGGGCGATGTCCTGGTTCTTGCGCAGCCGGTAGGAATCGCGCAGCGGGACGCGCATTTGCTCCGGCGCATTCGGCGTGGCGGTAGCCAGCGAACGGTCGATGCGGTTCATGATCTTAACGAACGCCGGGGCGTTGCGGCTCCACATCGACTTGGGCACGATGTTGTCGGGAAAGGGAATTCCGCCGGTGACATTGCCTGCGGCGTTGCGCGTCACCGTTCCAGGCTGAAACACCGTTCCATTGCGGAACTGCGGCGCCGTGGAGATGTTGCCGGAACGGAGCATCAGGCGGAAGTCGCCTTCGAGCAGTTCCGGGCGGGCAATGTCCACGTACTGCCCTCCGTTGGGGCGCGTGCCGCGCGTGGTTTCGTGATTGAAGAAAAAGAAGAGCTTGTTCTGGCTGCGCGAGACGAGTTTCGGAATCTCGAGAGGACCGCCCAGATTGCCGCCGAACTGGTGGAACCGCAACTTGGTCTTCCTGCCTGTCATGTCGAAGGGCGGGCGCGCGTCGAGCGCCTCATTCCGTCCGAAGTAGAACAGCCCCCCGCGGTACTGCTTGCCGCCGCCTTTTGTGGTGGCTGTAATGGCGACGCCGGAGATGCGCCCGAACTCGGCGGCGAAAGCGGATGTGGCGACTTTGAATTCTCCGATGGCGTCAAGGCTCGGCTGGGAATACTGTGCGCCATTGTCGCCCACATCGGTGTTGTGGGTTCCATCCAATAAGACGCTGTTCATGCTGGACCGTGCGCCATTCACGTTGAACCCGGTTGTGGCGCTGAAACTGAGGCGGAAATCGCTTTGCGCATCCGTGGTGACGCCAGGAAGCGTAAGGATGAGCGACCCGAAGTCCCGCCCGTTGAGACTCAACTCGCTCACCTGTTCAGCGGTGATTACGAAGGACTTCTGGGAGGTGGTCGTTTCGACCATCGGCACCTCGGCTTCGATCGTCACCGAGGCTGTCGTTTCGCCGATGGCGAGCTGAAGCGTGCCGATGTTCATGATCTGGCCGGCGTCCAAAACCAAGCCTTTTTTCTCCAGAATCCTGAATCCAGAAGCTTCCACGCGCAGCGTATAAGTGCCGGACAGCAAAGGACGCAACTGAAACCCTCCGTTCGCCGCCGTCGCCGTTTCACGAACCACGATGCCTTTCGCCTCGTCAAACGCCGAGACTTTAGCCTGGGGGATCACCGCACTCGCCGGGTCCACGACTACGCCT
>FWPV01005061.1_pt1 | contig 26832 bp, 18 predicted proteins | sample 2228371 | NCBI WGS metagenome assembly FWPV01 (sample SAMEA103939776, study PRJEB20133) | metagenome
CCCAATGCGGAACTGACCGCCGTCTGCGACATCGAGGTGGAGAAGGCGGAGAAGCTGGCGGCCGAACACGGCGGTCCGCGCGTCTACGACGACCACCGGGCGCTGCTGGACGATCCCGAAGTGGACGCCGTGTGCGTCTGCACTCCCTCGGGGCTGCATGCAGCCATCGGGGTGGACGCGGCAAAGGCGGGCAAGCACGTCCTGTCCGAGAAGCCGCTCGACATCACGCTCGCGAACATGGACGCCCTCATCTCCGCCTGCCGTGAGAACGGCGTCAAGCTGGGCTGCATCTTTCAGCGGCGCACCTCGCCTCTGTGGAAGGCGGTCCGTGAGGCCGTGCAGTCGGGCAGGCTGGGCAGGCTCCTTGTGGTCGACGCCTATCTGAAGTACTACCGGTCTCAGAAGTACTACGACAGCGCGGGTTGGCGGGGGACCTGGGAGCTGGACGGAGGAGGCGCCCTGATGAACCAGGGTGTCCACTGCGTCGACCTGGTCCGCTGGATCGCCGGGGCGCCCGCCACCGTCTTCGGACGGTGCGACCACCTTGCCCGCAGGATCGAGGTGGAGGATGCGGCGTGCGCCGTGGTCACCTATGCCAGCGGCGCGATGGGAATCATCGAAGGGACCACCTGCGTATACAATGGTGTCCCGCACAGGCTGGAATTCCACGGGGAAACAGGGAACATCATGGTCGAGGGAGAGCGCATCGTCCGGTGGGAGACCACGGACGGCTCCGAGCCCCCCGACCTCAGCCAGGCCGCTGCGGAGGGCTCCGCTTCCGCAAAGCCCACCGACATCGGGAACGAAGGCCACTGCATCCAGATCCAGGACTTCGCCGCCGCCATCCTCGAGGACCGGGAGCCGATGGTCACCGGTGAGGATGCGCGCGGGGCGGTGGAGCTGATCCTGGGCATCTATCGCTCGAGCAGGGAAGGAGCGCCCGTCACGTTCCCGCTTCAGGAGGACTGAGGCGGGCGCAGCGACGGGCCGGCACACTCGTGACAGAGAACACGTCCGGACACGAAGGACTGAACGAAGGACGTAAGCGGCGGAGCCTCCGTCAGCGGGTCTCGGCGCTGGCGCGCCGGGCCGAGTCGCTGGCGGCGCGGGGGTTCCTGGATTCCGCCGCGCGGATGCTGGAAGAGGCCCTGGAGATGGACCCCTCGAACTCCGGGGTGCTGCTGCAGCTCGCGGGCGTACGGAGGTCGCAGGGCAGGCTGCCCGATGCCATCCGGCTGGCCGCCCGGGCGGTGGAAACCTCCGAGCGGGACGTGGACGCGCGGCAGTTCCTGCTGCAGCTGTATCTGGAGGCCGGCGACTACCGCCGGGCCATCGACTGCGGCAAGTCCCTGCTGAAGCTCTCGCCCCGCAACCTGTATGCGCGGGACATCATGGGTGTCGCCTACCTGCAGCTCGGGCAATTGGACAAGGCCCTGCAGATGACGAACGAACTGGTGCACCTGGACCCCACCGACCCCAGCAATCACTTCAAGCGGGCCGTCCTGTTCCAGCAGAAGGGGGACGTGGCGCGGGCCATCCGGGAGTTCGACCGCGTGGTGGACCTGGACCCGGAGGCCGAGATAGCGGAGGAGGCCAGAGAAGCCATCTCCTGGCTCGACACGTTCCAGATACGGCAGATCGTGGGACTTGCGCTCGAGGACGCCCTGTTCCGGACCAAGCTGCTCCGCAACGCCGAAGAGGCGGCCGCCGAGCGGGGCTTCTACCTGAGCGGGGTGGGGCTGGCCACGCTGCGCCACATCATCCTGGAGAACCTGCTGGACCCGTCCGCCGAGCCGGAGCCGCCCACCTACCATTGACCCCGCGGGACGGCGCGCCCGGCGCCCTCCGCTGCTTTCCCGACGGCGCGGGTCAGTTGCGCAGGCTCTGCAGAGGAGCCGGGATGCGCCCGCCCGTCCGGATGAATGCTTCGGACGCTCCGTCCTGAACGCTCATCACCGGGGTCTGCCCGAATAGCCCTCCGAAGACCGCCATCTCGCCGGGCCTCTTGCCCGGCACGGGGATGACGCGGACGGCGGTGGTCTTGCCGTTGACCACCCCGATGGCCAGTTCGTCGGCGATGAGCGCGGCGAGCGTCTCCGCTGAGATGTCGCCCGGCACGGCCACCATGTCCAGCCCGACGGAGCAGACGCTCGTCATCGCCTCCAGCTTCTCCAGCGTCAGGCTCCCGGCGGCCACCGCCGCCGACAGGGCGCTGTCCTCCGCCACAGGGATGAACGCTCCGGACAGCCCGCCCACCGAGGAGGAGGCGAACGTCCCGCCCTTCTTGACGGCATCCGTCAGCATGGCGAGCGCCGCGGTGGAGCCGGGACCGCCGATCTTCGCAATCCCCATCGCCTGCAGGATCTCGCCCACGCTGTCTCCCACCTCGGGGGTCGGCGCGAGCGAGAGGTCCACGATGCCGAACTCCGCCCCGATGAGGCGCGCCACCTCCCGTCCGATGAGCTCGCCCGTGCGCGTCACCCGGAACGAGGTGTTTTTTAACTCTTCGGCGATGTCGGCCAGCGAGAGCTTCACCCCGGACTGCCTCAGCCTCTCGATGGCGCGCTTGACGACGCCCGGCCCGCTGACCCCCACGTTGACCACCGTCTCGGGCTCGCCCTGGCCCTTGAACCCTCCCGCCATGAACGGGTTGTCCTCCGGGATGTTGGCGAAGACCACCAGCTTGCAGCACCCGAACCCGTCCCGCTCCGCAGTCAGGGCGGCGGTCTCGCGGATGCGCTCTCCGAGCATCAGCAGCGCGTCCACATTGATGCCGGCCCGCGAGGATGCCGCGTTGACCGACGCGCACACCCGCGACGTCTGCGACAGCGCCTCCGGGAGGGTGCCGATAAGGGTGCGCTCGGAATCCGTCAGCCCCTTCTGGACCATGGCCGAATAGCCGCCCACGAAGTCCACGCCGGCTTCAGCCGCGGCGGCGTCCAGCGCGTGGGCCACCTGGAGCATCTCCTCCGGGCCGTGGCCTGCGGCCACGTTGGCCACCGGCGAGACGGCCAGCCGCCGGTTCACAACCGGGATGCCGTACTTGCGCGAGACCTGCTCGCAGACGCTCACCAGGCTGCCCGCCTTGCGCAGGAGCTTGTCGCGGATGAGGCGGCACATCCGCCGCGCGTCGCGGTCGGCGCAGTCGCAGAGGTCCACTCCCAGCGTGACGGCCCGGACGTCCAGGTGCTCCTCCTGCAGCATCCGGACTGTGGCGAGGATGTGCTCCTTGGAAGGCAAGTCTCTACCTCCTGTCCCCCAGCCGCAGCACGGCCTGCAGCTCGGTGGTGGCGCGGAAGATGTCTTCGTGCTGCAGATGGGCCGTGATGCCCTCCTCTTCCGCCAGCATCTCGAGCCGGCTCTGGATATCGGGGACGCTGACGGTGGCGGGCACCCCCAGCTGGAGGATCATGATGAGCTCCCCGTCCAGCACGTAGGCGTAGAAGTCGTCGATGTTGATGGACTCCTCGGCAAGCGTCCGGGAGATGCGGTGGATGATGCCGGAGCGGTCGCGGCAGCGGGCGGTGAGCACGAAGCGCTCCAGAGGACGTCCTTCGTGCCAGGCGCCGCCCTCCTCGAACGGGGCCGCCCCCGCCTGGAACTCGCCCGGGGCGCCGGATGCCGCGATGGCCTCCCGGACAGTCTCCGCGTCCAGGGAGTCGGGGCCCTCCACCGACAGGATGATGGTGAAATAGCCGCGCAGGACCGTCTGGCTCAGGTGGGTGATGTTGCACCCGAGCCTCGCCGCCGCTCCGGACACCGCGGCCACGATGCCCGGACGGTCCTTTGCCATCACCGAGACGACGAACTCCTTCATCCGCAGAACTGCCCTCCGCCGCCCCTCCCCTTGCTGCACGGGCTATTCTGCACCATTCCCGGTCCGGCCTGCCGCAACGCCCCGTTTTTCCGCAGGAAGCGGGGGCTGCGGGTGTGGAACCTGCCATCGAGAGGTTGAAAGACGATGGCGGTCTCATCGCGTAGCGAACAACTGGACGTCCTGCTCCTCGTGGGAGGGGGAGTGCACGACTGGCGCTCCTGCGGAGCCGTGTTGAAAGAGCTGCTTGCCGGACAGCCGGACATCCGCCTCTCTGTAGTGGAGGATGACCGGAGCATCCTGAGCAGCGCCTCCCTGTACGATTTTCAGACCCTGGTCTTCTACTGGACCGTGGGGGAGATTACGGCGGCGGAGGTGGCGGCGTGGTCGCGGTGGCTGAAGAGCGGGCGGGGGCTGGTCGGCATCCACGGGGCGGCCGCATCCTTCAAGGCCTCCGACCCGTACCGCGCGATGCTTGGTGGGTATCTCATCGGCCATCCTCCGATCCGGGAGTATCAGGTCAGCGTCCTGGACCGGGAGCACCCGGTCACGCGCAGTCTGGATGAGTTCACCGTGCGCGACGAGCAGTATCTCTGCAGCTATGACGGGCGGCTGGACGTGCTGGCGACGGCTCTCTATCAGGGACAGCCGCATCCTGTGCTGTGGGCCCGCCCGTGGGGAAAGGGACGGGTCCTGTTCAATGCCCTGGGACACGACCCGGAGGCCTGCAGCCACCCCGTGTTCCAGGACCTGGTGCTCCGGGCCGTCCGCTGGACCGCCGAGGCCGCCGGCGGGGACTGAGACAGGGGGCTGAAGGAATGGAGCGGCCCGCCGGTCGGCCGGCGGGCCGCTCTCGCTTCATTCTCCGTCCTGCCCGCGAGGCCGGTTCAGGCCGCCACCGGCGCCTTCTCCCGCTCCTTCTCGGGGTCCTTGAAGAACAGCAGGAACGCCACCGCGCACGCCACTGTCAGTGCGCAGGGCACCAGGAACACGTGTGTCCACTTCGAGGGGTCCTCAGCCGGACGGAAGATGCTCAGCACCCATCCCGTGAACTGGGTGCCGATCCAGTTGCCCAGCCCCATCGTGACCAGCGTCAGAAGGCTCTGGGCCGAAGCGCGGATGTCGCGCGGCGCCACCATATCCACGAAGATCTGACTCACCACGAAGAAGAAGGTGAACCCCAGCCCGTGCAGGGTGAGAGAGGCCACCACGAACGGCTTCATCACCTCCGGCGCCAGAGGACCGGCCGCGAAGACGAAGTAGCGAAGCGGCCAGGCGATGACTCCTATCGCCAGCGTCTTTCGGATGCCCAGATGCTTCAGGGCGATGGGCAGCAGCAGCCACATCGCGATGATCTCCGCCGCCTGGGCGACGGTCATCGTCATCGGCACGTTCGCGTGATGCACACCCATCGGCTTTTCCAGAAAGCCGGCCGTCGGACCGTAGTAGAACTGCAGCTCGGTGGTCACCACGAAGGCGATCAGCATGAACACCAGGAAGTTGCGGTTCTTCAGCAGCACGAACGCCTCGCGGAAGGCCAGGGGGTCGGCCGCCTCGTCCTTCGCGGGAGGGGTGTGCGGGAGGGTGAAGCAGTAGATGCCCATCACGAGCGCGAACGCGCCCGCCAGCATCAGACAGTCCGCTATTTCAGGCGGGGTGCCGAACCGTCTCCACAGCGTCAGCGCCAGGCCTGCGCAGATCCAGCCGATGGTGCCCCAGACCCGGACGTAGCCGAACTCCTTCTCGCTGGCCAGATGGTGGAACGCCAGCGAGTTCGTCAGGGCGAGGGTGGGGGCGTAAAGCAGGCTGTACAGTCCCACCAGCGTGGCCATCGGTCCAAACTCCTGCGCCCGGGACGCCAGCAGGAGGCACACGCCGCCCAGAAGGTGCACCACTCCCAGGAACTGCTGCGTCGGGACGTACCGGTCCGCTATCTGCCCTCCGGTGAAGGGCGCCAGGATGCAGGCCAGCCAGAGCAGACCGAAGATGAACGCCGCCTGAGGGTCGCTCAATCCCAGCCCCGCCGTTGCGTCGGTCAGATAGGGCCAGAGGAAGGGGGCCCAGGAGCCCCAGATGGCATACTGAAGGAACATCATTGCGCCGAGGCGCCAGCGAACTCCGCTCATGTCCACTCTTTCCCGCACGGGCGTCTCCCGCGCGCCTGAAGTCTTTGACCGGCGGAGTCTTCGACAGGCGGAGGCGTCAGACCTTCCCCGCCTGCGCCTCTGTCTTCAGCGCGGGCGGCCCGGCAGGAAGCCTCCCGTGAGCGTGCGCACACGGTAGAGTCCGGTGCGGGCCGTGATGTATAGGTCCTTCCCGTCCCTTCCACCCCAAGCGCAGTTGGCGGGCACTTCCGGGGTGAGGATGGTGCCCAGGTGGGTCCCCTCCGGGTCGAAGACCCAGATGCCTCCCGGCCCCGTGCTCCAGACGTTCCCGAGACGGTCCACCTTGAGTCCGTCCGGGATGCCTTCCCGCCGGTCCCGGAGTTCGGCGAAGATCTTCCCGTCCAGCAGCTTTCCGCTCGCCGTGACCCGGAAGCTGCGGATGTGGCTCCGCGAGGACGAGTCCGCCACATAGAGCGTGCGGTAGTCAGGAGAAAAGGCGATGCCGTTCGGCCGGTCCATGTCCTTCAGCAGCAGCTCCAGCCGGCCCGTGTCCGGCCAGAGCCGGTAGACGCCCTGCACTCTCTGCTCCTGCTCTTCCGGCCGGATGCCGTAGGGCGGGTCCGTGAAGTAAAGCGTGCCGTCGAGGAAATGATCGGCGTCGTTCGGGCTGTTCAGCGGCTTTCCCAGATACCGCGAAGCCAGGGTCGTGATGCTGCCGTCCTTCTCCGTTCGCGTGACCGAGCGGCTCCCGTGCTCGCAGCAGACCAGGCGGCCCTGCGCATCCAGCGTCAGACCGTTGGAGTTGCGGCTCGGCCTGCGGAACACGCTGACCCCGGAGGACGGCTCCCACCGGTAGATGGTGTCCGCCGGGATGTCGGAGAACAGCAGCCCGCCGTCCATCCAGACCGGCCCTTCCGTGAACTGGTACCCGTCCGCCAGCTTCTCGACCTGCGCATCGCGGGGGACGAGCTTCCAGATGCGCTCATCCTTCACTTCCACCACCGGCGCGCTCCTCTCTGCGGCGCCGCAGCTCGCGGCCAGCACCGCCGCCACCGCCGTGGTCAGCGCCATGCCCGGGAGCTTCACGGCAGGGTCACCAGGAAGGGCTTGCGCAGAGCGGCCTGAGCGGCGAATCCCGGCACTCCGGCGGTCTCGGGCTCGCCGTCGAAGACCAGCACGCGGTAGGCGAGCGTCAGCGACCCCCCGGCAGGGATCTCGACGGACCCGTCGCGGTCCCTGTCTCCGGTGAAATCCCGGACGCCGAACGGATTTGCGGCGAACAGGCCGTAATCGCGCGCGTGCCAGTAGGTGGGGAAGCGGAAGTTCTCCGGGTCTTCCACGATGGCCACCCCGGCGGTCCCCGCTCCCGAGGGCCCCCAGTACACCACCCAGGCCGCGCGCCTGCCCCAGGCCGCGCCGTCACGGTCTCCGGCGGAGTTCAGAATGCGGCCCGTCCCGTTCTTCACCGTCATCCACTTCGGGACGCGGATGGCAAAGGTGCCCTCCTTGGTGTCGCCCAGCTTTACGGGCCCTTCGACAGCCCTGATGGTGATGCGGAAGTCTATGACGTTCCCTGCCGGGGACCTCCAGAACACCTGCGTGCGCTCATCCTCGCACACTCTGCTTCCGTCCGGAGCCACCCAGTCGTTCACGGTCCGGATGACGGCGCACACCGGTCCCGCCGAGCTGCTGAGGGAGCGCTGGACGATGCGGCCTTTGGACGGCCCCTCTCCCCAGAAGTCCACCCCGTTGACATCGCCGTGGGTGAACCAGAGTCCGCGATGGTGGACGTGGTCCTGGTCCTCGCCCGGCACGTCCCGCATGGGGAAGCTGCGCGTCACGTCCACGCCGGACGGAGAGAACACCGGCCAGAGGTAGGGCTTGGACGGATGGGCGTTGTTGTGACGCGCCACGGGCGCCCCCTGCGCGACGACGGCCAGCGCATCCTCCTCCTGCCTGATGGCCATCCCGCCGCCTCCGCGCGCCGGAGCCTTCTCGAAGGCCAGCTCGAAGACGGCCCGGCGTCCCGCGCCGGAAAGGTCCACCAGCGCCGCCGCAAAGTCCCGGCCCTCGATGCGCACCCTCTGCGCCGGCACCCGCGTCCCGTCCGCCCCGCGCAGCACCGGCTCTCCCCCCGGAGTCCCGCCGGCGGGCAGCGGGATGAGCGCCGGATAGCCCCTCACCTCCGCCGCGGCCGAAATGGCGACCTTCGCAGCGGCCCCGTCTCCTCCGGCGGCGACGGAGGGAAGCCCGTTGAGCGCCAGCGCCGCCACGGCGGCCGCGGGCAGGATGTGTCTCATCGCAATGGCCCCTTTCCTTCGGATGCGTCCGTCCGGCCGGTCTCAGATTTGGAACATCCGCTCATTGAACTCGATCTTCCGGCCCGTGTTGGCGGCGTGGTTCGCCATCAGACACGTCACGCAGGACTGCAGCGCCGACTCCGGGTCGGACGCGGGCTTCTTCCCCGTGCGCACGCTGTCGAAGAACTGCTCCAGCTCCACGTAGTAGTCGTCCTCGGAGGCGTCGCTTTTGATCTCCTCCTGACCCGTGCCCTCCCGCGCGCGGCGGGTCGCGCCTGCGTCGAGGACGATCGCCTCCTTGCCCTTGGACTCGTCCTTGTGAGCCAGGGGCGCCCAGACCAGCTGCTCGGCCTTCGGCTCCCGGAACAGCAGCCCCTTCTCCGGAGTCACCACCAGCGTGCCCTCGTCCCCCATGTACATCTCGTAGTAGGCCTCGTGCTCGTTGGTGGTGATGCAGGTATAGGTGCAGCGGATGCCGCCCGGATACTCGTAGATGACGCTGATGTTGTCGTGGACCGTCCGGCCGTCCTTCCAGTAGTCGATGCCTCCGCTGGCCATCACCGAGACCGGCAGCGCGTTCAGGAACCAGTTCACGGCATCGATCTGATGGCTTCCCAGCTCGGCCATCAGGCCCTGGGAATACTCGCGGTACAGGCGCCAGTTCAGCTGCCTTTCCAGCGACTTGTCCGGCACCGACCGCCGCCAGCTGCCGTTGCGGTGCCACTGCGCCCGCACTTGGGTGACCCGCCCGCAGACTTTGTCCACATTGAGCATCCGGTATGCGTGCTGATAGGTGCTGTTCACCCGCCGCTGATGCCCCAGCTGCAGCACCTTCCCGGTCTCGCGCTGCTTGCGCGCCATCGCCTTCGCCTGCTCGATGGAGTAGGCCATCATCTTCTCGCAGAAGACGTGCTTGCCGGCGTCCATCGCATCGATGCTCATCTGAGCGTGAAGGTGGAGAGGGGTGGCGATGATGACGGCCTCGATGTCCTTCCGCTCCAGCAGCCGCCGGTAGTCCTGGTAGGGCTCAGCATCGGGGGCGAGGATGAGGCTCTTCTCCAGGTGCGGCTCGTAAATGTCGCAGCACGCGACGATCTCCACCCCGGGCACCTTCACCGCGTTGCTCAGGAGGAACGTCCCCTGAGAACCGGTGCCGATGATGCCCGCGCGGATGGGCTCTTCGGGAGCCTTTTTCGGAGCCTCCTCCGCCGCCGCACGCTGTGCGCCGAACACCACCACCCCCGCCGCCGCGGCCGCGGAACTCTTCAGGAAGTCGCGCCGCGTCAGATAATCCCTGCCGAAGATGTCACTGCCAGCCATGTCTTTCAGTCCTCCGGGCCTCGCAGTCCGCCCTCCTCGCGGACCCGTCTGCCCATCCCGTCGTAGAAGATGACACGCGCCTCCGCCCGCCCTTCGAGCATCCCCCCGGTCGCGTCCGGGCCCAGCACCGCGGCGGCTGTCGCCAGCGCATCGCTCGCCGCGGCGCTTGCGCACAGCGCCGCCACGCAGCCTTCCCCCTCCACCGGCCACCCCGTCCGCGGGTCGATGATGTGACCGAACCGCCTGCCGCCCTCCGTGAAGCTCTGCTCCTCCATCCCGGACACCGACAGGCACACATCCCGCAGCTCCAGCACGTCCCCCCGCCCCCGTGCGCCTCCGGGAATCCGCACCCCCACCCGCCACGGCTCCCCGGCGCAGTCAGCGCCCAGGGCGCCCACTCCCGCCGAGCGGAGGGCCTCCAGAGCGAGGTCCACGCCGAACCCCTTCCCGTATCCGCCCGGGTTGATGCGCACCCCCGGCCGCATCAGCCGCACCGTGCCCGCAGCGGCATCGACAACGACATTATGACGCCCGGAGCGCTCCAGCGCCTCCCGGAGCTCGTCCGGCGCGGGCAGGCGGCCCGTCCCCCCCTCGAACCCCCACACCGAGACCAGCGCCCCGCAGGCGATGTCGAACGCTCCCTGCGTCAGCTCGCTCAACTGCAGCGCGTGCACCAGCGCCCGCAGAGTCAGCGGACTCACCCGCACCGGACCTCTGTGTCCCTCCCGGTTGATGCGGCTGATATCGCTCGAAGGGAGGAACACGCTCAGCAGCCGCTCCGCCAGCAGCACCTGCTCGAACGCGCTTTCGGCCGCCGCGCGGGCTTCCGGCTGCTCCGGACACAGCGTCAGCTCCCACACGCACCCCATCGCCCTCCGGCGAAAGCGCAGGGCTGCGGGCGCGTCCGCGGTCATTCAGGCAGGCGTATCCTGGCCAGGGGCAGGCCCGGCCTGTCGTCGCCGGCCGCCCAGAGCGTCCCCCGGAACAGCAGGATCTGGAAATGGCGGTTGTTCCAGCTGTGCCGGTCGTGTCCCAGCGCCAGGTAGAACACCCGCCCCTTTCCATGACTGCGCACCCAGCAGACCGGTTCTCCGTCGGATGTCCGCACAGCCAGCACCTGCCTGTCCACATCCGGATACAGGTCGTGGACGTAGTCCTCGTCCTTCACATCGAAGGCGCTCAGCCCCCGCGTGACGGGATGGCCGCCCACGAGCTCCACCCGGAAGTCGCCGTATTTGTGCGAACGGAACTTGCCGCCCAGCATCCGGAAATACTCCATGGCGCCCGATTCCCGGAATGCGCCCGCGGCCGCATGCAGCACCGCCAGCCCGCCGCCGGAACGCACGAAGTCCAGCAGCCCGCTCAACTGCTCGTCGGTGATTCCGCCTCCCTGCGTCATGATGAGCGCCACCCGGAAGTGCTGCAGCGACTCGCTCCGGAGCGAGTCGCGGTCGTCGGTGGACGTCACCCGCAGCGAGGTCCCCGTCTCCAGCAGTGTCCGGACGGCGGCGGTCTGCTGTTCCCAGTCGTGGCAGCAGCCGCCCCACAGCAGGAGCACAGGCGTCTCTTCCGGCTCTGCCAGGGCCCGCGGGGCCGTCCCCCCGCCGATGGCCGCGAGCACGGCGCAGAGCAGCAGCACTGCCCGCCTCAGGCCCCTCATGTCAGCAGCCTCTGCCTTTCCGGGTCGAACACCATCACCCGGTTCCTTCGATAGGCGAGGACGCCGAGCGCGATGGCGGTCATCGTCCGGTAGCCAAGTTCCGCGTCGCAGTGGGGCGCCTTCCGGGTGCGGATGCATTCCATGAAGTTCTCCATATGCCCGGGCCGGGGCTCCTCCGTCACCACCTCCTCATCACCCTGCCGGAACTCGGTCTCCGGGCGGATGACTAGCCGGGAACCCTCGAAGAACAGGGTGGCCTCCTGCCCCCGGATGATCTCCGGGACGCACTGCTTGTTGGCCATGGACGAGACGAGCACCACCGTGTGCTCGGACGGATAATCGACCGTCATGAAGAACGTGTCCGGCACCTCCCGGTCCTTCTGGATATAGACTCCGCCGGATGCGGTGACCCTCCGGGGGAACTCCGGTCCCAGGGCCACCAGAAGATGCCCCAGCTGGTGATAGAACAGGTCCGTCGCGATGCCGCCGGAATAGTCCCAGTACTTGCGCCACCGGAAGAAGCGCTCGGGGTCGAACGGCCGCCGGGGAGCCGGCCCGAGGAAGGCGTCCCAGTCCAGGTTGGCGGGGCTGGCGTCCGCATCCACGGGGTAGTTCCACTCCCCTTCACGGGAGTTGCGGCAGACGCCGGTCTGGCTCCAGAGCACTTTCCCCAGCCTGCCTTCCCGGATGATTTCCCGCGCCTTCCACCAGATGTCCTGGGAGGTGGACTGCACGCCCACCTGGACCACCCGACCCTTCTCCCGGGCGGCGCGCGCCACATCCCGGGCTTCCTCCCAGGTGTGGGTCATCGGCTTCTCCACGTAGACGTCCTTGCCGGCGTCCATGGCGTCCAGGGTCATTCGGGCGTGCCAGTGGTCGGGCGTGGCGATGACCACCGCGTCCAGGTCCCTGCGCTCCAGCAGCTTGCGGTAGTCGTGGTAGTCCTGCGCCCCGGACAGCTCGCGGGCCCTCAGTCTGCGCGGCTCGTAGATATCGCACACGCCCACCACCCGCACCGGCTGCCGCAGGTCCCTCTGCCGGTGCACCAGGTCGCGGAGATGGTTCGTGCCCATCCCGCCGCACCCGATGACGCCGAAGTTTATCCGCTCGGCGGCGCCAGAGACCTGCCCGAGGGCCGAGCCGCCTCCCAGCATCCCCAGCCCCGCCGCCGCTGCGCCGGCCACGGAGTGTCCCAGGAACTGCCTTCTCGTCACAAGATGCTTCGCCATCCGTCTGCCCTCCCGAGGAGCCCGGACCCTTTCACGGATTGGCCGGAGGGGTGTAGAGAGTGAGCGGGCGGATGCGGATGTCCCGGAACTCCACCTTCGTCCCGTGGTTCTGCAGCCCGATGTATCCTTCGGGCGCCCGGTTCCAGAACCTGCGCTCCTCCGCAAGACCCTCGTTCAGCTCTTTGTCGAACAGGTCCGCCTTGGCCACCACGCGGCCGTTCAGCAGCACCGTGAGGGTGTTGCCGATGTAGATGATCTCGTAGCTGTTCCAGTCGCCTCCCGGCCGGGAAAGGTTCACGGACGGGGCGATGGCGTCGTAGACCGAGGCCGTGCTGTGCGCACTCGCCGGGCCTCCGTGGTCGCCCAGGATCTGCACCTCCAGGCCGGTAAACGCCGGGTTGCCCTGCTCCGTGGCGCGCAGGAACACCCCGCTGTTCCCTCCGTCTCCGATGCGGTAGTCCAGGCGGAGGATGAAGTCGCGGTAGACGCCGTTCGAGCGCAGCCATCCCCCTCCCTTGCCGGAACACACCAGCATCCCGTTCTGTGCGCTCCAGGAGGGGTCGCCCATCACCGTCCAGCCCTCCAGCGACTTCCCGTCGAACAGCTGCACGAACCCCTCCGCCTTCTCGCAGTCGGTCAGGGCTCCTGCGGGTCCGCCTGTCGCGACGGATGCAAGCATCATCAGCGCGCATGCTCGCGCCATCCACCTTGGCATCGCACTCTGTCCTCCCGTCAGACGGCCGCCCGGCGGGACGGCCTCTTGCCGCCCGCTTCGCCCCTCTCCTTCCGCTTTCCTGCAGTGGGGGACGGGGACGGGAGGATTGCGGGAGGCGCGCGGGGAAAGTCCTCGCGGAGAGCCGCCCCGCAGAGCAGCGGGGATGGGCTCAGCATCTCGAAGGAGGACCGTAGCAGTTGAGCCAGGCCAGGTCGTTCCTTGCTCTGGACCTCGGGGCCGAGAGCGGCCGCGCGGTGGTGGGAAAGCTGCGCGGCTCGGTCCTGGACCTCGAAGTGGTGCACCGTTTTCCCAACATCCCGGTCCGGGTGCCCGACGGGCTGCACTGGGATGTTCTGCGTCTGTTCCAGGAGATGAAGGAGGGGCTGCGGCTCGCCTCGCGCGAGAACCGGCTCGCCTCGCTGGGGCTGGACACGTGGGGGGTGGACTTTGCGCTGCTGGACGGCTCCGGGGCGCTGCTGGCCAACCCGCACCACTACCGGGACACCCGCACGGACGGCAAGATGGAGGAGGTCTTCGCCATCGTCCCGCGCGAGGAGATCTTCCGGACCACCGGAATCCAGTTCATGCAGCTCAACACGCTGTATCAGATGTTCGCCCTCAAGCAGTCCAGCCCGCATCTGCTCGACGCCGCGGCCACGATCCTCATGATCCCGGACCTGTTCAACTACTGGTTCAGCGGGCAGGCGGTCTGCGAGTTCACCGAGGCCACCACCAGCCAGATGTTCGACCCGGTGAAGGGGGAGTGGGCGTCCGGGCTGGCCGCGAAGCTGGGACTTCCGCTCGAGAAGATGGCTCCCATCGTCCAGCCGGGGTCGAGGCTGGGGGACATTCTCCCCTTTGTCGCCGAGGAGTGCGAGTGTCCGCCCGTGCCGGTCATCGCCCCCGCCTGCCATGACACGGGTTCGGCGGTGGCGGCGGTCCCCGCGGAGGGCAGGGACTTCGTCTACATCTCCAGCGGCACCTGGTCGCTGGTGGGTGTGGAGGTGGACCGGCCCGTCATCACGGACCGGTCGCTGGAGTACAACTTCACCAACGAGGGAGGCGTGGCCGGGACCTACCGTCTGCTGAAGAACGTGATGGGGCTCTGGCTGGTCCAGGAGTGCCGCCGCACCTGGGAGCGCAGGGGCGTCTCCTACGACTATGCGCGCCTCACCGAGATGGCGGCCCAGGCGCCTCCATTCCGCAGCATCCTGGACCCGGATGCTCCGGGCTTCCTGCATCCGGGGGACATGCCGGCGCGCATCCAGGAATACTGCCGCTCCACCTCCCAGCCTGTTCCGGAGGAGCCGGGAAGCATCGTCCGGACGGCGCTGGACTCGCTGGCCCTCAAGTACCGGTGGGTGGTGGAGAGGCTGGAGGAGCTGACCGGACGCAGCCTTCCGGTCATCCACGTCGTGGGCGGAGGGACGCAGAACCGCTTGCTCACCCAGTTGACCGCGGACGCCTCCCGCCGTCCCGTCATCGCCGGGCCGGTGGAAGCCACTGCGATGGGCAACATCCTGATGCAGGCCATCGGGCTGGGAGAGATCGGCTCCGTGGCCGAGGGACGCAGCATCGTCCGCAGCTCCGTGGACCTGGTCACCTACAAGCCCCGTCCGGACGCCGCCGCCATGGCGGACGAGGCGTACGACAGGTTCCTGAAGCTGGGCCCGTCCTGAGGCCGCCCGGCCGGCTGCAGGGGACTTCGTTTCCCCCCGGCGCCCTTCCGTAAGCCGCCGGGCGAACGCGGCTCAGTCCGTTTCCGTGGCGGGAGAGGGGACGTCCTCCTCCTCTCCCGCGGACTCCTCCAGAACGGATGACTCGGGGGGCAGGGGTATCCTTGCCTGAAGGTCGATGGGCGCCGCCTCCTGCACGGGCTCGGAGGACACGCCCAGCTCGTTCAGCTTCCGGGCGGACGGCACCAGCCGGCTCTCCAGTGAGCCCACCGTCCTGTTGAAGCTATCCACGGAGCGCGTCAGGTGCTTTCCCAGGTCCGACAGGTGCCCGCTGAAGACCCCTATCCTCTCGTAGATCTCCCGGCCCAGCTGGGCGATGCGCCGGGCGTTCTCTGAGACCTGCTGCTGCTGCCATCCGTATGCGACCGCTTTCAGCAGAGCGAGCAACGTCACCGGCGTGGCGGGCAGGACTCGCTGCTGGAGCGCGAACTCCAGCAGGCCGGGGTCCTGCTGATAGGCGACGCTCAGGCAGGAGTCGTTGGGCACGAACATCACCACGAACTCCGGCGTCCCGTCCAGCTGGCTCCAGTACTGCTTGCCGCCCAGGTCACGGATGCGCGCCCTCACGGCGTCCGCGTGCGCCTTCAGCCTCTGCGGCCGTTCCGCTTCGGGGCATTCGATGGCGGCCAGGAAGGAGTCCATCGGGGTCTTGGCGTCCACGGGGAGTGTGGCTCCGTTGGGGAGGTTGACCACCATGTCCGGCCGGCCGCCCTCCACGGCCTGCTGCTCCACGAAGTCCACGTGCCGGGTGAGCCCGGCCATCTCCACCACCCTGCGCAGCTGCACCTCGCCCCAGCGTCCCCGCACTGTGGGAGAGCGCAGGGCCTCGGCAAGCGATGAGGCCGTCTGCCGGAGCTCGCGGTTGCTCTGGTAGAGCTGCTCGATCTGCTTCGTCAGCCCCTCGTAGGCGCCTTCCCGCCTGCGCTCCAGGCTCTGCACCTGCTGGTCCAGTTCGCTGAGCGACTTCTGGAGGGGCTCCACGAGGTTCTTGATCTCCAGCTTCTGGGCGCCCCAGTCGCCTTTCAGCCGTTCGGACAGGGCGTCCAGCTGGTCCCGCGCGCGCTTGATGAACTCCTGCGCGTTCGTCTGGAGGGTCTCCGCGGCGAGCACGCGGAAGGTCTCGCGGAGGGATTGCTCGGCCGACTGGGCCCACGCCAGCTTCTCCGCGTCCGCTTCCCGCTGCTTCTCGAGCGAGTTGACCTGCAGCTTGAGCTGCTCGTTCTCCTCGCGCAGCCGTACGGACTCGGCGGCGGACGCTTCGGACTGCCGCAGCCGCTCCTGCAGGGTCGCCACCGTCAGCCCCTGACGCAGCATGGCGGCAAGCGCGCCCAGTGCGGCCCCCACCAGCAGCCCCAGCGCGGCGGGAATGAGATGCTCCATCGTCTTATCCTCCCTTCGGGTGACAGCAGCCCCAGCGCGGCGGGAATGAGATGCTCCATCGTCTTATCCTCCCTTCGGGTGACAGCAGCCCCTTCGGGCCGCGCGCGCGGGATTCCTGCGCCTCGATTGCCCGCCCGCCGCGGCCGGTGGTATCATCTCACCGTCCGGTCGCGCAACAGCCGGCCCGCATCCTCCGGTCTCATCAGGTGCGGGCGTCCCCGCAGAGGCGGGGGAGGCTGCCACGCCCGGCGCACAGGAGGGTTGTCCCCGATGGCGGACGGTCGGTCTTCTGCGTCTGTCGCCAGCGTCATCGCTGTCGCTCTGACTCTTTCCCTGGCCGGAGAGCCGCGCTGCGGCGTCCTCGTCGGCAGGGTGGTGGACCGCGATGGCAGACCGGTGGAGGGCGCGTTCGTGACGGTGCCCACGGTGGACGGGGAGGGCACGCGCCGGGTGCGGACGGGATCCGATGGCTACTTCCGGGCGGCGCGCGTGCCCGTCGGCTACCACGTCATCTCCGTCCAGCGCAGAGGATACAGGTTCCGGGAGGCCGGGACCGGCTCGCTGCAGGAGGGCCGCAAGCTCCTGGTGCCCCTTATCAAGCTGGACCCGGCCCGGGACTCCCTGAGCATGAGCGTCGCCTACCCGCTGGTGGTGGCCACCGGTGGCCGCAAGCGCATGTACCTGAGCGGCGTGTGCTCCGAGGAGACGGCCAGGGTCCGCTTCAGCATCCATCCCTACGACCTCGTGAAGGAGCGGCTGCTGGACCTGCGGCAGGGCGCCGGGCCCGGGTTCGAGCGGCGGCAGCGCCTGGTGGAACACCCTGAGAAGCTGCCGCCCCCCGTCTGGTCATGGGAGCGCAGCTACTCAACGTCCGAGTTGGACGGAGGGTTCGACGGGTATCCGGCGACGCCCCGGCTGGACAGGCCCGGGACGTATCTCGTGGTGGCCGCTCTCGGCAGCGTGACTGCGGGCGATGTGCTGAACGTCACGTCTCTCGCCCTCGTGACCAAGCGCGACGCGGACGGAGTGCTTGTCTGGACCACGGACATCCGGAGCGGGAAGCCGGCCGGAGGGGCGGCCGTAGAGGTCCACACCCGCGGTGCCGGGCCCGCAGACGCTGTGACCGGGGAGCAGGGCCTGGCGCGCATCCCCCTGCAGGGAGACGAGTCCCTGGTGGTCGCCCGGCGCGAGGGCAGCACGGCGTTCACGCTCGCCCACTACTACCCCGGAGGCTACAACGAGGGGAGCCTCATCTACACCGACCGCCCTCTCTACCGCCCCGGGCACACGGTGCACTTCAAGGGCATCTTCCGCAGGAGCCTGCCCGGGTCGTACGAGTGCCTGAGCGGGCGGGATGTGGAGTTCCTGGTGCAGGACCCGGAGGGCCGCAATGTCGGGAAGGTCTCCGCGAGCACCAACGATTTTGGCACCGCCGCGGCCAGCTGGCAGGTCCCGGATGACGCCCCGCTCGGGGACTACCGGGTCCGCGTGAAGCTGGACGGCCGCGAGACGGACGCCCGGTTCTCGGTGGACGAGTACCGCAAGCCGGAATACGCCGTGGAGGTCAGCATGCCGCAGCCGTTCTGCGCGCGCGGCGACACTGTCACGGCGTCCGTCCGGGCCAACTACTACTTCGGCGCTCCGGTGGCGGATGCGGAAGTCAGCTACACCGTCTACCGTTCGCGCTGGTATTTCCGCCTGTTCGACAGCGAGTTCGAATCCTGGTTCGACCGGTTCGCCGGGCGGTACGGCTACGACTACGGCGGATACGGAGAGGTGGTGCTGGAGGGGACCGGCCGCACCGACGCCTCCGGGCAGCTGGACATCCGGCTGGATACGTCTCAGGAGGAGGAACTCGCGCGCTGGGTGGTCGAGGCGCGGGTCGTGGACATCAGCCTGCGGGAGGTGACGGCGTCGGCGGGCATCACGGTCACTCCGGCGGACTTCGATGTCCAGGGTGAGCCGCGGCAGTATCTTGCGAGTCCCGGCGCCCCCGTCGCGGTGGATGTCCGGACGGTGGACTGGACCGGCCGGGCGGTGCCCCGGCGGCGGGTCGAAGCGGTGGTGGAGCGGATGCGCTGGCGGCGCAGCACCGTGCGCACGGAGGAGGTCGCCCGCTTCCAGCTCTCGACCGACCGGGAGGGACGCGGGGTGCTGGAGTGGACCCCCGCGACGCAGGGAGAGTATCGCATCACGCTCAGAAGCCGGGATGACCGCGGGCGCACGGCCGCTTCGGAGGCGTTCATCCGGGTGGTGAGTCCGGGCGAGCGCGAGTTCTACGGCGAGGGACCCCCCGGCGAGGACCTGACCATCGTCCGGGACCGCAGGATATACCGGCCGGGCGACACCGCGAAGGTGCTGGTCCGCTCCCCGTCTCGCGACGCGTATGTCCTGGTGACCGTGGAGGGGACCAGGCTGCACGATGCGCGCGTATCCCGGCTGGAGGGAGGAGGGCTCGTCCTGGATGTTCCCCTCGACAACGCCCAACGTCCGGGTGTCACCGTGTCATGCCTGTACGTCAGGGATGGTCAGATGCGCAGCGCGGAGGAGGACCTGGCGGTGAGTCCGGAGGACTCCTTCCTCACTGTGGAGCTGAGTTCGTCCCGGGACCGCTACCGGCCCGGCGACGAGGCGGAGTTCACCCTGCGGACTCTGGACAGCCGGGGGAAGGGAGTCCGGTCCGAAGTGTCGCTGGGCGTCGTGGACGAGGCCATCTACGCGCTGCGCGCCGACAACACCCCGGACATCCGCCGCCATTTCTGGGGTCCCCGCTACAACCGGGTGACCACATCGTCCAGCATCGAGGACTACTACTGGGGAGGGGTGGACAAGTTCGAGGACGCCGTCCGCCGCGACTTCCGTGACACCGCCTTCTGGGCTCCGCAGATCCTGACGGACGATGAGGGCAGGGCGAGCGTCCGGTTCCGGTTGCCGGACAACCTGACCACCTGGCGCGCGACGGCGCGGGCCGTCACGGAGGACACCGCGGTCGGCTCAGCGGTGCACCGCTGCATCGTCACGAAGGACGTGCTGGTGCGTCTGCAGGCTCCCAGGTTCTTCCGGCAGCGCGACCGGCAGACTCTGGGCGTCATCGTCCACAACTACACCCCGGAGCGTCGCAGGGTCAGGGTCAGCCTGAGCGCAAAGGGCCTCGAGATAAAGGGCTCTGCGGGCCGGACCGTCACGGTCGATGCGCAGGGGGCGGTGCGGGTGCCCGTGGAGGTGGAGGTGCGCGAGCCCGGAGAGGCTGTGCTGACCGCGCGCGCCGACGGCGGCAGCCGGGACGCGTCGGATGCTATGGAGGTGCGGTTCCCCGTCCATCCCCACGGAGTCAGCGTGTCCGTCGGCCGGGCGGGCGCGGTCCCGGCGCGGGACGTGGTGTTCACCATCCCTCCGGAGGCGGATGCCGCGTCGGCGGAGCTGAAGCTGGAGTTCACGCCTTCGGCGGCGGGCGCCATCGTCTCCGGTCTCGAGTATCTTGCCGCGTATCCGTGGGGATGCGTGGAGCAGGTGACGTCCAGCTTCGTCCCGGATGTGGTGGTCAAGCGGGCGATGGACCGGCTGGGCATCCGGAAGCCGGCAGCGGCCCGCGAATTGCCGGAGATGCTGCGGCGGGGCGTCCGCCTGCTGCGGGAGGCTCAGAACGGCGACGGGAGCTGGGGATGGCACGGCGAGGGAAGCGCGGACCTCCAGATGACCGCCTACGTCCTGTTCGCCCTTCAGGAAGCCCGGGATGCCGGTGCTGAAGTGCCGCCTGAGATGCTCGCGCGGGGCAGCTCGTGGCTGACGGGCGCCCTTTTCCGGGGACTGCCTCCTCCTCCCGATTCGCGGGACCTGCCCCGGGTGGGCGAGTGGTACCGCAGCCGCCTGGAGGAGTTCGCCTTCGCCCTCGCCGCTCTTCCGCCTTCGGGGGACGCGCAGCGGGCCCTGTTCCGGGAGCTGTGGGTCCGTCAGCCCCAGCTGACCGATTTCGCGCTGGCGTGCCTGGGGATGGCCGCCGCGAAGCAGGGCTGGGCTCAGGAACTGACCGACGCCGCCACCGCGCTCCAGGGCAGAAAGCAGACGGAGTCCGGCATGGTGTTCTGGCGAGGGTCTCCGGCCTATTCCGGCTGGGGAGGGCCGGCCGCCACGGCGATGGCCATGCGGGTCCTTGCGCGGGCCGGGCGCACCACCGCGGAACTGGAGCCCGCGGCGGCCTGGCTGATGATGCAGCGCAACGGAGACCACTGGCGGAGCACGCGGGATACGTCGCTGGTCATCCTGGCGCTTGTGGAGCATCTGGAGAGGCTCCCTACGGCCGGGGGCCGTGCGTCGGTGCTGGTGAACGGGCGGCCGGCCGGTTCGGTCACGCTCACCCGGGAGGATGCGTATGGCTCGCCCCGCGTCGTCCGGGTCCCGGGGGGCATCCTCCGGAAGGGAGCGAACACGGTGACCATCCGGAGGGACGGGCAGGGAACGCTGTTCTGGTCGGCGGTCCTCACCTACGTGGATTCACAGGAGGACCTCCCGGCGGCGCCGGGCTATTTCCGCGTCACCCGTGCGTTCCAGCGCGTGAGGCTGGAGAGGCGGCCGGACGGCTCGGTCGTCGAGAAGGTCGAGGCCCTCAAGGGGCGGGTACGGGTGGGGGAGACGTTGCGGATGCGGGTCCGGGTGACCCCGCGTTCGGACATGAGATATGTGCTGGTGGAGTGCCCCCTGCCTTCCGGGTTCGAGGTGGTGGACCGCCCGCGCCCGTGGGACGTGTTCTACTCCGGCATCGAAGTGCGGGACGAGCGGGTGGGCATCTTCAGCCGGGAGCTGCGGGGAGGCTGGACGCAGGTGTTCGATTTCGAAGTGCGGGCGGAGGTGCCCGGTGAACTGCACGTGATGCCGGTCCGGGCGTTCGCGATGTATACCCCGCAGCTTGCCGGACGTTCTCCGGAGGCGCGTCTGGCGGTCCGATGAACCCTCGCGCCCTCCTTCGCGCAGCGGCAGCCGGAGCGGCTCTCGCAGTGCTCGCGGCGGGGGCGGCGGCGCTCCACATCTCCCAGAAGGAGCGCACGCTGGCCGCCTACTCGACCTCGCTGGAGGGCCGCACGGATGCCCAGTTGCACAACATCCGGCTGGCCGCCCGGCGCATCGATGGCGCGCTGGTGCTTCCGGGCAATGAGTTCTCGATGAGCCGGGCGCTCGGCCCGCCCGGCAGGGACCGGGGATGGCGCGAGGCGGAGGCGTTCGTCGCGGGAGAGGTGGAACGGGCGGTGGCGGGCGGCGTGTGCCAGGTCTCCTCCACCCTGTACAACGCCGTGCTGCTGGCGGACCTCGAGGTGACGGAGCGCCACGCGCACTCCCGCCCGGTGGCCAGCGTCCCGCCGGGACGCGACGCCACGGTCGCCTGGGGGATCGCGGACCTGCGGTTCCGGAACACCCGGCCGTGGCCGGTCCGCATCAGGGCGAGCGCGGACGGGCGGAGACTCACCGTCCGCATCGCCGGGCCGGGTCCCGCGCCGCCTCCCGTGCGCCTGCGGGTGACGGTCTCGGAGAGCGGCGGCCGGCTGGCGGCCTCGCTGTGGCGGACAGCCGCGGGCGGTCCGGAGACGCTGGTCAGCCGGGACGAGTACCGCCTCGGGCGTTGACCTCCCGCCGGCCCTCGCCGGAAGCCTCCCGCGCCGCTTTCAGCCTCAAAGCCTCCAACACGATATAGCAGACCACCAGAACGGCGAAGGCGGCGGCCAGCACCCGCACCTTGCCGGGCCGCGTCGCCTCCTCGGACCACTGCTGCAGGGCGCCGGATGTGACCAGGGTGAGGCACACGGCCGCCAGACCCCCCGAGACGACGGGCGCCGCGCTCCGTATCGCCGGCATCGCGGCGGCGGCGAACGGCAGAGCCAGACCGGCCGCCCCGCATCCCAGCAGGAAAAGGCGGACCGAGGGCTCGCGCAGGACGATGGAGACCAGCAGCACGACCGCCGCGAGGGTCACGGGCAGGACCAGCGCTCCGGCTGCGGCGCCTGCGGGGGAGGGAGCCTCTTCCTGACCGGCGGCCATCGACGCCAGGATGAACGGCAGCGCCATGCCGGCCGAGAGCCCGAGGAACACATACGGGGACGACGCGGGGATGTAGGCCGCCCCGTGCCACTCCAGCCAGATCCTGAGCGCGCACCAGGCGGCGAGATATCCGGCTCCCCAGACCACAGGGAACGGGAAGACCCTGCGCGACGGGGAGGACATCCAGGGCGTCAGCAGCGACCGGAGCGGCAGAGCCGCCAGCAGGCCCGCGGCGCAGAGCGCCAGCCCGAACCCCGTCTGAAGCCGCAGCGACAGGGCGCCCGCGCCGAGCACTGCGGCCGCGCTGACAAGGCGTGCCGTCCGGGACTGGGGAGACCCGGCATCCAGCGCCCCGCTGAGGCCGAGCAGCACGGCGGCGCCCCCGGCTCCGAGTCCCGCCCACAGGCAGGACGCGGCCGCACTCTCCGCGTGCACCGCCCCGGCCAGAAGCCAGGCGGACCACGCCGCGAAACCCGTGTAGGCCACCCCCCACAGCGCGGACAACGCCCGCGAGTCGCGGAACGCCAGCCTCTGCGCCACGCTCAGGACCAGCCAGATTCCCAGAGAGGCCGCCAGGAAAAGGGGCGTGAGGTCTCCCGCGCGCTCGAATCTCCCGGCGTAGTGCAGCTTCCCCAGCAGGATGCCGAAGGCGACGGCGGCGCATCCGGCTGCAAGAGCCTCCAGCGCCTCCAGAGTGCGCTTTGCGCCCGCCGGCCCGGCCATCCCCCGGACGAACATCGCTGCGGATGCCGCCACCACAGCCGCTCCCAGCGGGGAGACCGAAAGCCACTCTGCCGGCCGCGCCGTGTGCCTGACCATCAGGTAGGCTCCAAGCAGCGCCGGGACCGCCACGGCCGCCACGGCGGCGTCGGTGCCAGTCCAGCCGTCTTCGTCCTCGCTGCCGCCCCCTCGCAGGATGGCCGCCGCTGCAGCCAGACCCAGCAGAAACGCCAGCGCCCCAATGGCGATCTGCGTCCACACGGGACCGGACGGCCCGGTCTCCCCTCCCTGCCGCACGGCCCACTGGGCTCCGGCGGCTGTCAGAAAAGCGGCTGCAGCTGCTGCGGCAGCAGCCGGCAGCAGGCTCCTGAAGGGGGACACCGGCCGCCCGGCGGAGGCCCGGCCGGCTGCAAGGCTCCAGCCCAGGGCCGCCAGAGGCGCCGCCCACGCCAGAGCAGTCAGATGAACGGGCAACCCGGTCGCTTGCATCGGAGTCTCACCGCTCCTTTCCGGCGGGATGGTATCACCTCGCGTCCGCCCGCGCAAGGAAGAGCATCTCCAGAGGGTGATACGCCGCGCGGACCCGTGTATCCTGTCACGGCGGCATCGCGGCAGGGCCTGGGGCCGCATTCCAGCGGGAAGGAGTCTCCGAATTGGCCGTTTGCGAGGTGCACGGGGGAGTGCAGACCTCCCTCTGGAAGCAGACTTCGTTCTCCGTCATCCTCCCGGAGAAGGGTGACGGGCCGTTTCCGGTCCTGTATCTGCTGCACGGTCTCTCAGGGGACCATACGGTCTGGCTGCGCCGGACCAGCCTGGAGCGCTATGTGCAGGACCTGCCGCTTATCGTCGTGATGCCGGACACCGGGCGGGGATGGTACACGGACAGCCTCTCCTGCCACACGGCTGCCCACGAGACCGCCATCGTCCGCGACCTCATCGGTTATGTGGACCGCATCTTCCACACGCGGGCCGAACGGGCGGGCCGCGCTGTCGCCGGACTGTCCATGGGAGGCTACGGGGCTCTGAAGCTCGCATTCAAGCATCCGGACCTGTTCTGCGCGGCCGGCTGCCACAGCGGAGCGCTCATCCTGGACGAGCTCCGCGCCATCGGGCCCGAGTGGGCCAGCGAGTTCGGACTCATCTTCGGCCCCCGGGCGGAGGGAGGGCCGGAGGACGTCCTTGCCCTCGCGGCCAGGCTGCCGCGCGAAAAGGCGCCCGCCGTCTGGATGGACGTCGGACTGGAGGACGGGTTCCTCGAGATGAACCGGCGCGTCCACGCGCGGTTCGAAGAGATGGGCCTGCCCCACGTCTATCACGAATGGCCCGGCGGCCACGCCTGGGACTACTGGGACAGGTCCATCCAGAAGCTCCTTCCCTGGCTGTGCGAGGCCCTGGGCATCAGTCCGGCGCCGGCTGCAGGGTGATGTCGTCCAGATAGAACACCGCGTCCGCGTCGCCGTCCGCCACGAACCCGAACCAGTCCAGCTGCCGGAACGTCCGGTCGAAGCCGAGGTCCGCGAAGGTGCGCGAAGGCTCGCCGGGCACTCGGACGGTCACCCGGAAGGTCCGGTCCTCCCCGTCCAGCGGGCAGACCAGCTCCAGATGCACCCATTCCTGCAGAGGAAGCCGCATCAGCTCGCGGTCCCCCGTCTTCAGGACGCCGTCTGCCTCCACCCGCACCATCGGTCCCACCCGGTAGCCCTGGTCTTGGAAGTGCCGCCATTCGTGGTACAGCGTCCCCGGCTTCTCGATGCGCAGCGCGAACGATGCGCGGAGCGTGCCGCTCTTGAACCCCGGGAAGAACTCCATATACGGGTAAAAACTCCGCTCCAGCTCGGGAGCGTCTACGACCTTCAGACTGTGCCGGCCGCTCGCGGCCTGCTCGTCGGACACCCGGATGGTCGCCGCCGGCGGCTGCTCGTGGATCACCGCTCCCGGCGGAGGGTCTCCGGGAGAGACCGACTCGAAGGTCTCGTGGATGGTCAGCGCGGGCCGCGGACCGGGGAACACCGGGAAGGCGGCGGGCAGGTCGAGCGGCGCCCTGCGCCCGTCGCGCGGCCCGAAGTCCGACTGGTCGAACGCCCGGAACCCGATCTTCTCAGCCGGCGAGCCGGGCTTCAGGCGGAAGTCCTCGTTCCCGGGGTCCACGAACATCGGGTCGGCGATGAGCGAGGCCTCATCCTGCCCCCTGGCTCGCCACTCGTCCCACGTCCACTCCAGGAACTTCGGCTCCTTCCCGGATGCGTCCCGGTAGATGTTGCGCTCGAACCTGTACCCGTCACCCTCCCAGTTACCGGCCAGCACAGGGGCGTCCTTCCAGTAGACGAGGTTCTGCCGGAACGTGAACGAAAGGTGCTCCTCCGGGCGGGTGCGCATGACCTGCGCTTCCCGGCCGAACGCGAAGATGTTGTTCTCCACCACGTTCTCTTTGCCGTAGTGCTGATGGAACCCGGCGGATTTCGTCCGGAACACCACGTTGTCCCGGGAGACCATGTGCATCGTCCCCTCGTCGTAGTAGATGCCCCAGCCGCCGTATCCGTAGGAGTCCACGTCGTGGATGCGGTTGCCCTTCAGCATGCTGCCGACCGATACCCCCAGGGTGTAGATGCCTCCCATGTCGCTCAGCACGCCCTGGCCGATGCGGTGGATGTGGTTGTGCTCCACGAGATTGTGATGGCAGTTGGAGTGTCCGTATCCCCAGGTCCAACCCAGGGACACGCCCGTGTAGTAGAAGTCGGCGATGTCGTTGTGGGAGATGATGTTGTCGTGGGAATGCCCGACCCACACCCCGATCGCCGCTGGATGCATCCGTCCGCCGCCTGCGATGATGCAGTCGCTCACCACGTTGTGGCTGGCGACCTGCTCGTCGTCCTCACTGTGCGACATGGTGCCGATCTTCACACCCCCTGCGCCCATGTCGGTCAGCGTGCAGTTCTCCACGCGCACCCGCTTGCAGCCGGCCCCGAGGTCGATGGCGTATTCGCCCGTGTGCGTCACGCGGCATCTGCGGAACACGACATCCCGCGCAAAATCCGCGGTGATGGCGCCCCGCAGGTCGGCCTCCGCCTGCGGGAAGGTGTATCCCTCCGGGGGAGTCTGCCAGTGGGTGTGGGCAAAGGTGAGCCCCTCGAAGCGAAGGTGCTCCACCGGACCGGCCTCCCTGTCTCCCCGGAGCTCCATCACCCGTTCGAGCCACGGGGCGACCACCAGGGAGCGCTCCGGGTCCTCTCCCGGACGCGGGATGTAGCTCAGCTCCCCGGTGTGCGAGTCCAGGTACCATTCCCCGGGTTCGCTCAGCGCCTCGCGCACGTTCTCCACCAGGAACCGGTGCCCCGTCTCCAGGCTGGAGTACCAGACCAGATTGCGGGTGGGCCCTGTCAGATTGACGGTCAGTCCTGCCGCGTCCACCGACCGGATGCGCCTGCGGGCCATCGTCCAGACCTGGAAGCAGAGCAGTTCCACGTCCTGCAGGTTGTGCCAGTCCGGCTCGATCTGCCCCGGGTAGAATCCGAAGCGGTCGTAGCCCTTCTCGGCGTTCTCCGGGGTGGGGGAGTAGCGGGCGCGGATGTAGTGGTAGCCGCTCTTGGGAAGCCTGGGCCGCCACCTGCGCCCTCCGTCCACCCAGAGCTGGGTGAACCTCCACGCTCCTCCGGCGGCTTCCGGCAGCGTCGTCCGCCAGATGCCGTCGCGCCCCACCTGCCAGCCTCTCACCGGCCGACCCCCGCTCAGGATGGGCAGCTCCCCCGGATGGTTCCGGACGATGGTGGGGGATGCGGGGGTGCCCGAATCCCCGGGGGTCAGGACGAGCGGCTCGTCCAGGAAGTAC
>FWPV01004509.1_pt1 | contig 26821 bp, 18 predicted proteins | sample 2228371 | NCBI WGS metagenome assembly FWPV01 (sample SAMEA103939776, study PRJEB20133) | metagenome
CCTTTCCCGTTTCAGTATCCTCGCTGTTGGATCGTTGCCTAGACCATCATTCGCCCCTTGCTGAGTCGCCTGATCTACGCGTTTCAGTATCCTCGCTGTTGGATCGTTGCCTAGACCTTGCCAAACGACGCGCTGCCGCTGCTGCCGATGCAGTTTCAGTATCCTCGCTGTTGGATCGTTGCCTAGACCAGCGTCTGCGTCAACCTGGCGTACTATCATCTGCAGTTTCAGTATCCTCGCTGTTGGATCGTTGCCTAGACCGACGAGCGGAAAGAAGACACGTGCGCCCATGTGCCGTTTCAGTATCCTCGCTGTTGGATCGTTGCCTAGACCCGGGCCGCTGCACATTGGAACGCTTGCGCAAAGCCGTTTCAGTATCCTCGCTGTTGGATCGTTGCCTAGACCTTCTTGCGCGACGTCGAGCCCTGTCAAGTCCGGCGTGTTTCAGTATCCTCGCTGTTGGATCGTTGCCTAGACCTTCATCTCGAAAAGCGAAGCGCCCGCCCAAACGATGTTTCAGTATCCTCGCTGTTGGATCGTTGCCTAGACCCGGAGAGAAGCTCCACGCTGAAAACAAATTCCTGTGTTTCAGTATCCTCGCTGTTGGATCGTTGCCTAGACCGGCGGAAGGCCTGCTGCGCAACGACTCGCGCAGCAAGTTTCAGTATCCTCGCTGTTGGATCGTTGCCTAGACCGTCCACGCCAGCGGCGTCAGTGCGCGGCTGGTGGCGTTTCAGTATCCTCGCTGTTGGATCGTTGCCTAGACCGACCATGGCGAGAAGACGACTCGCCCGCTTCGACGGTTTCAGTATCCTCGCTGTTGGATCGTTGCCTAGACCACTACGAGACCGGCTGCGACGTGGTGGCTGTGGCGGGTTTCAGTATCCTCGCTGTTGGATCGTTGCCTAGACCCGCGTTGCGCGACGTGCTTGGGCAGGATGCAGTCAGTTTCAGTATCCTCGCTGTTGGATCGTTGCCTAGACCCGCCTCAGGCGCCTCCGGCGGATCGGCGCTGCGTTGTTTCAGTATCCTCGCTGTTGGATCGTTGCCTAGACCATCTTGTCATCCTTTCTGTAAATTCGTCGCCCGCCCGTTTCAGTATCCTCGCTGTTGGATCGTTGCCTAGACCCCACTACTCCGCCATAAAACTCACGAAGTTCATTTGTTTCAGTATCCTCGCTGTTGGATCGTTGCCTAGACCCGCCGGAGGCGCTGACGACGGTGTGCTCGCCAAACGTTTCAGTATCCTCGCTGTTGGATCGTTGCCTAGACCTGGACAACACAAAAAGCAGTTGCGTGCGTCGAAGGAGTTTCAGTATCCTCGCTGTTGGATCGTTGCCTAGACCGCCCCTGCATCTCAACGAACTCCGCCAGAAACTCAGTTTCAGTATCCTCGCTGTTGGATCGTTGCCTAGACCCGTAGCGCTGCGCCGTCAGGCTTACGCCGTCAAGCGTTTCAGTATCCTCGCTGTTGGATCGTTGCCTAGACCAAAGTATCGCCCGAAGCTATCAGGCGCCGATTTCATGTTTCAGTATCCTCGCTGTTGGATCGTTGCCTAGACCCGCCAGGCGGAGCCGTCCCAGTAGCCGCTGAAGAGGTTTCAGTATCCTCGCTGTTGGATCGTTGCCTAGACCCAAGAACGACAGCCGCAAGGCTGTCGTCTTCCGAGGTTTCAGTATCCTCGCTGTTGGATCGTTGCCTAGACCGCGCAACGCAGCGAGCCAGCGCATGAGTTTGCGTTGTTTCAGTATCCTCGCTGTTGGATCGTTGCCTAGACCAATGATGGCTGGCACAGTGAGCGTGGCCAGCGACTGTTTCAGTATCCTCGCTGTTGGATCGTTGCCTAGACCGCTACGTTGAAGTGAGCAGCCATCCGCCGTACGCGTTTCAGTATCCTCGCTGTTGGATCGTTGCCTAGACCCCCGCATCCTGCGCTTTCACGCCCACCCCAAAACATGTTTCAGTATCCTCGCTGTTGGATCGTTGCCTAGACCTTATCGCCCGAAGCTGCGTAGGCCCAGGCTAAGACCGTTTCAGTATCCTCGCTGTTGGATCGTTGCCTAGACCAAGTTGCCAAACCGCGCGCGCACCGTGCGCGTGGCGGTTTCAGTATCCTCGCTGTTGGATCGTTGCCTAGACCGGAGCCCTTCCCACTCCTCTTCCGCCTCTTCAAGCGTTTCAGTATCCTCGCTGTTGGATCGTTGCCTAGACCCACGGCGGGGCGGCTGTACGAATATCTAACCGAGCTGTTTCAGTATCCTCGCTGTTGGATCGTTGCCTAGACCCATGTCTGGGCTCAACGGCGCCATTGAGTACTTTAAGTTTCAGTATCCTCGCTGTTGGATCGTTGCCTAGACCTGTGGCTGGACGCCACACACTCGACGCATCGTTTGTGTTTCAGTATCCTCGCTGTTGGATCGTTGCCTAGACCGCGCGTCGAGCGCAAAGATTTCGCGCTCGAATAGCGTTTCAGTATCCTCGCTGTTGGATCGTTGCCTAGACCTTGGACAATAAAAATGCGTGTGTTGAGTCTTTTCGCGTTTCAGTATCCTCGCTGTTGGATCGTTGCCTAGACCCAGCCCGCGCCAGCCGACGCCCGCCAGCAAATAAGAGTTTCAGTATCCTCGCTGTTGGATCGTTGCCTAGACCGCTTGGTCAGATTCCAAACTCCCCACAATTCACGCTGTTTCAGTATCCTCGCTGTTGGATCGTTGCCTAGACCGCAGGCCGACGCGTCGGCCTGGGCGGGCGTGACGTGTTTCAGTATCCTCGCTGTTGGATCGTTGCCTAGACCCGGCTACGGCGTCCCTAAGCTCGCCAAACACGAGACGTTTCAGTATCCTCGCTGTTGGATCGTTGCCTAGACCATCGTCCTGAGCGTCGGTTTGGCGACGCCATGAAGGTTTCAGTATCCTCGCTGTTGGATCGTTGCCTAGACCCGCTGTTTGACGCCGCTGGAATGTGAACGGCTGCAGTTTCAGTATCCTCGCTGTTGGATCGTTGCCTAGACCGAAGACGATTTACGCTTGCGTATGTCCACCTCTGAGTTTCAGTATCCTCGCTGTTGGATCGTTGCCTAGACCTGCACGCGCAAAAGATGCTGGCGTTTGATCTGGAAAGTTTCAGTATCCTCGCTGTTGGATCGTTGCCTAGACCAGCGGCGCCGTCGGCAGCGGCGAGCCCATGGCAAGTTTCAGTATCCTCGCTGTTGGATCGTTGCCTAGACCTTATCGCCCGAAGCTGCATAAGCCCAAGCCAAGACTGTTTCAGTATCCTCGCTGTTGGATCGTTGCCTAGACCAAAGCGCGCCGGTGAGCAGCGCACTTCTTTTTGCGGTTTCAGTATCCTCGCTGTTGGATCGTTGCCTAGACCCAAACCTGGACGTTCACGCGCCACGCCACAACGCCATTTTCAGTATCCTCGCTGTTGGATCGTTGCCTAGACCTCTTGGCCGCCTGCTCGGCGACTGGGCCGAGTTTGTGTTTCAGTATCCTCGCTGTTGGATCGTTGCCTAGACCAGTTGCCGAACCGCGCGCGCACCGTGCGCGTGGCGGTTTCAGTATCCTCGCTGTTGGATCGTTGCCTAGACCCATCTGGTCGGCGCGGCTGCTGGAGAATCTGCGCAGTTTCAGTATCCTCGCTGTTGGATCGTTGCCTAGACCTTCCGCCCATTCGCAAACGCGAGCTTCTATCCAAGCCGTTTCAGTATCCTCGCTGTTGGATCGTTGCCTAGACCCTTCCGCTCCACCTGAAACGCCAGGTTTCCTGTGCGTTTCAGTATCCTCGCTGTTGGATCGTTGCCTAGACCTCCTCCGAAGACACCAACCGCATCGCCAACTCCACGTTTCAGTATCCTCGCTGTTGGATCGTTGCCTAGACCGCAGCACGTACTCCGGCGAGACGTTGATCAGCCGCGTTTCAGTATCCTCGCTGTTGGATCGTTGCCTAGACCGCTCGTAGCGCTTGCGCTTGCCCTTGCCGAGCGTGTTTCAGTATCCTCGCTGTTGGATCGTTGCCTAGACCATCCTGAAAAACGTGTCGTGAACTGATCAAAAGATGTTTCAGTATCCTCGCTGTTGGATCGTTGCCTAGACCGCCTCGACTTGCTAGTCGAGCGCATTTACGCTCACCAGTTTCAGTATCCTCGCTGTTGGATCGTTGCCTAGACCCAACACCCCAAATTCGCTCATAATGTCAACCGCCTGTTTCAGTATCCTCGCTGTTGGATCGTTGCCTAGACCCACCACCAGGTAGGTCGCATCGCCGACTACGGCAGTTTCAGTATCCTCGCTGTTGGATCGTTGCCTAGACCTCTGTATCATCTACGACAAACCGCAAGCCATAATCGTTTCAGTATCCTCGCTGTTGGATCGTTGCCTAGACCGCGCAGCAGATTGCGCACGAGGTGGCGAAAGTCAAGTTTCAGTATCCTCGCTGTTGGATCGTTGCCTAGACCCTGTTGCCCACGCCGCAAGCTTTTGACGATCCGGCGTTTCAGTATCCTCGCTGTTGGATCGTTGCCTAGACCTTTATTCGCATTGGACATCGACGCTGGCGGCGCTGTTTCAGTATCCTCGCTGTTGGATCGTTGCCTAGACCACCGGCCCGAGCGGCGATACGGCGACGCGGTCAAGGTTTCAGTATCCTCGCTGTTGGATCGTTGCCTAGACCGCGGCAATGGCTTCTACGAAGTGAATGCAATCGAGTTTCAGTATCCTCGCTGTTGGATCGTTGCCTAGACCGAGGAACTCCTCGAAGCCGGTGACGATACCTTTCGTTTCAGTATCCTCGCTGTTGGATCGTTGCCTAGACCCGACCAGCAAGTCGAGGCGTCGGGCGCCGTACTGCGTTTCAGTATCCTCGCTGTTGGATCGTTGCCTAGACCAAAGGACAACAACTCTACCTCACCAAACCATGAAGTTTCAGTATCCTCGCTGTTGGATCGTTGCCTAGACCTGGACTGTGTTTTGTCAATTTCGGCTGTCGTAATTTGTTTCAGTATCCTCGCTGTTGGATCGTTGCCTAGACCGCAATGACAGTGGCAAGCCGCGAGACGGTGCGCAGTTTCAGTATCCTCGCTGTTGGATCGTTGCCTAGACCCGAATGGTTGCTTCCATTCCCTGTAGCGCCTCAGAGTTTCAGTATCCTCGCTGTTGGATCGTTGCCTAGACCTCTCCAGCGCCTCGCGCAGATCGTCGGCATCGGTCGTTTCAGTATCCTCGCTGTTGGATCGTTGCCTAGACCGAACGTCGTGTTGACCGGTGCCGATCTGCGAATGCTGTTTCAGTATCCTCGCTGTTGGATCGTTGCCTAGACCTCCCCTCCGGCCTGGTGCGCTATTCCGCGCCGGAGGTTTCAGTATCCTCGCTGTTGGATCGTTGCCTAGACCAGCTGGCGCGCGCCGGCTTCGCCCCGGTCCTGAGTTGTTTCAGTATCCTCGCTGTTGGATCGTTGCCTAGACCCTTTTGCTGCAGCTTGGAGATGAGGGCGGCGTTGTGTTTCAGTATCCTCGCTGTTGGATCGTTGCCTAGACCCCTTCCGGCACGGCTTCGCCATGTGGCTGCTCAACGCGTTTCAGTATCCTCGCTGTTGGATCGTTGCCTAGACCACATTCACTTCGACCCACCCGACCGACCAGGGCGGTTTCAGTATCCTCGCTGTTGGATCGTTGCCTAGACCCTCGACCACCCGCTCCGCCCGACTGACCGTTATGGTTTCAGTATCCTCGCTGTTGGATCGTTGCCTAGACCTCCGCCGGCCCAGGAACAAGCTCCCCCGCTTTAGCGTTTCAGTATCCTCGCTGTTGGATCGTTGCCTAGACCCACTGCCAGAACCTTCCGAGCCCGAACGAGTTCTAGTTTCAGTATCCTCGCTGTTGGATCGTTGCCTAGACCAGATTGTTGGAACGCACCACGCGAGAAGTGGCAAGGTTTCAGTATCCTCGCTGTTGGATCGTTGCCTAGACCCTCTAGTTTTCGAGTCGCGAGACTGTTCGCTGCGGGTTTCAGTATCCTCGCTGTTGGATCGTTGCCTAGACCTGAAACGCAAGGCGTGCGCTACGAAAGAGCCATGACGTTTCAGTATCCTCGCTGTTGGATCGTTGCCTAGACCGCCAACAGTGTGCTAAGCGAGCGGCTAAACCTGACGGTTTCAGTATCCTCGCTGTTGGATCGTTGCCTAGACCGAATCAGGGCGGGATGGCGCTCAGTCGAATTAACCGTTTCAGTATCCTCGCTGTTGGATCGTTGCCTAGACCGAACGCCGAACGCCGAACGCTTGCCTGTTTGGGGATGTTTCAGTATCCTCGCTGTTGGATCGTTGCCTAGACCGAACGCCGAACGCCGAACGCTTGCCTGTTTGGGGATGTTTCAGTATCCTCGCTGTTGGATCGTTGCCTAGACCCAGGTAATACGCGCAACTTCTACGAATACGTTTGCGGTTTCAGTATCCTCGCTGTTGGATCGTTGCCTAGACCGCAATGAACTGCACGCTGCCAGTAAACGTTACCGTGTTTCAGTATCCTCGCTGTTGGATCGTTGCCTAGACCGTACAGCCGCCCCGCCGTCGCGACGTCGGTGACGGGTTTCAGTATCCTCGCTGTTGGATCGTTGCCTAGACCACCATCACGACGGAGATTAATGTCAATTTCACTACGGTTTCAGTATCCTCGCTGTTGGATCGTTGCCTAGACCCCATCGACCACCAGCGACAGATTGGTCGCCGTCATCTGTTTCAGTATCCTCGCTGTTGGATCGTTGCCTAGACCGGCCATCACCTCGAAGGTCTACGCACACACAACCAGTTTCAGTATCCTCGCTGTTGGATCGTTGCCTAGACCAAAGACCCGGCCAGTCCGCTGCGTGGGCTATCTAGTTTCAGTATCCTCGCTGTTGGATCGTTGCCTAGACCTTCCATTGCAATGGAGGTTTTTGGCGCCAAAGCTGTTTCAGTATCCTCGCTGTTGGATCGTTGCCTAGACCGCCACCATCCCCTCGCCCACAATGCGGTTCTGCCAGTTTCAGTATCCTCGCTGTTGGATCGTTGCCTAGACCCAGATCGACCGTGCGGAGGAACTGCGGCAAAAGTGGTTTCAGTATCCTCGCTGTTGGATCGTTGCCTAGACCCCGTAATGTCGATCACGCCCCACAGGCCGATCACAGTTTCAGTATCCTCGCTGTTGGATCGTTGCCTAGACCGCGTGACCTGGCGTACCAGGTTGCCAGCATCAAGCGTTTCAGTATCCTCGCTGTTGGATCGTTGCCTAGACCCCCTCCTGCCACACAGAGAGACGCTGATCGACGCCGTTTCAGTATCCTCGCTGTTGGATCGTTGCCTAGACCGCCGAACATGGCGGTGTTTGAATCAGGTGATTTTGTGTTTCAGTATCCTCGCTGTTGGATCGTTGCCTAGACCGAGATTAAAATTGCTGTTCGTTTGGCGCGAGTTGTGTTTCAGTATCCTCGCTGTTGGATCGTTGCCTAGACCCCGACGGCTTTTACGATTTACACCGGTTATCTGCTGTTTCAGTATCCTCGCTGTTGGATCGTTGCCTAGACCCGACGATATGGTCATCGCACTAGCGCTGGCGTGGTGGTTTCAGTATCCTCGCTGTTGGATCGTTGCCTAGACCGCTTGCGCAACAGCCCACCCGGCGGCGTACTCGTCAGTTTCAGTATCCTCGCTGTTGGATCGTTGCCTAGACCTGACCGGCCAGTCGGCATAATAAGCCACAGCGTCAGTTTCAGTATCCTCGCTGTTGGATCGTTGCCTAGACCATGCCGCCGTCTTGGCGTGTGTACGCCTGGAAGGCCGTTTCAGTATCCTCGCTGTTGGATCGTTGCCTAGACCGCCCGACAGCCCCATCCACAGCCCTGTCCCGCTCGTGTTTCAGTATCCTCGCTGTTGGATCGTTGCCTAGACCCGCTTGCTGTTCGTTGTCTGCTCGAAGAGAAACGTGTGTTTCAGTATCCTCGCTGTTGGATCGTTGCCTAGACCCTGGTCGTGTTTCTGTGCGTGTGTGCATTGATCTGTTTCAGTATCCTCGCTGTTGGATCGTTGCCTAGACCACCCCGAGTGGTACGATGCAAAAATCGCCCGCTGGTGTTTCAGTATCCTCGCTGTTGGATCGTTGCCTAGACCTGCACCCGCTCAAAGCATTTCGCATTGGCAAAAATGCCTTTGCATACTGCTCGATGCATTTATAGCGCTTCTACAAAAGATGATTCGAGACCGTTTCAATTTTACATCCTTCTTATTTCTAACCTCTTGTCGCAAATGAACTTTTTGTTGAAATGGAGCCCCAATTTGAGATGAAAAAATGATGAACTGTGCTCTGGAGCAACAGTGTCGACCGGCTTCTACAGCGGCGGTCTCGTCAGTAACCGTTCCAGTTTCTCTCCGATTTGCGAAGATGCGTCTTCTTACAGGCTTTATATCACGTCATTGCAAAAGCGACGAAATTCACAGTCAACACATCGATTTCGATGAGGGGTCGGGGCAGGCATGTGCTCCCCCAAGACCATCTTACGAATTTCCGCCAACGTTTGCTCCGCCTCCTTGCGCAACTGTTTGTCGAGTTTGATATGAACGGGGCGTTTGAGAGGAATGAGGTAGAGAATGCCTTCAGGCGCCGGCGCCCCCCAGACTTCCTCTAACATTAGCCCATAACAGGCCAACTGCAGCCGAAAGTGTCGCCCCGGCTCGCGACGGCTCATTTTGAAGTCTACAGGCGTCAATCGGCGCTGGCTGCCGTCGCTGCTCTCCACTACAAGGTCGATTAAAGCTGTGCAGCCAAGTCGTTCCGAAGTCAGCGCCACATGAAAATGGCGCACCCCTTCCGTTAACCGATACTCCCGCAGGCTGCGGCGTTTTTCTAGCTCCTCTACACGGCTCTGCGCTTCAAGGCCATGCTGCATTTTGTAGGTGAGGGGACGCACCCCGGGTAGGCAATACTCGTAAAAAACCACCCTTGGACAGTAAGCATATTGCTTAATATCGGCGACTCGAATTCGCCACTCGTTTTCCGGCGTCTCAATATTAGGCTCCATGATTTCACTAGTCTGCTCCATCATCAGGAACGCTCCTGTCTTATGCCGTTGAAGTTTCCGATTCACGATGAATAGAAACTCGGCTGCGCCAATCCTCCTTACATATCGGGAACAGATCGATTCTACCGGGCGCCTTGCCCAAACGTCTGTCCAGCTTTAACATAAGCTCCTCTTGATGATTGTTGCTCAAGTCGCCGATGAAGGCGCTGTACTGAATGCGATCTAGGCCATAGTCCAGACAAAAGTCAGCAATTTTGGTTCGGATCTTGTCGTCAGGAATGTCATAGATGACAAGGCATTTCATGATACATCTCCTACCAATACATCTCCTACCAAGAGGCGACGAATGCATCGTACGCAGGCCGTTCTCCACGCAAGAAGGTCGCCAGATGCCGGGCTTGCATCTGGATGATGGAGCGCAGTGCATGGCGCTTCCCCTCAAAGGGCTCGACGCCATCGAGGCGCGCAAGAATCTTTTCTGCAATGCTACGGCGGCTTGCTTCTGTCAAAGCATGACGTTCATCGAGCTCGATCGCCATGTTGCGATTGAAAATAGCGATGATCGTGCGGTCCACGACAGTCTGGCGAAACTCCTCTACAAGGTCGAACACCAGGCTTGCCTTCCCTGGACGGTCTACATGCAAAAACCCTGCATACGGGTCCAGGCCGGCCAGCACCAATGCGCGCTCCACTTCGCTATAGAGAATGCCATAGCCATAATTGAGGGCGGCATTCAACGGATCGGTTGCGCCCTGCGTGCGCCGCCCAGGCCAGTCCACCTCAGTGAGTAGCAGCTGTTTGACGCCCGCCCAGTACTTCTGGGCAGCTCGCCCTTCGATCGAAAGCAGGACGCCCCGGCAAGCATCGACCGTCTCCCCAATGCAACGCTCGACTTCAGCCAGATGGTCGAGCACCTCATCGGCCAGCAGGCGCACTTCATGGTAAAGCTCCGGCTGTTTTTCGCGACGGTTTTTGCTGAGGTACTTGAGCAGGTTGCTCTGGTTGCGGATTTTGCCGGTCGCAATCGCCTTGGCGAACAGAAGTCCTCTTTCGCTGTCACGAGCCTGTAACTGAGCGCGTCGCGTCTGAATCGTCGCCGTCAACGAAGCGCTGTAGAAACTGCCGACCGGTCGTCCGTGCGCGTCGAGAAAATGAATCGGGATTCCGGCTTCCGCACACGCCGCTACAGCGTCGCTGCTCAAACTGACGCCTTTCCCGGTGATCAACACCGTCTCCAGATGCATCAGCGGCGCCTCGATGCGCTTTTCGCCCTGGCAGGTGACGCTTAGGCGCTCGCTCTTCTTCCCCACGAAACTGCCGAATTCGTCCACGATAAGATGTTGAACGATTCCCACAGAGATTCCTCCTCGACTAATTCGATCGATGGATAGAAGATCGCAAAAATCTCTCATCCTACGCTCAGTTGATATACGCCGCACCCCTTCACTACATTTTTCCCTACCTGCACGACCTCTCCCCACACCAGCCAGGGCAGCAAGGCGTCCCAGTTTTCGGCCCAATAAGTCGCCTTTCCAATCAATCCGCCTAACCGTTGCTCGCGTCCCAGACGCGAAGAGTAGCCCGCCACATCCCACCAACGCGTCTCGTCGGCCACCGGCGACACAGCGTCTGCGGCAGGGAAAATATCGCGCTTGAGAACAATATCCGGGCGGCCCTCTCCATGCTGGGCGCAAAGATCAAGCACGCGTAGCACGATCTGTTTCATCAACGGGAAAAATGCAGCTTCTTTCACAATATGTCCTGCTTGAATCAATCGCAGCGGGGTTGCGAATTCGACCGTCAGATGCATTGCGTTGCGCTGCAGCTGCCCTTTCAACGCCTGCGCCGCTTGGAAAACATCCTCATGGGTGATCGGCGCCGTCGCTGTTTGCACTGTAGTTGCGCCCGGCGCCAACACGGGTTGCGTGGCGCCGCTCAGCAAATTGACAGCGTCGATGCGCGCAATGCGAAAGCGGCCGCGGCGTCCGTTTTCTCCTCGGACGCCAACGCCATCCTCTCCGGCTGCCTGCACTGCGAGCACAAGATAGGGAAAATAGATCAATTGATTGCCAAAGAGCGTCAATCCAAAATCAAAGGACTCCCCAGGCGTAAAAACGTTCTGTGTCGTCAATGGCGGCCGAAGGGCGAAGGGGCGGCGGATATCTCCGCCCCCTTCTGGGGCCAGCTCATAGCTGAGCAACTGACAGATAGGACAGAGGGCCTGATGCAGCGGTTCGGTCTTTTCTGCGCGCCACTCCGGACAATAGGTGCGCTTCAGATAGCCGGCCATCGCTCCGCGCAGCGCACTGCCTTTGAAGTCGTGAAAGAAGATCGACGTCTCCGCCGTCACTAAGAAACGGAAATGGTGCGCAACCAATGGGATTCGGTCGTATGAAAAACGAAATCTGTCGGAGGAAGTCATTTTGAACAGACCTCTGTTGAAAGATAGTTTCTGAGAATGCTTCTATTGTTCTGTCCCCGAGAAAGAATCGAACATCAAGCCTTGCTCGGCAGTGTACGACGTCAGCACAACAGGCGGCGTGCGGCGATCGCCTGCTTTCACCATACCTTGACGAGCCAACGCATGATAGCTGCGCCAGGAAATAGGAACAAGTAAATCGTGAGCTCGAATAGGGTCATCCTCGTACAGCCGTGCGTATTCGTCATATAAATCATTCGGAAGCACCTCAAGACCGTCGAAAGCTTTGTAGAACTCCTCTTGAAGCATGAAATCGGATTGAAAGGCGCGTAATGTGCGCATGCAGGTTGCTTCGAATTCGCTTGCCGCCCTGGCGTATTCGTTCTGCCATTGCTCGGCGATTTCGCCGGTGTAAATTTCATCAAGCCACGAACCGATCGAGCTTTCGTCAATCGGCCTTCCATCCTCCCGTTTCAAAATATCGATGGTTCGCTTGACGATATCGGCAGCGTAAATTTTTTGACCGTCGTCTGGCCGGCAGAAGACATGCACAGGGGCTAAGTCAGGATGTAAGCGTCGACGATTGATGCGCCCAAATCGCTGCACCAAAGCCTCGAGCGGTGCAGGGTCGCTGTAGAGCACATCGAGATCGATGTCGAGACTCACCTCCACCGCCTGCGTCGCCACTAAGACAACGGGTTTTCTCTGATCGCTTTTTGACCCTACGGCATGACGAATCAGCGTTTCTTTGTAAAGGCGGTCGCGAATTGTGAACCGACTGTGAAGCAAGATAACTTCGATGCGCTGGTGAGCCAGTCGCTGACGCAACTGTTCATACACGTCCTGTGCACGTGCAACCAGGTTGCAAACCACGAGCACCGATTTACCTTGTTGAGCGTCGGCGCAGATGCGCTGCAGGCTTTCTTCGTCGGTCAATTCGCCGTCGAGCAGATGAAGACGATGGCGTCGAAACTGGATGAACACCGCCTCATCGGCCAAAATCTCCGCTGGAAAATTCAGCGCACTATGCAACTGCCGGCGGATCAAACTCGGGAACGTGGCCGACATGATCAAGAATCGGGCGCTATAGTTCCTCGCGAGATACTCGATTGTTTTTAGGATCATCGCCAGGCGACGCACCTCATACGCATGAATCTCGTCGAAGATAAAAGCTGCCCCATGGTAGTCCAGCAATAGCGCTTCATATCCTTTTAGACGATACATGCCTTTCAGCATCTGAAACGGACTGAAAACGCGCACCGGCTGTTGGTTTAGCTGAGCCAGGTTGCGCGCCCACCGTGCTTCTTTTGCTGCTCGCCGGGGATCGTACTCCTTTTCCAGCATCAGGCGATACAGAGCAGACAAAGCGCGGCCATGCAAGATGCCAACATGCATTTCGCCATAACTATGGGCAAGTCGTCGCTGCATAGCATTCATGCTGGCCTGATAGGGCAGGGTGTAAAACAGACGAGTGATGCCCCTTTCAGTAGCTTGACGGGCAGCCCAAAGTTGAGCTGCCTCGGTCTTCCCGCTGCCTGTAGGGGCAATCAATATGGCCGAACCACAGATTTCTCCTGCAAGGCGCTGATGGTGATAAAGCGCGTTGGGGTTGATGCCGCACTGCTCCAGCACCGTCTTTGCGTCAAAATCCACCTTTAGCGGACTATGCACATGCGCTGAGGCGCTCTGATCGGCATTGATGATATGCCCGCGTAATGCCAATGTGCCGATGATGAGCGCAGGGTCGTTGCTCTGAGTAATTGTTTTAAAGAAGCGACGATACACGCGCAACCAATGACGAACTTGATCGACCCCCTTCTTACGAATCTGCTGCACCGCTTGTTCGACTTCTGGCAGAGGAGCTGGCTGCACACCAAGCTGGTCTAACCCCAGCGAGTCAATCCAGTCTGCGCTGCATTCGGCCAGCCATCGCCACATTCCTTGCATCGACTCATCAGGCAATTCGGCGATAAGCGTTGCAACGATGTCCTCTTCATATGGATCCTCTGGAGGCTCATATGCATTTTGAATCTCCTCGGCGTCGCGATGATGAGAGACGACCGCTGCAACAACCCAAGGAAGTTCATCAGCGGTGAACGCCCCTGCAATCCAATCTATGAATGCCAGAGACAAGACTTCATGCCGATACGGCCAACGCGGCCCACCACGTAAGCGCGCTTGAAATCCGCCGGCGGCTTTCCCAAAATCATGGAGCATGATGGACCAGAACAGGATGTGCCATAATCTCGGTGCGCCAACGGCCTGTGGAAGATGAGGGCGCAGGCGCGTCAAGTCGCTGAATCGCTCCAGCACAAGCCAGGTGTGTTGCGCCAATGATTCCGGTGAGCCGCCTGCTCCTTTCTCCGCGCTTTTGGCCCAGACACCCTCCAGCCAATCAGGCCAGCACAAGGGGCGTCTCATCCTTCATCTCCAACAAAACTGAGAAAAATAAGCCCAAGAGGGGCGTCTCTAAACTTCGGTGCATACGGGTCAGTCCAGTAGGGTCCGTAACGAGCTTCTGCAAATCGCAGCCCTTCTTCGTTGGGCAACACTACTGGCTCTTGGACGACAAAGTATCGCTGGAAAGTTGGGTGACGATTCCTGTTGTAATCGATGAATCGAGGCATCAGAACGGTCACCCCACGACGCGCCTGGAGCGCCATCTCATATGGGAGCACTGTATGTCCGAAATAAGCCCGTTCGCTCTGCTCGAGCTGGATAACCTCAACGCTGGTGTAGGTGAACAAATCTTGTGAACGCCCCAACACCACTGCATAGCGCGGGCTCTGGAACATCGAAAGCCATTCCGGACGGTTAATGTAAAGAGTCAAACGAGGTCGGAAGAAGATCTCTCGCTCGAATGGATTGATGTTGCCCTCTAAAACCTTGGGATGCGTGGTTTCGCCCAGTTTGCCGCCGGCGGGTTTCGCCACGACGATATGTTCCAGGTCGCGTGCGATGCCTTGGTGTGTGAACTGGTACGCCACTTTGACCCCTTGCGGGTCAAACCATTCCCCCAAGGCGCTGCATATGTGACCGTAGATGGTTGCAGGCGGCGGCGCCGGAAAACTTGGATGAACTTGTTGCATAAAGTGAGGGTAGCGGAAGGATGTCGTCAATCCTTCCGCCACCACTTTCAATACGCGCATGTGCCCTCCTATTCAAGCCACTTCTGGTTTTCCGCCTTGCGCAGTTGTTCAGCTAGGGCTCGAAACGCGTCTCGCGGGTGGCTTATCTGAATGTTTTGAGCGCCGCTTTCTGCAATGAACGCTTCCACTTTTTTGCGCTCATCGTCTAGGTAGCCTTTCACCCAACCGATGTAGATGTCCGAAAGAATATCATCTTGAAAGACGTCAAGCGCCTCTTTGAAAGCGTCAATCTTAAACTCAGGCAATCCACGTCCAGAGGCGCCGATCACATGCCCGAACAGATGGTTGCCCCCCTTCGTTACAGCCATAATCACCAGGGCCGGAGCAACGTCCGTGTAATGCAACGTCTGTTTGGCCCCGCCTTCCAGCACGGCAAAACCCTCAAAGAGCGTGCTGATTCGCTTGGCGCGCTCATCAACCGGGAGACGATAGGACTTCCGATCTTCTAAATGAATCAGATTTTTCTGTCGCGCCTCCTTGACGCGTTCTTCGTCCAGATTGCGAAAGCCGGTTCGACGTTGATAGGAGAAGGTGCCACATGCGTCGAGATCGAGCGAAAACAGACCTTTCAACGTCGTGCGGTAAAATTGATGTTCATGCGGCACAGGGTCGCCTTCATGGCGCGACATGGTGCCGAAGTCTTCGGTGAGGGTTACAGGGGCGATCGACACCAGTGTGCTGACTCGGAACGGTGAAACGCGCGTCACGGTGTCCGTTGTGGGCGTTTCTTCTGTGCGCGATGCATCGGCGCTGCGCTTTTCGACTGCGGATGTGCGCTTGGAAGGAGCACGCATATATCCAAATAAGTCATCGTCCCACCATCGGATGGGATTGGCGTCGGTGTAGGCCACCTTTTCCTCTCGATAGATCGGGGCAGCCTGCCAGCCTAGATCGCTGCTTTCCAGCGTCGTGCGCAGCCAGTAACGAAACGCTTGCGCCGATACATAAGGGTACGTTCCATCTTTTGCACGAATGACTTTGACGCCGACGGTGTTGTCTGTGCGGGCGCCGGGCACGCTCCCCAGGTTGTTCAAAGCAGAAGCTGGAGCGTCAATCAAAAAGAGGCCGGTTACGAAAGACATCGATCTTCTCCTTTTCGTTTCAAAAAGCCGGTATAGATCGGTGCAACGCAGGGAATTAATCTTGATCAGCTTGCATCTCTCCAGCATTATCCTCAGGAATTACATCGCTATTTTTGCGCAGCCAACCTGTCTCATGCAGACGCTCGATCATTCGGATCAGCACCAGATCCCGCGCAAAACTCCAGTCGGCCCTCGCCACTTCGTCGCCCTCTTCGAATACGGTGATGTATGGCTCAAGGGTGATCAACGGTGGATTGCCGCGTCTGACGCTGGCAAGGTTCGCTTTTAGCAGCAAGCTGCGAAAGTAGGGATAGCGCGACTCCCTCAGAAAACCTTGGAAAAACCTTCGATCGTTCTCCACACTGACGTACTCAGCCAGGCGGTCGCCCAACTTACGAATTTCTTCAATGCGTTCTTGCTCCATGTTCATCACTCTCCTTAGAAAACGTGCGGTGATCCCCCAAGAGACGAGTTCAATTTCCTGACGCAGAGAATAGCCGACCCTTGGATCGCCGCTTAGAGGTTTTGCCATGCGCAGCGCCTGACGAAGAAAGTAAATGCGCACAAACTTCTGGGCGTTCCAGGGCAGATTGAAAATGTCCTCATAAAGCCAGTTGATACGCGGTTGAAAATCGCTTTGCTTCTGTTTGCCTCCCTTTTTTGTGGGCGCAACCTCCCATGCTCTCCGAACGATCGCCTCCCACTGGTGGCGATACTTGTCGGATTGCATCTCTCGCAGAAAGCCGATGATCTCCATAGGAAGATAAAAAATATCGAGACTGACGCCTTGTCCACTGTTCGATAAATGATACGCCGTCAAAGAAAACGCCTGTTCCTCTTCCAGCGCCTCCTTTTGCATGCGACTGGCCTTCAGAAGAGTGTCTATCAGCAGTGTGCCTCTTGAAAGCGGCGACTCCGGCAATTTTGTGCTTCCCGCCTCCCGGGCCAGCTGAACGGCGCGTCGATTTTGATTTAGAAAGGCGGCGGCGAAATGCAGGAGGATTTCATCGTTGTCTGAATGAACCGCCAAAAGGCGCCCTCCCACCTTAGCGCACCCTAGAGGAAATGCTTGAATCGCAAGCATCGCCTCTCCCGAGACGGGCAGGCCGGCGTCCCCATAGGGGAAAAAGTTGATCGGCTCTTCTCCGGTCAGAAGAGGAATATGCTGGCGAAAAGCCCTCCCCGGAAGCAGTTCATCTTTGACATCATATGAAACCGCCGTCGCTGGCTTGCCGGTGAATACACAAATTTCTGACGTTCGCTGTGCGTCTGCTCGAAAACTTTTCAAAACACGATGAGCGTAAAGTTTTTGCTTTTCGGGTTGCTCAAAGAAAGCAGGTTGGGTGAAGCCTGAGTTGGGAAACGCAACGGTTAAAAAGGAGCGGAGAGGTTGTCGCAGATACTCAACCTCCATGTACTCTGCAATCTGCTCCAGGTCTGCTTCGGTGAGCTCGGAAGGATGCCGTTTGTCGGCGAACGCCGTGACGGTCGCGACGCCAACGTCGAAATACAGGTGGCCTGCAAAGTTAAACATGGTGAATCACTCCTCTTGATTCAGTAGAGCTGCGCGCCGATGCTCCTCTACAATCTTTTCTCGAAGATGTTGCGGTTGAAGCACTTTCACTTTAGCTCCGTAATACATGACCCAGTTCATAAATTCCGGGGTGACCGGAATGCGCACTCTAAAAAGCACGCTGCCATCCGCCAATTGTTCGACTTGCTGACTCTTATGCCATTGCTCCTCAGCAACCCAGCGTCCGGCGTTTGGTTCGAACAATAGAATGACTTCTTCCACCGCTTCCTCGCCTGCCCGCATCATCCCCCAGGCGTTTCCCATATATCGATCAAAGTCAAAATCGGCGGGAATCTCATAGGACGAATCCAGTATCGTCGCTTCGAGAATGCGATCGACCTTGAACATCAGCACATCGCGTCGTTTTTCGCAGTAAGCGACAAGTTGCCAGGAGCGTACATATGGCACCAACGCATATGGGCACACGACGCGCTCGGAAATTTCGCCGTTGCGCGAAGCGGTTTCGTAGAGAATGCGAAGTTTACGTTTTTCAATGTGCGCTTTTGTCAGCAATGTCAGCATTTTTTGTCGTTGCTGATAGTGACTGCTGAGAGGAGCCGGCTTAGCCAATTGCCTCAACATCACTACGTACTCATCAGGAAACAATGACTCCAGTCGGGCGATGGCGGATGCCAGTTCAGGGCCACCCAATCCGGAGACGCCCTTTGCAGATTGCACGGCGATGAGGAGCGCCAATGCTTCGGCGAAACCAAGCCTCAGCATCGGAAGCTCTGGAGTTCGTTCAAAGTAATAACCGTTTCTATCTTTCCTCAGAGGGAGTTTCAAGCCATGGCGAATGATCTCCAGGTCCTTGTCCATCATGCGTGGGCTGATCTCAAAGCGCTCCACCAAATCTTTGCGGTGATACTTTTTGGGAAAAGTTGCAATCAGCAGGACGGTCTCCAAAATGCGCGCTGTTCTTTTTATCTCTTCCGGTTTCGCACCTGAATTTTCAAACTGATCCAATGATTGAGCGCACATGTGCTGAAGCCCCTTTACGATTTTGCTTTTCTCACAGGATATCAACCTTGTGCGCACCCAGTAGTGCGCACACTCGACATACAAACCTTAAAATTTTCGGCTCTCCAAAGGAGAAACAATTGTGCAAGTAGGCGTTCATTGAGAAGAGAAAAATCGGGACTCGATGCCGTCACTATACTATGTTGTAAGCTTGAATGCAATACTTGCATGAAACAGCTCTGCACGACGGTGAGAGGTCCAGCACTTCAATCCGCAAGCGCATTCAGCGAATCTTTTGATCTGTGCATCCTATAAGCGCACAGAGTCTCGGTTCGCTTGTTTCTTTTTCAATAACGGAACAGATCGGCTTTGAACCCTCGCCCAACCTGATGTATACTATTCATAAACAACTGCCCCTGTAGCTCAGAGGATAGAGCGCCGGCCTCCGGAGCCGGGTGCACAGGTTCGAGTCCTGTCAGGGGCGCACGTCAGCGCGAAGAGAGCGGGCCAGGCGCCCGCTCTCTTCGCATGTGTAAACTTTCTTTGTCGGATAACTTGCGCCTCAATCTCGCCGCAGCGTCAACAGCTCCGGCACCCTGTCGAAAATCCAAAAGCCCAGCGGCATGCCGATGATCGTCATGCACAAGGCGTAGCCGACCGAAAGCGCAATCGCCGCCAACCACCAGCCCACTACGATGAACCACAGCGCCCGCACCAAAAAGGGATGCTGCGGAACCCGGACTTCGCCGTAGGGCGTGATCAGGCGGTCGGGCTGGCGCAACGCCATGATCATCGGGATGTTGTTCAGGATCGCAATCCCCAGCGGAATGGTCACGATCAACAAAAAGAAAAAGTAAGCCACAGTCACGGCGAAGCTTCCCAGCCACCAGCCGATAAAGACAAACCACAGGATTTGCACCAGGCAGCCCGGCCCCTTCTTCACCATGATCGGCGTCCCAACAGGATATGTCATCGCAGACGTCCTTTCATTGGATAGCTGTCATTGAATCAACGTGTTGCGTGGTGCGTGCTGCGTTGCGTAGAGCGCATCCGCGCGTCGTCGATTTATTATTACGCAATCAATCGTAAAATGTTGCGCAGCGCGCCCCTGCAAGGAAGCAACACGCGCCTGCTGCGGCGGTTTGCAGCTTCGCGGCGGCATGCAGTATTGTTATGTGATCGACGGGAACCTGTCCACTCGCCAATTCGTTCGATCGCCAGGGCATCAGAGCACCTGCGCCAGGAGGAGCAAGGCGTTTATGGCGCAGGGCAAAAGGGAGAGGTTATGTCCTTTGAGTCACAGTCGGAGGAATTCAAGCGCGCATTGGCCGAAAGCGCCTGGCTGCTGCGCATGAACCAACCGCAGGCCGCGCTGGAAAAGCTGCTTCCGCTCTATGAACAGGCGCCCACCCACCCCGACGTGGCGCTCAACCTGGGCGGCGCCTATATTCTCATGGCGAAATGGCGCAAGGCGGAGCAGGTGCTGAGCAAGGCCGCCGAGCTGCACGCCGACAACGCCATGATCTGGGTCAACCTGGCGGCGGCGCATCTGGGGCGACTGGAGCTTTCCGGCCCCCAACAGCAAGAACGAGCCATCCGCGCTTACAAACGCGCCCTGGAGATCGATCCGAAAGCGCCCAACGTTCACTATCACCTCGGCCTGATCTATAAAGAGCGCGGCGAGTTGGCGCAGGCGCTCGAGTGGTTCCGCGCCGCGCTCGAAGTCAATCCGGCCGATCAGGATGCAAGTTACTGGATCGAGCGGCTTTCAGCGCTGTTGAACGCCTCCCGCCCGGCGACGGGAGGAGAGACAGCCCCGGATGAGGGGCAGGAGCGACCATGAGTTCAGAGCCGATGCACACCTCCTCGGCGGAAACCATTTGGAGCGCCCAGCCCCGCCATCGCCTGCGCGAAAATCCCGAACGCCTGGCGTGGATTGTCCTGCTGACCAGCTTCGCCATCTTCGTCACGCTCGCCATCACCGTGCCGCTTGCCATCCGTCACTTCATCGAGATTGCCACCGTCAAACAGGCTGCCGTGCTCGACCCGACGCAGGGCACAGTCCTGCTCTACCCTCCGCGTTCGCTGGAGCCGATCGCCATCACCGACCTGCGCGACCAGGTGGTGGAGGGCAGTGTAATCGAGGCGGGAGACAGCCCAACGCAGGCCACGATCCGCTTAATCAGTGAACGCAATGACGACCAGTCCCTGGGCAGCGTCCAGATTTTCTCCGGCACGCGGCTGCGCATCGACCGCATCCGCAGCCCGATGTTTTCGATGAGCAGCGCTCCGCACCAGGCGCAATTGACGGTGGAGCGCGGCCAGCTGCGCGTCTTCACCAACAGCGGCGAACGTCGCCCCTTCGCCGTTCATCTCGTCACCCCACACGGCGAGGTCGATCTCTCCACCGGCAGCTATCAGATTGCGGTGACGCCGGAGCAGACCAGCGTGATGGTCAGCGCAGGCGAGGCGGTGATGCAAAAAGATGGCTTCGCCTCGCTCGTCGTGACGTCCGGGCTGCGCGGATGGATGACGGCCGACGCCCTCGCCGACGCACCGCTGGCGGCCACGGAAAATCTGCTGCGCAACGGCAACTTCACCGAAGCGATGCGCGACACCTGGGAAAGCTACGTGATCGCACAAAATGTTACGCCGGGCCGCGTCAGCATCATGGAGCGCGACGGTCGTCGCGTCGCCTATTTTATTCGGCAGGGCGAGGACAACGTTCCCACCGAGGTCGGCATTCGGCAGCACATCGGCAGGGACGTCAACGTCTATGACAGCCTGATTCTCCAGCTCGACGTCAAACTGCTCTTCCAGAGCCTGCCGGGCGCCGGCTATCTCAGCTCTGAATACCCGCTGCGCGTCGAAATCACATATACGGACATTTACGGCAAACAGCTGGCGTGGGGGCATGGCTTCTATTATCGCGACCCGGAGAACGAAAACTGGAAGATCGTCAACGGCGAAAAGATTCCGCCTTTCACCTGGTACACCTATCGCTCGCCCAACCTCATGGAGCTGTTGAAAGATACGCGCCCGGCGCGCATCGACTCCATTCGCATCTACGCCAGCGGCTGGAATTATCAGAGCATGGTCAGCGAAGTTTTTCTGTTCGCCGAATAACCCCCTGCATCGTCTGTCCGCCTTATGACGCTCCGCCGCATCGCCTTGCTGACCGGGCTGGCGCTCTATCTGGCGCTGGCTTTCCATCAACTTGGGCTGCCCGGCCTGCACTATGACGAAGCGCGCGAGGCCGGCCTCAACGCCATGGAGATTCTGACCGGCGCGCCCATCACAGCGTTTCGCGGCGTCGGCGTGGAGGTGATGGGGCGCACCTTCCCCTTGATGGTGCAAGACTACATCGGCGCGCTCAACGTCTACCTGGCGCTGCCTTTTCTCGCCTTCACCGGCATCGGCGTTCCCAACCTGCGCGCGCTGCCGGTGCTCTGCGGGCTGTTGGCCCTGCTGTTGGCGGAGCGCAGCATCTCCGAGTGGATGGCCTGGCGCAGCAGAACGACCGTCGATGGCCGGCCTTCTCCTGCGCCGATCTCCTTCGCCGGTTTGCTCGCCGTCTGGTGGATCGCCGCGTCGCCGGGGTTCGTCTTCTGGAGTCGACAAGGCGTCTTTGTCACCAATGTGACCCAGGTCTTTGTCTTCTTATGCATCTGGCAGACGATCCGCTGGCTGCGCATCGGTCGCCCAGCCGCGCTGGTGATTGCAGCGTTGGCCGCCGGGCTGGCGCTGTACGCCAAGCTGCTGGCCATCTGGGTGATTGCGCCGCTGGCGCTCTTTGCACTCCTCGCCTGGCTCCGTCGGCGACGCGCGGGAGACAAGCCATTGGCTCTCGCTCCATCGACATTGGGATTGGCGGCGCTCGCCTTCGCCGCGCCGCTGACGCCGCTGATTTGGTTCAACCTGCAAAGCGGCGGCACGCTGAGCAGCATCGTCGCCAATCTGGGGCGCAGCTACTACGGCGTCGACAATCTGGCGCTGGGCGCTAACCTTGTCACCCGCTTGGGCCAGCTTGTTCAGATTTTACGCGGAGATCAATTCTGGTATCTCGGCGCAGTGTTCGCCAACCCCGTGGCGCCTTGGGTTGGGCTGCTCGTCGTTGCGCTCGGCCTGTTGCGCGCGCCGCAACAGGTGGCGCCGCCGCTTTCGCTGCTTCTGAGCGCAGTGGCGCTGAGCATCTTCACCGTGAGCGACCTCTTCATCACCCACTATGCATTGCTCCAACCGTTGGCGCTGGGCGTGATCGCGGTGGCGGCGGGCGCGCTCTTTGCGCAGCGACCGCGCGTCAAAGCCAGTCTATCTACGTTGCTGCGAGTTTTACGTTCGCTCACGGCCGGGCTGCTCCTGGCGGTTTTCATCGTCGATCTTGCCAACACCGTCGCCTATCACCGCGCGCTGGCGCAGAGCGGCGGCCTCGCCGACCATTCCGACGCCAGCTATCACCTGGCTTACCATCTGCGTTACAACGGCCTGGGGGCGCCGGTTGCGCTCGACTGGGGCATCGACGCCACCGTGCGCTTTTTGTCCGAGGGTGCGGTGACGCCGATCGAAATTTTTGGATATACGTCGCCCGCAGCGCCGGATGACGAATTCGAGCGACGGCTCGCCGTCTTTCTGGATAACCCGGACAACGTTTACCTGCTGCACAGCGAGCAGGCGACCGTGTTCCAGGGGCGCCGGGAGCGCTTCTTCGCCGCTGTGGCGGCGCGCGGACGAACGCCGGTGTTGGAGCGTCGCTTCACACAGCGGGATGGCGCGGCGCTCTATGAAATCTGGAAAGCTCCATGAGGAGCTTCCTGGATGCGACGCCCACCGATTGTGAATTGCGGACGCGCCCCATCCCATTCTCCTTTTGGCCCATGATATAATCGACCTATCAATATTCTCGACCCATCCCTCTGAAGGAGACGCGTGCAATGCTCTTAGCAGGAGACATCGGAGGCACCAAGACGCAGCTGGCCGTCTTTTCGCTCGCCGAAGGTCCGCGACGCCCTGTGGCGGAAGCAATCTTCCCCAGCGCAGAATACACCGACCTGGCCGACATGGTGCGCGAGTTCATCGCTCAGACCAATCTCCCTGTGGAATACGCCTGCTTCGACGTCGCCGGGCCGGTGATCGGTGGACGGGCGCAGCTCACCAACCTCCCGTGGATCGTCGACAGCGCAGCGCTCGCCGCCGAACTCAACCTGCGACGCGTCTGGCTGCTCAACGATCTGCAGGCGACCGCCTATGCTGTGCCGCAGTTGACCCCGGCCGACCTTGAAACGCTCAACAAAGGCGAGCCTGCCGAATACGGCGCCATCGCCGTGATCGCGCCGGGCACCGGTCTGGGCGAGGCTTTTCTGGTCTGGACCGGAAGCTCCTATATGGCTTACGCCTCTGAGGGCGGCCACACCGACTTCGGCCCCAACGACGAAGTCGAGATCGAACTGTTGCGCTTTCTGCTCAAGCGCTACGGCCACGCCGGCTACGAGCGCATCTGCTCCGGCATCGGCATCCCCAACATCTATGACTTTTTCCGGGACAGCGGCCGTTTCCCCGAGTCGCCGCGCATTGCGCAGGCGTTGGCGACGACGGACGACCGTACGCCTATCATCGTGCAGGCGGCCCTCGACCCTGTTGAGCCGGACCCGTTGTGCGTGGCCGCGATGGAAATGTTCGTGAGCGTGCTCGGCGCAGAGGCGGGCAACCTGGCGCTCAAAGTGCTGGCCACCGGCGGCGTCTATCTGGGCGGCGGCATCCCCCCGCGCATCCTGCCGCTGTTGCGCGGGGAGCGCTTTATGCGGGCCTTCACCCACAAAGGGCGCTTCTCGGAAATGATCAGCCGGATTCCCGTCCACGTCGTGTTGACGCAGGCGGCGTTGATCGGCGCCGCCCGCTATGGGCTGGAGCGCATGTCTTCCGATTGAACTTCACGCTGTTGGGGAGAATTGCCCGTGACGGACAGAACTGTCTCAAAATCAACCGCTCAACCTGTCGATGCCTATGCCACATTCAAACGAGAAGCAGGCGAGTACGCCGTGCGCTTCGTGGAGTCGGGCATGGTGGTTGGCCTGGGCACCGGCAGCACCGCCATCCACGCAGTGCGGCGCATCGGCGCCATGGTGCGCAGCGGCGAATTGCGCAACATCGTGGGCGTCGCCACGTCATTGGCCACCCTTCAAGAGGCGATGGCGCTGGGCATCCCCTTGCTTTCCGACGATCTGCCGCGCGAGATCGACGTCACCATCGACGGCGCCGATGAAGTCGACCCAGCGTTCAACCTGATCAAAGGAGGCGGAGGGGCGCTGCTGCGCGAAAAGATCGTGGCGCAGGCCAGCCGGCGTCTCGTGATCGTCGTCGATGAGCGTAAACTCTCGCCTCAGCTCGGCGTGAAGTGGCCTGTGCCGATCGAGATCATGCGCTTTGGATACGCCTCGCAGGTGCGCCACCTGGCTTCGCTGGGCGCGCAGGTCAATCTACGCATGACTGCGGAAGGGACGCCCTACGTCACCGACAACGGCAACTGGATTGTCGACTGCAACTTTGGCCCCATCGACGACCTGGAGGCCCTGGCGCAGCGGCTTGGCGCACGCGCCGGTCTTGTCGAGCATGGCCTCTTCCTCAATATGGCGACCGACCTGGTCGTGGCCGGCGACCACGGCGTTCGCTACATGCCACGGCCCTGATTTCCAAAACCGCCTTCTTTTCCGTCATCTGTCGGTGCGCTTTCCGTCTACTTTGATGTATAAGAAGTAGGCGACCAATCCGATTGTTTCCAGCCTCGGAAAGGACTTCACATGCTTGCTCAGGTGCATAGTTGCGCTGTCGTCGGCCTGGAAGCGCAGCCGGTGCACGTCGAGGTCGACGTCGCCAGCGGACTGGAGAGGGTGACGCTGGTGGGCCTGCCTGACACCGCCGTGCGCGAAAGCAGCGAGCGCGTGCGCACCGCCATCGCCAACAGCGGCTTTTTCTATCCACAGCATCGCCTCACCATCAACCTGGCTCCCGCCGACCTGCGGAAGGAGGGGCCGGCCTATGACCTGCCCATCGCCATCGGCATTTTGGCGGCCACGCGCCAGACGGCGAGCGAACTGGACGATGCGCTCATCGTCGGGGAGCTGAGCCTCGACGGCAGCGTGCGACACGTCAACGGCGTCCTGCCGATGGCGGGCATGGCGCAGAAACTGGGCTTTCGCCGGCTTTTCGTGCCCGCCGTCGACGCAGCGGAGGCGGCGCTTGTCGAGGGGATTGAGGTCTATCCGGTCGCCTGCTTGCGCGAGCTGGTCGAACATCTGTGCGGCAGACACACGATTGCGCGCCGCGAGCACTCGCTCGATTTTCAGGAAGACGCAGAGCCGACCTATCCCGTCGATTTTCGCGACATCAAGGGTCAGGAGCACGTCAAGCGCGCATTGGAAGTGGCCTGCAGCGGCGGCCATAATGTCCTGATGAAAGGGCCGCCGGGCGCAGGCAAGACGTTGCTGGCGCGGGCGTTGCCCTCCATTCTGCCCAGGTTGAGCCTGCGCGAAGCGTTGGAAATCACGCGCATCTATTCCGTCGCCGATGCGTTGCCGGCAGGCGAGCCGCTGCTGCGCACCCGTCCTTTCCGCGCCCCGCACCACACCATCAGCCACGCCGGGTTGGTCGGCGGCGGGCGCTGGCCCAAGCCGGGCGAGATCAGCCTGGCGCACCGTGGGGTGCTCTTCCTCGACGAGTTGCCCGAATTCGGCGCCCGCAATCTGGAGACGTTGCGCCAACCGCTGGAGGACAAGATCGTGACGATCAGCCGGGCGAGCGGCTCGCTGACCTTTCCCGCCGCCTTTCAGCTGGTGGCGGCCATGAACCCGTGCCCCTGCGGCTATTACGGCGACGAACGTCAGCAGTGCACCTGTTCGCTCTCCGCCGTGCAACGATATCAGCAGCGCATCTCGGGCCCGCTGCTCGACCGCATCGACATTCACGTGGACGTGGCGCGCGTGCCCTTTCAAAAGTTGGCCTCATTGGAGGCAGGGGAGAGCTCCGCCTCGATCCGGGCGCGCGTGGAAGCGGCGCGCAAGATTCAGGAGGCGCGTTTCCGCAAATGGAACAGGCCGGGCGTGCTGGTCAACGGAGACATGGGGCCGGCCGAGGTGCAGGCCTTCTGCGAGATCGACGAGGCCGGGCGCAACCTGATGCGCGCCGCCATGCAACAGATGAATCTGAGCGCACGCGCCTATCACCGCATCCTCAAACTGAGCCGCACGATCGCCGACCTGGCCGGCGATGCGAGAATTCAGGTGCATCATCTGGCCGAGGCGTTGCAGTATCGCCCCCGACTGTTGAGCTGACCTGACGATAGAGCAGCGCGGGCAGGAGTGGAAGTTGCGCCGTTGAGCCTGGCGATCGATGGAGCGGATGGAGCAAATGCACCGATTTCACCGTAGGTGCGGCTCCCAGCCGCACGTCCTCGATAAACCGCAAAGGCCTTGGAACAACCGAGAAAGCGCAGTGGGCCCTCACCCCCCGGCCCCCTCTCCCAACCTTGGGAGAGGGGGAGAAAGGAGGTGCGGCTCCCAGCCGCACGTCCTCGATAAACCGCAAAGGTCTTGGAACA
>FWPV01003857.1_pt1 | contig 26820 bp, 23 predicted proteins | sample 2228371 | NCBI WGS metagenome assembly FWPV01 (sample SAMEA103939776, study PRJEB20133) | metagenome
ATAGCCGATGCGGCCCGAATTGTCACTAAATTGGGAAACCGCCTGTCAACGGAAATCTCGACCGAGATGCGGTGACCAGAACACCCGCCCGCGCCGTTCCGTTTGACGGGCTCAGATCTGAGTCCAAAGGGAGGATTCCTGTCCCGGCCGCGCTCAAAATCGGATGGGAGGATGCTGCGTTCAGGAACACCTGTGTCCCGCCGGAAATCCTCACGATATCCTCTTCCGAACTGGCGGCAATTCCCAAAACCCGGGTACAATGAATTCATCATTGGACAAAACCCGGCTATGACTCAAGCGTTTCCCCGGTCTCTCTCTACGAACCACGGGCAACTCGATTTTCCGGTCTTTCTGCCGGACGCCACCTTCGGTCTGGTGCGCGCGGTCGATTCAAACGACCTGACCGGCGTCGGCATCCAGGCGGTGGTGATGAATACCTTCCACCTGATGCAGCGCCCCGGCTCGAGCACCGTTCAGGCGCTCGGCGGGCTGCACAAGATGAGCGCCTGGCCGCGCCCGATCATCACCGATTCGGGCGGATTCCAGGCTTATTCGCTGATTCGCCAAAACCCCCGGTTTGGCAAGATGGATGAGCGCGGCATCACCTACCAGCCGGAGGGCGGCGCGCGCAAGTACCTGCTCACCCCGGAGAAGTCCGTGCAGCTGCAGCTCAGCTACGGCGCTGACGTGGTCATCTGCCTGGACGACTGCACCCATGTGGACGCACCCCGCGCCGAGCAGGAGCTCTCGGTGGCGCGGACCATCGCCTGGGCCAGGCGCGGACGCGCAGAGTTCAACAAACTGGCGGAACAGAAGATGCTCGAACCCGACCAGCGTCCGCTGCTTTTCGCCGTGATCCAGGGCGGCGGCGAGTTCGACCTGCGCAAGCGCTGCGCTGAAGCCCTGCTCGAGCTCGGCTTCGACGGCTACGGTTTCGGCGGCTGGCCGCTCGACGCGCAGGGAGGGCTGCTGACCGAAATCCTCGAATACACCCGTTCCCTGGTGCCGGCCCAATTCCCGCTCCACGCGCTCGGCATCGGCCACCCGCACAACCTCCTGGCCGGCTGGCGGCTGGGTTACGGGCTGTTCGACTGCGCCATGCCCACCCGCGACGCCCGCCACGGGCGGCTGTACGCCTTCAGCCAGCCCGGGGGCGAACTGAGCGGCGACTGGCTGCGCTATCTTTATATTAATGACGAACGCCACATCAAATCCTCCCTCCCCGCTGACGAGGGCTGCGACTGCCCCCTCTGCAGCCAGTACTCGCTCGGCTACCTGCACCACCTCTTCAAGCTGAACGACAGCCTCTACCTGCGCCTGGCCAGCCTGCACAACCTGCGCTTTATGACCCGCCTGACCGACCGCCTGCGCGAGGAACCGGGATGAGCGCGGCCGACGCAGTCGAAGCCCTGGCGGCAGCGGTCTGCGCCCACCCTAAATACGCGGCCATCGACCCCGGATTGGTGCGCCGGCTGGTCGAAAAGGAGCTGGGCAAGGGGCGCGCGCCCAAGCAGGTCGTCAAGGCAGTGCGCACCAAGCTCCACCAGATCGGGGGAGCGTACCTGGAAAAAACCATTGACTATGTGCATTGGATTTCATGCCTGGAAAGCCTGCCCCGCGACCTCAGCCACCCGCTCGCCCGGCAGTTCTGCCGCGAGATGATGTCCGTGCACGCCTCCACCCAGGAGCGCCTGCCGATTATCGAGCGTTTCTATGAAACCACCCTTTCCGATTTACCCCCCGTCCGCTCGCTGATCGACCTGGCCTGCGGGTTGAATCCGCTCAGCCTGCCCTGGCTGTCCCTGGCGGAAGGCGCGCAGATCGCCGCCTGCGACATCTACGCCGACCTGAGCACTTTCCTCCAGCAGTTCTTCGATCATTTTGGTTTGAACGCCCGCGCCGAAACCTGCGACCTGATCCACGCCGTCCCGCCGCAGCCAGTTCAATTGGCGCTGCTGCTCAAGACCGTCCCCTGCCTGGAGCAGGTCGACAAGAACATCGGGCGCCGGCTGCTTGAGCAGGTTCAGGCCGAGGTGCTGCTGGTTTCCTTTCCCGTCCACAGCCTGGGCGGGCGCAGCAAGGGCATGCTCCAGTTCTACGAAGCTCACTTCCGCCAGCTCGCCGCCGGACTGCCCTGGCGCATCACCCGTTTCGAGTTCCCCAGCGAGCTGGTCTTCCGCCTGGAACGCGAGTAAACAAGGGTAGAATCACCGTATGGTTTGGATTGTGACCGTGGCGCTAATAGGGGTATTCCGCAGGGATGGCTGAGCCTTTACCCGACCTGCCGGAAGGCCTGCTCCAGGAGCTGCTGCGCGAGGTGCGCGCCTCGCGTAAATACCGCGCGCTGGACCTGCCCGAGGAGACCCTGCGCGACTTGCTCTCCCGCGCGCTCGAGCGCCATTCCAATCCGAAGGCGGCTCTGCAGAGCGTGCGCGAGAAGCTGCACAACATCGTCGCGCCCTACCTGGGCGACCCGGATTACGCCCGCGCAGCCGATGAACTGCGGGACGCGTTCAACGACGGCTCACCGAAGGGGGTCCGCGCTGCCTGCCTGCGCTTGCTGCAGTCCCACGCCTCAACCCGCGAGCGAATCCCCCTGCTCGCGGATTTCTACTCCCGCCTCTGGCAGGTTTCCGGACCGCCGTCCGCCTTGCTTGACCTTGCCTGCGGGCTGAACCCCTTCAGCCTGCCGTGGATGGATCTTTCCCCTCAGACCCGCTACTACGCCTACGACATCCACGGCCCGCGCGTGGCGCTGATCAACCAGTTCTTCCAGCTGGCGGGCCAGACAGGCCGGGCTTACCTTCAGGACATCCTGATCCGTCCGCCTGAAGTGGAAGCCGATGCAGCCCTGTTTTTCAAGGAGGCTCACCGCTTCGAGCAGCGCCAGCGCGGCTGCAACCTGCCCTTCTGGCAGGCCCTGCGGGTCCGCTGGCTGTTCGTCTCCCTGCCAGCCGCCAGCCTGAGCGGCCGGCGCGATCTGACCGAACGCCAGCGCCGGCTGATCCAGACGATCTTAAAAGACACCGGTTGGCCGGTTACGGAAATCCGTTTCAACAACGAACTGGTCTTTTGCATCCAAAAAGATGGCTAAAAAGAAACGTCCCGCGCCGGTCAAATCCGCCCGCCAGGCTCAGGTTGAGGCGCTCGAGCGCTTCCGTCCGCTGCTCGATGAAGCCAGCTTCGCCGCTCTGCTGCGCGAACTGCAGCAGCCGCTCAGCCCGGCTCTGCGGATGAACCCGCTCAAGACCCAGCCCAGGGACATCCACCACCTGGCAGCCCGCTACGGCTGGGAGCTGGCGCCGGTCCCCTTCTGCTCCAGCGGCTGGTGGGTGACATCCGCCGCGGCGCCGGTCAGCCAGACCCTGGAGCACCGGATGGGACACTACTACATCCAGGACGCGGCATCCATGCTGCCGGCCGAGCTGTTCGACCTTTCGCCGGACGAGCGCCCGCTGATCCTCGACATGGCTGCTTCCCCGGGCGGCAAGACCACCCACCTGGTCAGCCGCACGCTCGACCGCGGCCTGGTGATTGCCAACGATTCCGGCCTGGAGCGCACCACCGCCTTGCGCCTGGTGCTGCAAACCTGGGGAGCGGTCAATGTGGCAGTGACCCGCTTCCCAGGGGAGAAATTCGGGCGCTGGTTCCCCGAGACCTTCGATCGCGTCCTGCTGGACGCGCCCTGCTCGATGCAGTCGCTGCGCTCGACCGAGAGCCACCCGATGCGGGCCATATCCCCCCGCGAGCAGTCGACCCTCGCCCGCCGGCAGGCCAGCCTGCTCGCCTCTGCGCTTGCCGCGGTCAAAATTGGCGGGCAGGTGGTCTACTCGACCTGCACCCTGGCTCCTGAGGAGGACGAGGCGGTGATTGACGCGCTGCTGCGGCGCTATCCGGGATCCTTCTCGGTCGAAGCTCTGGACGAGCGGCTGCCCGCCCCAGCGCCTGCGCTGACCTCTGCCTTCGGACAAGCGTTTCTGCCCCAGGCGGCCCGCGCCGCCCGTCTCTGGCCGCATATCTACCATACCTCGGGGTTCTTTGCCGCCCTGCTGCGTAAAACCGCTCCGCTGCCCTTACCCGGCGAAGCGCCGCCCGCGCGCCCGCTGGAAGCGGTCGGTCAGCAGCCGCTGAGCGGCGGTCAAAGCCGGCGCTTCCTGGGCGAGTTCACCGCCCGATACGGCCTGGACCTCAGGGATGTCCTCGAATCCCAGCGGCTGGATCTGTGGCAGAGCCCCAGGGCAATTTTCGCGGTGCCGCGCGTTTTTCTGGAGCGCTTTTCGGGCCTTCCATGCCAGCTGCTCGGGCTTAAAATCGCCGAAGGCGAGCCTGACAACTGGCACCCCTCCCACGAATGGACTGCCCGCTTCAGCCCGCATTTCACCCGGGGCAGGGTCACCCTGCCTGCCGGTGCTCTGGACTCCTGGCTGCGCGGCGAGGACCTCCCCTGGCATTCGGAGGAAGGACAAATCGGGCGGGTAGTCGCCGCCTTCGATCCCGAAGGGCGCTGTCTCGGCCGGGCCAGGATTTCTCCCGGGCGGTTGAAAAATCTGTTTCCCCGCCGGCTGATCTGACCCGGTTATTCGACCTTTTCCAACCCCTTTGACTGCGGATCGAGATGCCAGACGGCTCCGGCGGAATCGATCAGCTCCACTCTGCCGTCTGACAGCCATTGACTGGCGACGAAGACGCGCGGGTCTTTCTCAATCAGCTCTGCCAGTTCGCCGCTGCGGATATTCAGGCTGTAAATCGAGCTGCTTTCCGGCGGCCCGCAGGGACGGAACATGACCGTGAAAACGACTCTCCCCCCGTCCGGCGACCAGACCAGCCTGCCAGCCTGCCAGTCGCTGTCCAGAATGTCCAGGCGGGCCCGGGCCAGGGTATCGCCGCTGGTGTCGCGGACCTCGAGGGTGTCTCCGCTCAAAACGGCGAACTGCCTTCCATCCGGCGCAGCCTGCAGCTCGCCGGTAGCAAATCCGGAGAGCTCGCGCAGCGAGCCGTCGTCCAGGTTGACCTCGTACAAACCGCGTTTATTGCCGAAGACCGCGCAGCCGTCAACAACTTCCTGCTCAGTGAAATACAGCCGGCGTGAATCCGCCCGCCAGTGCAGGTTGCCCGGGATCGAGTACCCCAATCCCCACCTGGACCAATCGTCCAGCACGGTCCAGACGAGCGGGCTGTCCTTTTTCAACACCTCCAGTCGGACGTAGTACCTGTCCCCTGTGCTGACCCCGTTCTTATCGAAGGGATAGGCCACTTGAACTTGCGCCGTCCAGCTGCCGTCCGGGGATATCGTCAGCCAGGAATCGCCGGTCATATTGCTCAGGTCGATTGGCGGCAGGCGGGTCGGCAGGTTAAGTGGCGTTTGCATCTCTCCAGGAGTAGGGGTCACCACTTCCAGCTCGCGCAGGAAGGTTCCTTCCACCGCGGGCTGCGCCTGCTCCGCGCCCATCGTCTGCACCACTGCCAGCGGGCTGGTCTCCCCGTTGCAGGCGGATAATGCCAGCACAGCCAGCAGCAGGAACAGCGAGAACCGGGTTCTGTTCACTTTATAGATCCTTTCCTGGAAAACGATCAAAGAGCAGGGCCGATTTGATTTTACCGGAAACAACAAGGGGTTTCAACCAGGCCGGTCTTCAACGGCTGCGATGAGACGGGCGGAAGCCACGACCGCGGCGGTTTCCATCCGCAAAGTGCGCCTGCCCAGGCTGAAAGTCTTCCATCCGTGTTCAACCGCCATCTGGACTTCCTCCCCGCTCATCCCTCCTTCCGGCCCAATCAACAGGGCGATGCGTTCCAGACCGTCCAACTCGGCAAGCAAAGCGGACAACCCGCGCTGATCTTCCTTCTCCCATGCCAAAAGACCAGCCTGGCAGGCTGCGATTCCGTGGCGAAGCGCCTGCTCGTACAGCAACGCCGCCGACACGGAGGGAATACGCCCGCGGCCGGATTGTTCAGCCGCCTCGCGGACGATTCGCTGCCAGCGCCCCAGCTTATTTTCTACATCCGCCGGATCCCTGACCAGGCTGCGGCTGGAAATCACCGGGATAAAACCGGCGACTCCTGTTTCGGTGCATTTCTGCAATATCCACTCGAATTTTTCGCGCTGGGTCAGGCACAGGTAGAGGGTCAGCCGGACCGGCGGCTCGCCCGCCGCCGCTTTCTGCTCCAGGATCACCCCGCGGGAACCCTCCGCCGTCACTGAGGTCAGCTCGACCCGGTATTCATTGCCCAGGTTGTCCAATACCGCAACGAAATCGCCCGGCTTCAGGCGCAACACCCGGTAGATCTGGCGAGAAACCTCCCCCGGAAAGCTCACCTGATCAGCCTGGAGCGCTTCCGGGGGAAGGAAAAACCGGTTCATCGGGAAGGAAAAGCCTATCCTGCGCCGGTGCCGCGCAAGCGCGGATCGAGCGCGTCTCGCAGTCCATCGCCGAGCAGGTTGAAACCGAGCACGGTCAGCATGATCGCCACACCGGGGAAGAAAACCAGGTGAGGGGCGTTAAAGATGCTGTTACGTTCCTCGCCGAGCATCAGCCCCCACTCCGGGCGCGGCGGCTCGGCGCCCAGCCCGAGGAAGGACAGCGCCGCGGCGTCCAAAATCGCGGTAGCGATCCCCAGGGTGCCCTGTACGATCAAGGGCGTCCACGAATTCGGCATGATGTGGCGGAAGAGAAGCCGTCCCTGGCTTGCGCCGATCGAGCGGGCAGCCATGATGAAATCCTGTTCCTTGATGGATATCACCGTTGAGCGCACCAGGCGCGCGAAACGGGGGATCGATACGATGCCAATCGCCAGCAGGGCATTGATCAATCCGATCCCCAGCGCGCTGACAATCGCGATGGCCAGCAGCAGGCTGGGAAACGCCATAAGGACGTCCATCGTGCGCATCAGAAGATCGTCGATCCAGCCGCCGATGAAACCGGCAAAGGCTCCGATGATCCCGCCGATCAGGATCGCGAAGCTGATTGTCGCCAGGCCGACCTGCAGGGAGAGCCGCGAGCCGAAGATGACTCGAGAGAACAGGTCGCGGCTGTTGCCGTCGATGCCAAAGATATGCTCCGGTCTTTCCTCGGGGCAGCCGAGCAGGTGAATGCAGGGCGGCTCACGGCGTTTCACATCGCGCAGCAGCTGAGTCGGGTCGTAAGGGGCGATCTGCTCGGCGAAAATGGCGCACAGCACCAGGATGCCCAGAATGATCATCCCGACCTGCGCCGAACGGTGGCGGATCAGCCGCCTAAACGCTTCGTGTGTCGGCGATTCATGCCGCACTGTAAGCTCTTGAGTAATTTGGGCAACTTTGGCGTCCATCGATGTTTACTCCAGCCTTACACGCGGATCAAGATACGCGTAAGAAATATCCACCAGCAGATTGACCACCACAAATATGATTGCGATCACTAGGGTGAATCCCTGCACGACCGGATAATCGCGCCCGAGAATGGACTGCACCAGCATGGTGCCTACTCCCGGCAGCAGGAATACCGTTTCGGTCAGCACCGCCCCGGATAAGAGAGCTCCGGTCTCGATGCCGATGATGGTGATCACCGGGATCATCACATTCCGGAGGGCGTGCCGCCGTACCACCCGGCTTTCGCGGGCGCCTTTGGCCCGGGCCGTACGGATGTAGTCTTGCTGCATGATCTCTACCAGGGTCGAACGGGTCATCCGGGCGATGATCGCCAGCGGGATGGTGCCGACCGCCACCGAGGGCAGGATCAGGTGACGCAGCGCGTCTTTCAATTGGGACCAGTTGGCGGTCACGATGCTGTTAAATATCGATGAGTTAGAGAGAAAATAGACGATCCATTTCCTGATGCCGGTGAGGTCTTCCAATCCCCAGACAGCGGACAACGGCTGGAGGATGACCGTCGCCCCAAATCTGCCGGACGGCGGCAGTTCCAAAAAGGTTCCTTTCAAGGTCAGGGCGAAGATGTAAGCAAGCAGCAAGCCCAGCCAAAAGACTGGCATGGACACGCCGATGTTTGCGATCACCATAGTCAAAGTATCGACGATGCTGTTGGGCTTGAGCGCCGATACGATCCCCAACGTGATGCCGACGGTCGTCGAAAACAACATTGCGAAGAGGGTCAGCTCGATGGTCATTGGCAGGCGCTCGGCGATGATGTCAACCACCGGGCGGCTGAAGCGGATCGAATCGCCAAAATCGCCGGTCGCCATATTGCCAACATAGCGAACGAATTGAACCAGAACGTTGTCATTCAATCCGTAGCGCTCGCGGAACGCTTCACATTTTTCTTCGGTCGCCCGCTCACCAAGCATTGCCTTGCACGGGTCGCCAGGGATGGCGCGCACAATGATAAAGGTGATCAGCAGGATGCCGATCGCAACCGGCAGGAGTAAGATCAGTCTACGGGCCAGAAATCTCAGCATGGGATTTCTCTTTCCGGAAGTTGGATATGGATCGAACAGTCTCAGGCTCGAAATGTAATGCAGTCTGTAAACTGATTTATTTTACAATGATATCCACGTAAATTAAAAGCCAAATGAGCCTGATTAGAAAAAATGGGCAGGCCGCGTTTCACGCCTGCCTGCCCATTTGTTATCGCTTGATGGATTATTCGGCGTTCAGGAACTTGTTGAAGAACGCGGTGAAGTACTCGAAGTTGCCGGTGCGTCCAACGTGGTTGGGGCTTGACGCATCCCAGAAGGCGAGGTAAGTCGCAACCACATCGTTGGCGTCCAGCGTGCTGCCGTCATGGAATTTGACCCCATCGCGCAGATTGAAGACCCATTCGGTCGCGTCTTCATTCGGTTCCCAGCTGCTTGCCAGGCTCGGAACGACTTCTGTACTTCCGACCTTGAAGGCCAACAGAGCCTCGAAGATTTGCTCGCAGGCGCGCAGGGTTTCGCCGTCGGTCTCATCCGAGCACCACAACACAGCCGGCTCACCGTTCTGCATCCAGATCAGCGTATCGCTGCCGGGGTTCATCACAGAGAAGACCTCGTTGCCCAGCGGGCTGGCGTGCGCGCCCTGCACACTGGCCTTGAAGGCAGTGGCTGAGGCGCCGTGCGCGACCGGGATCATCGGCACATATTCCTTCAGCAGGTCATTGACCTTGTCATAGAGTACCTGACGTTCCACCGGATCGGCGATCTGACCCGCAGCGCGAATATTCTCAACGATGTCCGGGAAGAGCGGGCCAAATTGTTGGTTGCCTTCGGCGGCGAAGTGGTAATCATAAAAGTTCGTCGCGCCGGGGTAGTCGGCATTCCATCCTAAGAGATAGAAACCTTCCTCGCCAGCTGCAGTCGCATCGATGAAGGCGGTCGATTCCATCTGCTTAAGAGTGACGTTGATGCCGACCTCAGCAAGCTGTGCCTGGATTTCCTGGGCAACCTTATCCGGAGTAGGCAGGTAACCGCGGACCACATTACGGAAGGCGAGAGTGATGTCCAGACCGTTCTCGTAACCGGCTTGAGCAAGCAGCTCTCGGGCTTTCGCCTGGTCAAAGGGGTACCATTCTGCAGCATCGTTGTAACCGGGTTGAATCGACGGCGGTACGAACACCTTCGCCAGCACCGAACCTTCCGGATAGTACTGGTCGATGATCCGCTGGCGGTCGATCGCGTAGGCGATCGCCTGGCGTACCAGTACGTTGTCAAATGGCGGAAGAGCGACCTGGAAGCCAATATAGAAGATATTGAGCGGGCCGCGCGCGAAGAGTTCCAGATTCGGGTCAGCATCAATGACCTCGAAATCCTCAGGCGCGGGGTTGTCAATCCCATCCACCTGCCCGGACTGCAATTCAAGCAGGCGCTGCGCGGACTGCTCCGACCAGCGGAAAATTAGATTCTGGGCAAAAGCTTTCTCGCCCCAGTAATCCGGGTTGGCCTCGAACAGGACCCGATCACCGTGCACCCATTGGGTGAGTTTGTAAGGACCTGTGCCGACCGGGCTTTCGCTCATCTTGACAGAGTCGCCGTTATTGGCATCCAGGAACTCCTTGCTGGTGATCGAAAAGACCGAGAAGGCTACTTTGGAGGCAAAGTCAGGATCCGGATAGCACAGGGTGAATTTAACGGTCTTCTCGTCCACCGCCTCGATTTTCTTGAATTCGCCGCCGTAGTCGCAGCTCGGCGCCTCCAGACTCATCGGCTCAAAAGCCGCGGGTGGGGGCGCGGTTGTTGGCTCTTCGACCGGGGGCGGGGGTTGAGTTGGTTCTACCACCGGTGCGGGGGTTTGTGTCGCCGGCTTGCAGCCAGCCAGAACCATGCTCGCAACCACAACGAGTGCAAAGAGCGCATAGTACAATCGGTGTTTCATTTCTCCTCCTTTGAAATGGTAGATAGGCGTTTTTTTTGGAAAAAGGGTCGAGGGATTTTCCTGAGGGTACCTCCTGTTCTATTAGCGAGCTTGGGGGGATTGAACTTTAACTTTATATCATTCAGGATGGAATGTCAAGAACCTTTGCGGTCTTCAGCGTAACAAATGGATGTCTTCTGACCCCTATTCGACTATTTTCTGTTCGCATCGTTTAATCTCCGCTATAATATCCTCCGGCATGGAGAAGTTCGTCCGAGAAGTCCGTTCGCTGGTAGGGATCCACCTGACCCAGAGGCAGGTGGCCGCTTTTCAACGCTACGAAAGCGAACTGCTCGAATGGAATGTAAAATACAATCTGACCGCCATCCGCGATGCGGACGGGATCCGCAGCAAACACTTCCTCGATTCGGTCACCTGCCTACTGGCCTGGCGCGATCGTCCCCCAAACACATTGATAGATATCGGCACCGGCGCTGGTTTCCCCGGCATTCCCTTGAAAATCGTTTGCCCCCGCCTTAAGGTGACCCTGGTCGATTCGGTTGGAAAAAAGCTGGATTTTTGCCGGCACATGATCGAGGTGCTGGGACTTGAAGATGTCGCCTGCGTCCAGGCCCGCGCCGAAGAGATCGGGTTGAAAGAGGAGCACCGCGAGCGGTACGACTGGGCTGTCGCCCGGGCGGTCGCCAATCTTCCAGTTCTGGTTGAATATCTGCTCCCGCTGGTCAGAGTCGGGGGAGCGGCGCTGGCTCAGAAGGGCGCCAGCGGGCCTCAGGAAGCGCACAGCGCCCAAAATGCCATTCGGCTGCTGGGAGGGCATCTGCGCCAGATCATCCCTGTCCTGCTTCCCGGAGTGGCAGAGGAGCGTTTCCTGGTGGTTGTGGATAAAACCAGCGCCACCCCGCCTGGTTATCCCCGCCGGGTTGGGCTGCCGTCCAAGCGCCCGATCAGCTGACCGGCGGCTGCTCGCGTATCACGCTGCCGCTGCTGACGTGCCAAACGGTGCACCGGTCCACGAAGCTTGGAGAAAAGAGGCCTAAATCCGTGGTGGTCAGCAGACCCTGGTCGCACTCGTCCATCACGTCCAGCAGGTCCTTGCGGCGCTTCATGTCCAGCTCAGCCAGGGTTTCGTCCAGCAGCAGCACCGGCCATTGACCGGTTTTTTCTTTCATCCAGGCCACCTCGGCGAGCTTGAGCGCCAGCAGAGCGGTGCGGATTTGCCCGCGCGAGCCAAAGTCGCACAGGTCTATGCCGTTCGCCAGGAAGCGCAGCTCGTCCCGGTGCGGACCGACGAGGGTCACTCCGCGGGCGATTTCCTCGCCCCGCATTTTTCTCAGGCGTTGAGAAAAGCCCTGCTGGATCTGCTCCCGGCTGAAACCGCTGCGGTCGACAGGCGAATCGATCGGCAGACCGTACTGTCCGTTGCTTTGTCCGGCCGGGTCGTAGGCCGGCCGGTAAGTCATCTGGAGAATTTCCTTCCCGCCGGTCAGCCGCTGGTGAATGCGCACCGCCTGTCCCTCGATCTCCTGGATGGCAGCGATGCGCGAGTGAATCAACAGCGACCCCCGTTGGGAGAGCAGCTCGTCCCAGTAAAGCAGTTGATCCTGGTCGCCTCCGCGCTCGGCGAGCTGCTTCAGCAAGGCGTTGCGCTGGCTGAGCGCCTGAGCGTAATCGGTGAGGGCCTGCCCGTAGCCGGGAGTCACCTGGGCGAGGGCCAGGTTCAGGTAGCGCCGCCGGTCTTCCGGACCGCCCTCGAAGATGCGGGTCATCTGCGGCAGGAAGATGACCGCGTTGAAGGCCCCCAGGGCGTCCGCAGTGTTGCGCCTGACCCCGTCCAGGAGGATCTCCTTGCGCAGGCGAGTGCCGTTCGCGCCGACCGCCTCCTGGATCAATCGAACCTCCAGGCGGCGCCCGCGCCCCCCGCTCTCATATTCAGCGACCAGCCGGGCGACAGCCAGCGGCTCCTCGCCTGCCAGGAAGTTGATCAGCTGGCGGTCGCTGGCCGCGTGAAACGAGGTAAATGTCGCCAGGAAGTAAACCGCTTCGAGCAGGCTGGTCTTGCCCTGGGCGTTATCTCCCACAAGTAAAAGAATCCGCCGGGGCAGGTCCATGTCCAGGCGGGAAAAGGAACGAAAGTTAGTCAGTGAGAGGTGGGTGAGATGCATACAGCCTTTGGCAGGCCAGCCTGATTCCCCGCAGCGCGGGCCGGTTGAACGTCAATCGGCCAAAATCGCCTCTTCCTCCGGGGTGGGTTTCCAGATCTTCGTGGCCCGATCGGTGAAAAGCACGCCTTCGATGTGGTCGATCTCATGCTGGAAGATACGCGCCAGCCAGCCGCTCGCCTTGATTTTAACCGGCTGCCCGCGCCGGTTCTGTCCCTTGACGGTAATTTGCGAGAATCGTTCGACCTCGCCGATCAGGGTGGGGATCGATAGGCAGCCTTCTACTCCTAGTTAGGTTTCTTGCGAGGTTTGGATGATCTCCGGATTGGCTACCACGAAAAGCTTCTTCGGCGCATCTTCGTCCTCTTCGTTATGGACGTTGTACTCGACCACGATCAATCGGGTGGAAACGCCTACCTGCGGCGCAGCTAAACCTACGCCGGGCGCCTCGCGCATGGTCTCTACCATGTCATCAACCAGCTTTTGAAACTCTTTTCCAAAATCGGCGACTTTATGCGCCTTGCGGCGCAGTACCGCCTCTGGAACCGTGACGATTTTACGAACAGCCATCGTTTCTACCTTTACTCCAGCCAGCTAATCAGCGAATGAACAGCGCAGCTGGCCGGCACTAATTTTACCCTGATTCGGGCGGTTTTTCATCCGGGTTTTCGGCCGGGTTGCCCTCCTGTACGGCGCGGTGATACAGCTCGATCCATTCCGCCAGCGTTTCTCGCTGCGCCTTTTCGGCGCTTTGATCCTCGCGCTGCTTATATTCCATAAACCGCTGAAACAGCTCGCGCTGCACCTCAGCCGGGTTGAGCACGTCGTCAAAGGTGAAGGTCGAATCGCCGACCCGTATATAAACCGTGCCAAAATTCAACAGCAGCCCGAGAAGCCCCTTTCTCTGGTAATCGATACTGAGGATGTTCCGCAAGGGAGCCGATTTCTTCTCCTCGGTGCCGAGCGGCTTGCGGTAGACGTCCACGATCATATCCGGAGTAATCAGGTAACGGTCGTTGCGCCAGTCAATCAGTTGATACAGCCACCAGAGGAAAAGCCCCGGTCCTACCCCAAGGATCATCAACAGCGCCAGGGCCGAGGGCAGGGCGATGGCTCCCAGCAAATCCAGCAGCAGTAGGACGAACAGCGCCGCCAGCAATAAAGCCGGCAGCCAGGTCTTCTTGATCATGATGAACCAGTGGGTCCGAAAGGTGACCACCCCCTCGTGCTCGACGCGCAGCAGGAGCAATTCTGATAGCCGCTGCTGCACCGCGCTGAGCCGGGAAGGTTTGGCCGGTTCGGCCGGAGACGGAGCCTGCGGTTCTTCCGGGAGGTATCCCAGCCGCTGGCGGATCGTCCGGTCGATCGTCTCGCGCTGCTCTCGCTTGTGGCTGATTTTGCTCCGCGCGCGCAAAGACCTGAGCAGATGGATCACCAGCTCCGGGTACGCCAGCTGACTGAGCACGATTTGACCAGTATAGGTGCGGATGAGCACGGTGCCGTAGCCGATCAACCTGCCCAGGTAGGAAGTCCTCAGGTCATCCGCCAGAATCGCATCCAGAGGAACTTCCTGGCGGCTGTCGTAGATCAACAGAATCTTTTCGAGAAAAACCACCCTCCGGTTGGTAATGACGGCATAATCGTTCGACCAGTCAACCGCCGTCCAGACCATCCATCCGAGGCCAATCAAGAGCAGGACTCCAAAAAGGGCGAGAGAGTAACCCGCCTGAGGCGCAACAACCACCGCCAGGTAGGCGGCAACGCTGACAGCCAGACCGCCGACGATCATAACCGGCAGGAAACGGAGGATGAGAAATACCCAATGGCGGCGGGCGATATAATGGAGCGTTTCCCGCGGGCCGAGCCAGTCCAGGTTCACTGCCGCCGCCAGGTTATAGCTGCTCAACACGAGTCGCATTGGCTTCTCCAGGGCAGGAAGAGCGGCGCGCAGTTCCTGGAGCGCCTTCCGGCTCAGCCGCAGCAGGATTGTGTCCACCTGGGCGCGGGCGGTCGCCCTGCGGGCGGCAGGTAGCTCCGCCAGAGCCTCCTCGCCGCAATAATCCTGCCCTTCGCGACTCTGCTCGTCGGATTCTTTGCCGCGCTGCTGGACAAGGCTCACCCTCCCGCTGAGAATGAAATAAAAAGCGTCGGCCTCGCTTGCCTGAAGATAGATGGTGTGGCTCTCAGGATAGAGGAAGGCCTCCAGCCGGTCCGCCACCTTCTCGAGCTCTTCATCGGTCAGGGCTTTGAAAATGTGGCAGGCTCGCAGCAGCGCCAAAATTTCAGAACGTTCAACCTGCATGAGTTAAGTATATATCCAAACTGGGGCGGATTGTATATTTCCATCCCGCGCCAGCCTTGACGGTCAGATGGACGATGATGAATTCTTCCTGGCCGTCTGGATTTTCGGAATCTGGTACAATTTTCAGGCCGAATGGCGGAGGAAGCATTGAGAAAAGGCAATATCCTTATCCTGCGCTGGGTTTCAGTAGTTACCATCTTCATCGGGGTGCTGCTTGCCATTCTGCAGCTGACCAGCTACAGCCGCATCCGCGCGACCTTTTCCCCCGGAACGGTCATCGCCGGTGTGCCGGTCTCCGGGCTGACCCGCCAGCAGGCCGCCGACCGGCTGGTTCAGGCTTACAGCCTGCCGGTTGAGCTCCGTTACGCCGACGCGGTCATCCAGATCAAACCGTCCACCGCTGAGTTTAAGATCGATCTGGAAGCAATGCTCGCCGCCGCCGACCAGCAGCGCGTCTCCCGCCCGTTCTGGAACGCATTCTGGGACTTCCTCTGGAACCGCCTGCCCGCACCCATCGATATTCCCCTGCGGGCGAGCAGCTCTGAGGAACGCCTGCGCGCATTCCTGCGGGATGAGATCGCCAGCCGTTACGATAAACCCCCCTCTCCAGCTGCTCCGATTCCGGGCAGCGTTTCCTTCTCGCCAGGTCAGCCCGGCACCACCCTGGACATCGACCGGGCGGTGGTTCTCATCATGGATGCGATGAGAAACCCGACCAACCGGGTGGTCAATCTTTCCTACAACAAGGTTAACCCCTCCCGCCCCAGCTTCCAAAACCTTCAGGTCATGCTGCAGCAGGTGCTGGATGTGAACGATTTTGACGGCCTGGCCGAAATCTATCTTCTCGACCTGCAGACCGGGCAGGAAATCAATTTTGCCGTGGAGAACGGCAACATCATTGCCCCGGGAATTGCCTTCACCGCCGCCAGCACGATGAAAATCCCGATCATGGTCTCGACCTTCCGCCGTCTGTGCGAACCCGCCCCCGCCGGCGTGAGCAGCCTGATCGAGTCGATGATCGAGCTTTCCGAGAACGATCCTGCCGACCGGCTGATGGAGGAAGTGATGGACTCCCGCCTCGGCCCATTGATGGTCACAGCGGATTTACAGGAAATGGATGTCATTAACACGTTCCTGGCCGGGTTTTTCTACCCCGGCGCACCGCTCCTCAGGCGCTACACCACGCCTGCCAATCAGCGCCAGGATGTGACCAGCGAGCCCGATCCGTATAACCAGACCACGCCGTTGGAGATCGGCTCGCTGCTCAACGACATATACCAATGCGCGTCCACCGGCGGCGGGTCGCTGGCGGCGGTGTTCCCTGGCGAAATCAGTCAGAACGAGTGCCGCCTGATGATCAGCTACCTCAGCCGAAACCGGATCGGCGTGCTCATGCAGGCCGGCCTGCCCGAGGGCACGCAGATCGCCCACAAGCACGGCTGGATCACCGACCCGACCGACGGGCTGATCCATACCATGAGCGACGCAGGCATTGTCTATACCCCGGGCGGGAACTTCGTCATGGTCGTTTACCTGTACCACCCCGTCCAGTTGATATTCGACCCGGCCAATCTGCTCACCGCCCAGCTGGCTCAGGCGGTTTACAACTATTACAACCTGAGCGGCCAGTAAACCAGCGGGCGTTTCGATATCCAGGCGGGCCGGGTGGTATAATCCCCGCTATGAGCCCGTATACCGCCATTGATATCGAAACCACCGGCCTGGATCCGGAAACGGACGGGATAACCGAGATCGCCGCGGTGCGTTTCAATGGCGCGCGGATCGAGAAAGAGTACTCCACCCTGGTCAACCCCGGAAGGCCTATTCCTCCTGCGATCACCGCGCTGACCGGGATTACGAATGAAATGGTCCGCCAGGCGCCGCCAATCAAGGCAGTCATCCGCGAGTTTGCCGATTTTATCGGCGACACCCCCGTGATCGGTCACCGGGTTCGTTTCGACCTGTCCTTTCTCCAGCGGCACGGCGTCCTGCGCTGGGTGGATGTGATCGACACCTACGAGCTGGCCTCGCTGCTGCTGCCGACCGCCAGCCGCTACAACCTCGGCTCGCTGGGCCAGATCCTGGGCATCCTCATCCCCAATTCGCACCGCGCTCTGGACGACGCCCGCCTGACCCACGCGGTGTTTGTCAAACTCTACGAACGGGCGATGCAAATGCCGGTCGAGCTGCTGGCGGAGATTGTGCGCCAATCCGAGCCGCTCGAGTGGGATGCGGGGGTGGTCTTCAACCAGATAATGCGGGCGCGGGCCATGCAGCCGATTGGACCGCGTAAGGCGGGCAGTCACGACTACGGCGCACTGTTCGCTTCCACCGCCGAAGGTCCGCTTCCCCCGCTCGTCCCGCGCGAGCCGCTCCTGCCGCTCGATGAGGACGAAGTTGCAGCGCTGCTCGAACACGGCGGCTCCTTCTCGCGTTACTTCGGCAGCTTCGAATACCGCTCCCAGCAGGTGGAGATGCTGCGGGCTGTCACCCGCGCCTTTTCCCAGGGAAATCACCTGATGGTCGAGGCCGGCACCGGCACGGGCAAATCTTTCGCTTACCTGGTTCCCGCCGCCCTATGGGCGATCCAGAACAACTGCCGGGTGGTCATCTCGACCAACACCATTACCCTTCAGGACCAGCTGATCAACAAAGACATCCCCGATTTGCGCAAGGCGCTGGGCATTGACCTGCGCGCCACCGTGCTCAAGGGGCGGGCCAATTACCTCTGCCCGCGCCGCCTGGATGCCTTCCGCCAGCGCGGGCCGGAAAACGCCGACGAGATGCGCGTGCTCGGCAAGGTGCTGATCTGGTTGAATCAGGGCGGCAAGGGCGACCGGACCGAGCTCAACCTCAACGGTCCCGCCGAGCGCGAGGTCTGGTCGCGCATCTCCGCCGAGGACGAGGGCTGCAAAGCCGAGGTCTGCGTCAGCCGCACCGGCGGAGCCTGCCCCTTCTACCGCGCGAGGATGGCCGCCCAGAGCGCCCACCTGGTCGTCGTCAACCACGCCCTGCTCCTGGCCGACGTGGTCACCGGCAGCCGGGTGCTGCCCGAGTACAGCTATCTCATTGTAGATGAAGCCCACCACCTCGAGAGCGCCACGACCAACGCGCTCAGCTACCGCATCACGCAAACCGACCTGTCAAGAATGCTGCGCGAGCTGGGGGGCATATCCAGCGGCATTCTCGGCCGGCTGACCGCCCAGCTCCACGACATCCTGCGTCCTTCCGATTTCGCTGCGTTCAACCAGAGCATCCAGCGCGCGACCGATCTGGCTTTCCGCAGCGAACACGGGCTGGACGCTTTTCTCGCCAGCATCGATCGGTTTATGGAAAACGCCCGCGATGGCCGTCCCGTCGGTCCGTACGGGCAGCAGGTGCGCATCCTGCCCTCCACCCGGACTCTGCCAGCCTGGACTGAGGTCGAAATGGCCTGGGATTCGGCCCACGAATCCCTCAAGCTCCTCCTCAGCCTGCTCGGCGACGTATACCGCTCCATCGCCGAAGGGTTGGACGCCCTCTCAGAGGAGCTGGAAGACAACCTCGGCAGCTTGGCCGACCTCCGGCGGCGGTTGGAAGAAGCCGAAACGAGGTTGAATCATCTGGTCACCGAACCGGACCCCAGTTCTATCTACTGGGCTGAGATTCAGCCGAACAACGGACGCCTGGCGCTGCAAATTGCCCCGCTCCACGTCGGTCCGCTGATGGAACGCTATCTCTGGCATGAGAAAAATTCGATTATTCTCACCTCAGCCACGCTGACCACGCAGGGGGAGTTCGATTACCTGCGCAGCCGGCTGAACGCGGACGAAGCCGACGAGCTGATGCTCGGCTCGCCCTTTGATTACGAGAACTCGACCCTGCTTTTCCTGGCTAAGGACATTCCCGAGCCAAACGACGCGAACAATTACCAGCGGGTGGTTGACAGCACTTTGATCCGCCTGGCCAAAGCGACCGGCGGGAGAATGCTGGTGCTGTTTACCTCCTACGCCCAGCTCAAGCGCACTTCGCAGAACATCGGCCCCTCGCTGGCGGAAGCCGACATCCAGGTTTATGAGCAGGGCGAGGGCGCATCATCGAATATCCTGCTCGAGACCTTTCGCGAGACTGACCGGGCTGTTCTGCTCGGCACACGCGCCTTCTGGGAAGGGGTGGACATCCCCGGCGAGGCGCTCTCGGTGCTGGTGATCGTCAAATTGCCCTTCGATGTGCCCAGCGACCCGATCGTCGCTTCGCGCTCCGAGACCTTCGAGGATCCTTTCAACGAATATCAGCTCCCTGAGGCAATCCTGCGCTTCCGCCAGGGTTTCGGCCGGTTGATCCGCACCCAATCCGACCGCGGCGTGGTGGCGGTGCTCGACCGGCGCATCCTCACCAAGCGCTACGGCAGATCTTTTACCGAATCGCTGCCTGACTGCCATGTGGTTCAGGGCTCCGTGCAGGAACTGCCCGCGATGGCAGCCCGTTGGCTGAATCTCTGATCCCACCGTCAGATTGTTCGCCTTTCTCACAACCTGAGGTTTTCTCAAAATCCGGGGGCTTGTTAACAGAAAGAAGATTGAGCTCATGGACATTTACGCGCAATTCCGCAAAGAAAAAGATGACTTTTTCATCCGCGATCCGCACAGCCCGCTGACTCGCGAGCAAAAGCGGAATTTTAAGGGGTTATCCTATTTCCCTCCTTCCGAAGCCTACCGCTTCGAACTGGATGTCGAGGAATATCCGCAGAAATCCTCCGTGATGATTCAGACCTCTACCGGCGACATCCAGGAGTATGAGCGCTACGGTAAATTCCGCTTTGCCGTGCAGGATCAACCGGTTGAGCTGACCCTCTACCGCAATGAAACAGGCTACTTCCTGCCGTTCGTCGACAGCCTGGCCGGCGTGGAAACCTACCCGGCCGGGCGGTATCTCGAGCCGGAACCGCTTGGCGACAGGCGTTTCCTCCTGGACTTCAATTTTGCCTACAACCCCTATTGCGCCTACAACGAGAACTGGTCATGCCCCCTGACCCCGCCGGAGAACCGGCTCAAGATCCCGATTCCCGCCGGTGAAATGATTTTCCACTCTCCCGACCGCACAGCCGAGGAGCGAGATCGATGACCGCAGTGCCCGAATTCCTTCTCCGCCGTTTACTCGTCAAGGACAGCCTGAAGACGGATCCGGATGGTTTCTCCCTGGCGATCCTCAATCGATTCGCGCCCGCAACCATCACCGCCTTTGGGCTCGCCGTGGGCGGCCAGCCCGTTCCGCCGGCGCAAATCTCCATAAAAACCGGCGAGGATCCCGCCCGCACCGCGGACAGCATCTCCCCCGCCGCGCCGTTCAACCTGCCGGTCAACGCCCGCGTGGATCTGCGGGTGGAAGGGGTCAGCCTTGGGGCGGACGAATTGCGATTCAACCTCTATACCGTCGAGGCCGGCGGATTGAGTTTCGCGCTCCAGCCGGGCCAGCCCGCCGCGGAGAAGGGGGAGAAGAAGGCTGCGCTTAAAGCGCCGTTCCTGGCCAAACTCCTGGGCAGGAAAATCCGCGCCATTGTCCGGATCGACGCGGATAAAGAAATCGGCGAGATCCATCCGGCCATCTACGGACACTTCGTCGAGCATCTTGAGCGCTGCGTGTACGGCGGCATCTGGACCGAGGACGGCAGCCGAGTGCGCGAGGACACCCTCCGCCTGGTTCAGGCCCTAAAGCCGCCAGTAATCCGCTATCCGGGCGGCAATTTTGCCAGCGGTTATCACTGGGAAGACGGCATCGGTCCGCGCGATCAGCGCCCGCGCCGTTACGACCAGGCCTGGAAGAGCGAGGAGAGCAACCAGGTCGGCACGGACGAATTCATCGATTTCTGCCAGCGGGTCGGCGCGCAGCCGTTTCTAGTCGTCAACGACGCCACCGGCGGTCCCGAAGAGGCTGCCCGCTGGGTGGCCTACTGCAACCAGCCGGCGGCCGGGGAACAGGGCCAGCGCCGGGCTTCCAACGGGCATCCCGATCCATATAACGTCCGCTTATGGGGGGTCGGCAATGAAGTCTGGGGTCCCTGGCAGATCGGTCACACCGGCGCGGCGGAATACGCCGCCCGAATTCGCCCGATCATCGAAGCCATGCGCGCGGTTGATCCGGGAATCAAGATTGTCGCGGTCGGCGACATGGTCCTCAGCGACGCGCCTGACGACCCCGGACGGCTCTGGAACGAGACTGTCCTCCGCCAGGCCGGCGACCTGTTTCAATATCTGTCTTTCCATCTCTATCAGCCGGATCAGTCCGGCTGGCAGGAAAGCCTGGACGAAAGCGAATTATTCCGGACGGTCTGCGCTGCCCCGCTCAGCGCGGAGCGGATCATCCAGCGCCTCGCCGATCAGATCCGGCGGTCAGCCCCCGGAAAAGGGATTAAGATCGCGTTCGACGAGTGGAATCTGTGGCTGGCCCCGCCCGAAGATGCAGAAACCATGCATCGGGTGCGCTACACCCTGCGCGACGCGCTATACACGGCCGGCATGCTCAACGTCTTTCACCGCCAGTGCCGCGTCTTACAAATCGCCAACCTGGCCCAGCTGGCGAACGTCCTGCCGCTGATCGTCACCAGCCCTTCCCAGGCTTATGTCACACCGATCTATTATCCCTTCCTGATGTACCGCCAGATGGAGCCCATCGCTCTGGCCGCGGAGGTCGAATCGCCGAGGTTTAACAGCCGTCCGCTGGGCAACATCGAGGCGCTGGAGAAAGTCCCCTGGATCGACGTGACTGCCACCCGCTCGCGTAGCGGCCGGAGAGCGGTGCTGGGCGTGGTCAACCGCGACCTGTACCGCCGGGTAGATCTCTCTGTACGGCTGTTCGGCTTCGCCGGACTGCGCCCGGTCAGGGGCTGGCTGCTCAACCACCCCGATCCGCTGGCTGAAAATACGTTTGCCCGGCCGGAGAACGTCAAGGTCAAAGAAATCGAGGTTCGCCAGATCGGCAGACGCGACCGATTCACCCTCGACCTGCCGCCGCATTCGGTATCTGTCCTGGCCCTGGAAGCCTGACTTCCAGACGGGTTTATCCATACAAAAATCGTTATTGGAGCCGCTCATGGAAAAACTGCAAGTCGCCCGCCTGCGCCCGGATGCCCGCCTGCCCACCCGCAAACACCCCGAGGACGCCGGCCTCGATCTCTACGCGGCGGAAACCACCCGGATCGCCCCGCTCTCATTCGGAATCGTCCCGACAGGAATTACCGTCACCATCCCTGCCGGGCTGGTCGGGCTGCTCAAGCCGAAAGGGCGCAGCAACCACCTGCTCGGCGCTGGCGTGGTCGACGCCGGTTACCAGGGCGAGATCCTGATCAAGGTAGCCAATCCCACCGCCGAGGAGCTTGTGTTCAAACCCGGCGACCCAGTCGGCCAGCTGCTATTGATCCCGGTCTTCACCCCTTCGGTTGAGGAAATCAGCCTGGAGGAGATCCACCGGCAGCGCTCAGCCCGCAGCGACAGCGGCGGCATTGTCGACCAACACCGCCGACCCGCGGACAATTCTTGAATCCTGGGCAGTCTCTGGCCGGGCGAACGCCCGTCAGAGACAGGGAACAACCATACCACTTACCACTTGGAATTTTGCGGCTACCCCCTTTGGTTGTATTCTGCCAGCGCCTGATAGAAGGCGTCCACGTTGGGCAGGGGGGTGGCTGGCGGAAGCTGGCAGCCGCTGGAGAGGACAAAATTACTCCGCCCGGCAGTCGCCCGGAGCAGCTCAGCAGTTTTCGCCGCGACGAATTCAGGCGCGCCGTCGAGGAACACGTCCTCTGGATCCAGATTTCCCGCGATGATGGTTTCCGGCTCCGCAGCCTCCAGCGCGGCGAGGATGTCCATGGGGGCGCCGAAAGAATACGCCGCTGCGCCGGCGGCCAGAACCGCCTGCAGATGCTCCTTCCCGGCATTACAGTTGTGATAAACCACGGCAAACCGTTCGTCCTGGACTTGATCCACGATCCGGCGCACGAACGGGCTGGAAAAATCCGCCGCGATCTGCGCTGAAACCATCCCGGCGAACGGCTCCGAAAGGATCACCCCATCCGCGCCGATCTCGGCATAGGCCCAGGCGTAGCGCTGTAAAAAGCGGGCAGCGACCTCCACCAGCTCGAGCAGCAGCCCCGGGTCGCTCTCTGCCAGGTCGAACGTTTCAGCAGCGCCGTAGAGGTTCGCCGCCAGTGTCAGCGGGCCGATCATGCTGCCCAGGACGAACACCTGCCCCACTGGCGCGCGTTCACGCAGCCACTGCGCCGCCGTGGCGAAGACCGTCGTGCGCTTGTGCCCGACCTTTGGGTCGATCAGCGTGCTCAGATCGGCGCGGCTTTTGACCACCCGCCCGGCGATGAACGGTGGCTCATCTTTGGAGAAGCGGATCTGAGCGCCGTAGATCTCCGCCTCGACGGTCAGGTCCATCGCGGTCTGCAGGATCGGCGCAGGGTAGCGCCGTCGCCAGGCGAATTGAACCTCCACCTGAGTGCGCGGATCCGTGACCGCCTTTTCCACGCTTTGCCCGGTCAAACCCAGACCGGCGAATACCCCCAGCGGCAGCGCCAGCCGCTGCGGACTTTGCAGGATAAACTCGACCAACCGGTTTTTCATCCCTCACTCCAGAAAACAAAAAACGATTTTTGTTATCGACCCAAGGCATCCGTGCCTGTTCGGCCCAAAACGGCCGATTGAACCCGCCCCCTCACGGGCTGAAGCGCCGCTCCCCTCAGCGTCCTCATGTGGATGAGCCGCCCGCAGGTCAAGTCAGGCCGAACACCGGGATGGCTGCTCCGTGAATATCCCGCGCCGCATCCGACGCCAGAAAGAGGAACACCTCCGCCAGCGATTCCGGCAGGACCCAGCGCGAGAAGTCCGCACCGGGCATTTCCGCGCGGTTTTGCGGCGTGTCGAGGGTGCCGGGAATGACGCAGTTGACGTTAATTCCTCGCGCTTTGACCTCGGCCGAGAGGCTTTCAGTCAGGCGCATCACCGCCGCTTTGGCCGCTCCGTAAGCGGCGCTTCCAGCCGCTCCTGACAGCGCGTTGCGGCTGGCTACATGGATAATTTTGCCCGAGCCCTGAGCCAGCATGAATGGCAGCACGGCCTGGCTGATGATCAGCGCGGTGCGTGAATTCAAGTTCAACATGAAATCCCAGTCCTCCAGTGACGTTTCTGCGACCGGCTTTCCTCCGCGGTAACCGCCCACCGTGTTGGCCAGCACATCCAGCCGTCCGTAGCGCTCGACCGCCCGCTGAATCTGCTGGGACACCGCGTCGGCATCCAGCATGTCCGCCGCCAGAAGCATCTTTTCTGCGCCGGCGGGCAGCTCCACGGAAACGCTTTCCAGAAAGCGCATATCCCGGTCCATCAGCACCAGCGCAGCGCCGTGCCGGGCGAATTTGAGGGAAACTGCGCTGCCCAGATTGCCCCCCGCGCCGGTGACCACCGCTACCTTACCGCTCAAAACAGCCATCCCTGCTCCTCTCCGCTCTCATTCAGGCTTCCTCGCCGTCATTTTGGTTCGATGGTTTCTCGAACCGTCTTCGCCAGGGCCAGCGCCCGGGCTTGTGCCAGGCCGAGGTAACCCTCAACCTCCGCCAGCCGCTCGATCTCCTCGGCGGAGAGATATCCGCGGACGGCTTCATCGGCCTGGATCAAACCAATCAGCGGGTTGGCCTGCCCGGCCTTCACCGCCTGCCAGGCCGTCAGAGCGTGGATGCGCAGCCGCTCGTGCATCGCCTGGCGGTCGGCACCCGCCCGGGCGAGGGCCGTCAGGATCCGTTCGGTACTGGCAAACGGCGCATAAGCCAGCAGGTTTCGCCGGACCGCTGCCAGATCGACCTGCAGGCCTTCCAGGATGCGCCGGGAAGTGATCAGCAGCTCGTCGGCGATCAGAAATGCTTCCGGCAGCAGCGAGCGACGGTTGGCCGAATCGTCCAGGGTCCGCTCAAGCAGCGAGTGGGCGGCGTTCGCCCATGCTACCTGCGGAAGGGCTGCCAGCGCGCGCGACAGCGAGTCGATCTTTTCGGCATTCACCGGATTGCGCTTGAACGGCATGGCCGAGGAACCGACCTGCCCTGCGGCGAACGGCTCGCTCCATTCGCCCAGCGGCGGAGACTGGAGCAGGCGTAAATCGAAAGCGAATTTATGCAAACCGGCTCCCAACCCGGCCAGGCCGCAAAGCAGGCGATACTCCTGCTTGCGCGGGTAGGTCTGCCCCGTCACCGGAAAGAAATCCAGACCCAGCCTGCGGCTCAGCTTCGCTTCGAAGTCGTCCAGATTCTCCGCGCCGATCAGCTCGGCGTAAGCGGCCCCCGTTCCGACCGCTCCTTTGAAACCCTTGCCTCGCAGGTTCGCGCTCAGCTCGCGCAGGGCGCGGTAATCTTCGAGCAGGTCCTGGGCATAAAAAGCCAGCCGGTATCCGACCGTGGTCGGTTCCGCCGGCTGCAGATGGGTGAAACCGAGAGCCGGGAGCCCGGCGGTTTCCTCGATCCGCGTGGAAAAAGCCAGAAGCAGTTTTTCCAGACCCGCCAGGATCAAGCCTAAAGCGGCCTTCATGCGCAGCGCGTCCGCGTTATCCTCGATGTCCGCCGAGGTTGCGCCCAGGTGCAGCACGCCCCCGCCAAGCGGGCATTGACCGGCATATACCATCAGCTCGGCCATCAGGTCGTGGCGAATCTCCGCCTCGATTTCCAGCGCGCGCGGAATATCCACCTGCTGGACATGGCTGCGCAGGTCATCCAGCTGCTCGCTGCTGACCAGACCGTATTCCGCCTGGGTCTCCGCAAGTGCGAGCCAGATCCTTCGCCATAGCAGGCGCTTGTTGACCTCGCTCCAAAGGCGGCGCATCTCCTCGCTGGCATAGCGCCAGGTGTAAGGGGAACGATACTGTTCGAATTCAGCCATCCCCTCCATTTTACAGCATCCGCGCCGCCGCGGGGCTTATTTGCTGAATTCGACTTCGTAGCTGGTATGGGCGGGTTTATGGTCGTCGATCAGGCGCATCAGGACTTCCGAATTGACCTGTTCAGACTTGATGGGCAGACGCACTTTAAAGTAAAGCGGATCCTTGCCTTCAACAAACTCCAGGATTTCGGGTTTGACGCCGGTGTAAATCTCCAGCAGGCGGCTGAGCGCCCAGCGCGTCCCGCGCCGGGCGTAGATCAGGTGCGCCTCTTTCAGGTACAGGCGGCGCTTTTCGTCGCTCCAGGTCTCATCGAAAGGTACGCCGAACCAGCTCGCCAGCCAGGGCAGAAAGCTCGCCGGTGCAGTCTCAGCGTCCAGGTAGAGGTCGAAATGGTCGATATTCCACTCAATTGGCAGAAGGATTGATTCAAACAGAGCCAGAAAGCGGCTCATGAAGTCAGTGCGGTAGATATCCGGCAGGTAGTTGATCAGACGCAGGCTGTGCGTCTCCAGGCCGGGGATCATACCCGGCGCCGGGCTGACCTGCTGCGGAGCCGGCGGGGGCGGTGCGGGCGGCACAGGCGGTCTCGCGGTTTGGGGGGCGGCGCGGCTTTCGGTTCAGGCGGCTTGCGCGGCGGCTGGGGTTCGGGCGCTGGCGGTGCGGGAGCTGCGGCCGGCTTTTCCCCGGCGGGCGGCTCGATCACAGCAGGCGGGGCCGGCGGTTTCGGCCGCTGCCCGGTAGGCTCTGCCGAAGGCTGGACGGCCGCTTCCTGGATTGGCTCGTGAACCAGCACCAGCACCGCATCGCCAACCTTGATTTCAGCCCGGTCGGGCAGGCTGACAGGGACATTGGGTTGGATCTGTTCCCCGTTGACAAAAGTGCCGTTGGCGCTCCCCAGGTCAACCAGCTGACACTCCTCTGCGCTGGTGATAAATTTCCCGTGCCGGCGCGATACGCGCGGGTCGGGGATTTGCAGTTCATTGCCCGGCTCACGGCCGAAGCCAAACTCGCCCGCAGGCAATCTGATTTCGGTGCTGGCTTGCTGAATACGGACGATCAGTTTAAATTGCAGCATAAAACTGTCCTCAGACAAACTCGACCAGATGCTTGCCGGAAGCGATCACGGCCTGCGCCGGCACATCCAGCGCCTCGAGCGGCTCGCCCTGGGCTTCACC
>FWPV01005065.1_pt1 | contig 26818 bp, 21 predicted proteins | sample 2228371 | NCBI WGS metagenome assembly FWPV01 (sample SAMEA103939776, study PRJEB20133) | metagenome
ATGGTCATACATCGTTGCTGGGGGGGGGCCATAGCGTCAACAACATCCCCGCCATCGCCAGGACGTGCCAGAGCCGGGTGGACATGGGTCTCTTCCTCCTGCCAGATGAGGTTGCCGGGGGACGGGGTTGGGACGAATGGGCTAACGGCACTGGGGAGATGATACCATAAAGTTCGGGTGATTGTCAAGGGGATATGCTGTCATCCGTGCATAACTCAGGCGGCGGTAGCGCGACGGACCAAAGCGGCGAGGCGGGGTGGCAGCGAGCCATGGGTGGCGATTTCGTCGGTCAGGATGGCTTCCGTGGCGGCCAGGTCCAGCAGGCGGCGTAAGCCACGCATGAGCACGATCTTGCCTGGCCGCCGCTCGGGGTCTTGGCGTGCCTCCCAGCCGCCCAGGCGCGCCAGGAGGCGCAGTTCGGGCCACTCGAAGGTGAGACCCAGTTCGTAGAGGAAGCCGGCGGCCACCCAGCCCAAGGCCACCAAGTTGCGGATGCCTTTCAGGTCGAGCAGTTGGACTTCTTCCCAGCCCAGGCATTCTTTAGTGACCTTGAACGTACGCGAAGCGTCTGCTGACCAGCGTTGGCGGTAGATCCGAAACACCTTGACGGCCCCCGCGGCGTCGAGGACGGGCAGGTCTGTGAGCAGCCACCAGGGTTCCCAATCCAGGCCCTCCAACTCCACCCGGACCAGCCAGACCATCTTCTGGCGGGTGGCCCCTGGTTTCTCGCGGCGGCTGGCGACGGGGTAGGTCAGGCGCACGGGACAGGCCGCGATATGCGCCTTCACCTTCTGGCGCTTGGCGCATTTCTGCCCCCGTTTCTGCACCACCAGTGCGGTCTCGACCACAGCGAGGTGGTGTAGCCGGTCGGCGGCCTGCGCCAGACTGACGGTCTGCCACCGGCCATCGTCCAGGCGCTGCTCGACCAGGCGGTTCAGGTGACATAACCGGCAGACCAGGTGCTGGTCGGCCGTCCAGATCGTGGCCCAGACCGCATCATCGTCAAAGCCACTGTCCAGCCCCCACGTGATCGTCGCGTCCAGGGCGCGGGTGGCGGCGATGACCGTGCGGAGCATCGTCTGGACCTCTTGCGGTTCACTCACGAACTCCTCGGTCTCACTGCTCGCAGCGCGCAACCGGTGATAGAGAATGCCCCGCCGCTGTGGGCCGATCCCGAAGGCATTCAAGGTGCGATAGCCATTGACCAACTCAGACTTGTCCAGCTTCAACACCCGCATCAGCCCTGCCATCCGCCGTGCATAGGGCTTGTGCAGATCGGAGCCGTCGGCCATGATCCACACTTCCTTTGCCCCGCGCAGTTGTGCCACCCCCCGCGCCCGCAACCGCTGGGTCAAACTGGCGGCGTCCAGCGTGGACCGCTTCGTCATCTCCTCGTTGACCATGCGGCGGATCCGCTGCTCGCTGTTCTCCCCCGCCGCCAACTCCGGGGAGTGGGTCGCACGCGAAGCGTGCGCGCAGACCAGACTCTCCGCCCCGATGATGCCTTTGACGGTGCCCTGGAACACCTGGCGCGTCCGGGCGTCGCCGATCAGCGGCGCGTAGTAGTTCAAATAGTCGGTCAGAGCATCGGTTTCCGTAGCTTTCAATTCCATCGTCGTTACCTCCACGTGACATTCGACCGCCGCGCTGGGTCGTAACACACCTGCGCCATTTATGCACGGATCTCAGTGTATGAGAAGAGAAAACGCCGGGCGGCGATGCGCTGGTACATGATGTCCCTGCAGGCCGAAAGGACAACACCGCAGTTGACGGGCGCGCCGAGGGATGTTAAAATGCGGGTGCTTGAGGGGTGCGTCCAGCCCGGTGTGCCCGAACAAAACAGCGGAGGTGAAGTGATGTTTCAAAAGATCCTGCTTGCCACGGATGGTTCTCCTCACGCCGAGGAGGCGCTCAAGTATGCGCAGGACCTGGCCTTGTGCGGCCCGGCCCAGGTGATCGTCGTCTATGCCTTTCCCCCGGTCCCGGCCTACCTGGGCGAGCCGGTGCTGAGCCAGTTCATCAGCCAGCACGTCGCCGAGGGGGAGCGGATCGCCGGCCAGATGGCGGCCAGGCTGCGAGAGGCCGGCGTGGAGGCCGCGGCCGAGGTGCTGGAGGGGCCGCCGGCCGACGTGATCTTGCGCGTGGCCGAGACGCGCCAGTGCGACCTGATCGTGATGGGGAGCCGGGGCCAGGGCGGCCTGCGGAGCCTGCTCCTGGGTAGCGTGAGCCAGCGCGTGTTGTCTCACTCGCCTGTGCCCGTGCTGGTCGTGCGCGCCCCGGCCGGGGAGGAAAAAGAACTCGGTGAGCTATACACCATCTGATCCGCCGACAGACTTTTTGTTCCGGGGCCGCCTGGCGGAGCTGGACCCGGCCGTGGATCGGCTCGTCAGCTACGAGGCGGAACGCCAGGCCCGCAAGCTGATCCTGATCCCTTCCGAGAGCGCGCCGCCCGGCGCCGTCCGCGAGGCGCAAGGCTCGGTCTTTCAGAACATCTATGCCGAGGGCTATCCGCACCCGGCCATGCATGAGCAAACCGAGGCCGAGATCCTGGACTATGAGCGGCAACTGACGGGCTATCGCCGCTATTCCGACGAACGTTACTACCAGGGCGTCGAGTATGCGGACATTGTGGAGACGTTGGCCCGGCGGCGTTGCGCCGAGGTCTTTGCCACGGCCGACGTGCGGCCGGAAGACCTCTACGCCAACGTGCAGCCCCTCTCCGGCGCCCCGGCCAACAATGCCGTCTATGCGGCCTTGCTCCAGCCCGGCCAGACGATCATGGGCATGTCGTTGTTGCACGGCGGCCACCTGACCCACGGCAGCCCGGCCAATCGCTCCGGCAAGCTCTATCAGGCCGTCTCGTATTCGGTGGACCCGGCCACGGAACGCCTGGACTATGACCGGGTGGCCGAGCTGGCCCGGCAGCACAAGCCGCGCGTGATCGTCGCCGGCTACACCTCGTACCCCTGGGCCGTGGACTGGGCGCGCTTCCGCGCCATCGCCGACGAGGTGGGGGCCTACTTGCTGGCGGACATCTCGCACGTGGCCGGGATGGTGGCGGCCGGCGTCTATCCCTCGCCGGTGGGCCACGCCCACGTCATCACTTTCACCACCCACAAGACCATGCTCGGCCCGCGCGGCGCGTGCATCCTCACCACGGATCCGGCCCTGGCCCGGCGCATAGACCGGGCCGTCTTCCCCGGCGAACAGGGCGGCCCGCACATGAACACCATCGCGGCCATGGCCACGGCCTTTCACCTGGCCCAGACCGAACAGTTCCGCGCGCTACAACGGCAGATCGTGGCCAATGCGGCCCGCCTGGCGCAACGCCTGGCCGAACACGGGTTCCGCATCCCCTACGGCGGCACAGATACCCACCTGCTGCTGGTGGATTGCAAGAGCGTCCGCGCCGCCGATGGCACGCCCCTCATGGGCGATATGGCCGCGCGCATCCTGGACCTGGCCGGCATCGTCTGCAACCGCAACACCATCCCCGGCGATGAGACGGCCGGCCTCCCCAGCGGCATTCGCCTGGGGACCCCCTGGGTCACACAGCGGGGCCTCAAGGAGCCAGAGATGGACCGCCTGGCGGAGACCATCGCCCTGGTGCTCCAGAGTTGCCGGCCCTTCACCCAGGCGGGTCGCTATCGCCCCCAATACCGTGCTCGCGTGGACTTTGACGTGTTGGAAGAGGCCGAGCGCCGGGTGACGGCCCTGGCCGACGCCGCCGGGCTGGACTATACGCCGCGCCGTCACGGGTATCCCCACTATGACCTCATCATCCTCGATGCGGTGGACCCGGCGGACCGGACGCCGATCACGTTGGAAGTGGAGGGCGAGCTGGCCGGCGATTTCTTGCACCTGGCCACCACCAATGACGTCTATTGCCTGCAAGCCGACGATGGGCAGCCCACGTGGGTATTGGAAGCGGATGGCCGCCGGATGGCCGAGGGGATGCTCGTCTGCGTGGAGCCGGGCCGGCGCTATCGGCTGGTCATCCCGGCGAACGTGCGCAACCGGACCGCCACCTGGCTGCGCAACCTGTCCGACGGGTTCGTGCTGGCCGACCCGGCCGACCCGCACGTCAAGCTGCCGGGGCCGGTCATCGTCCGCGATCTGGGGCCGACCGGGTTGACCATCTCAGAGACCGCTGCGAGTCCTCTGTCGGTGCACAAGCCATACTACATCGGCATTGACGGGCTGGCCGACGCGCCCCGGCGCGAGGCGTTGCCCGAGTTTGCCTGGCGCGTGGTGGATACCGGCCCGATCCAGCGCACGCCCCTCTACGAGTGGCACAAGGCCCGGGGCGCGCAGATGGTCGAATTCGCCGGTTGGGAGATGCCGGTGCGCTACACCAGCATCCAGGAGGAGCACGTCACGGTACGCAAAGCCGCTGGCCTGTTTGACGTGTGTCACATGGGCATATTCGACTTTCGCGGTCCCAATGCCCGCGCTTTCCTGGACCTGGTGACGACCAACGACGTGAGCCGCCTGGCTGTGGGGCAGTCGCAATACAGTTTCTTGCTCTCGCCTCATGCCCACGTCATAGACGACGTGATGATCTACCGGCTGGCGGACGAGCGGTACATGATGGTGGTCAACGCGGCCAACAACGACAAGGACTGGGCCTGGCTCCACGCCGTGAATGCGGGGGCGGCGCGCATTGACCTGAAACGGCCCTGGGCGCGCCTCACCTGTCCCACCGAGATCCGAGACCTGCGCGCGCCCACCCCCCTTGGTCCCCCCGGGGAGGGGGGAGACGGCGACGAGCGCCGGGTCAACATCGCGCTGCAAGGCCCAGAGTCGCGGCGCATCCTGCGTGCCCTGGGCGCGGACGCGGAGACGTGGTATCGCCTGCGGCGCATGAGGCGTACCGGGGTCATCCAGTGTCAGTTGGGTGGCTTTGATCTCATCGTGGCCCGCACCGGCTACACGGGCGAGCGCCGGGCCTATGAGCTGTTCGTCCACCCGGACCAGGCCCTGGCGCTGTGGACGGCGCTGTTGGCCGCTGGCGAGCCGTTCGGCCTCAAGCCCATCGGCTTGGCGGCGCGAGACAGCCTGCGCATCGAGGCCGGCCTGCCCCTCTACGGCCACGAGCTGGCCGGGCCGTTGGACTTGGGGCCGGGCGACGCCGGGTTCGCCAACTATATCAAGACCTACAAGCCGTTCTTTGTGGGACGACGGCGCTACATGGCCGATGAACGAAAACGGGGCGGGGTGGTGGCGCGGTTCCGCATGGTGGAGCGCGGCGTCCGCGTGCCCCAGCAAGGAGACCCGGTGGTGAGCCTCAGCGGGCGAGTGGTGGGCAAGGTCACCAGTTGCTCCGTGGACACGGAGGGGCACCTGGTGGGCCAGGTCTACATCAAGCTCGACCACGCCGAGCCGGGCACGCCGCTGGCCGTGTTCCAATCGACCCGGGCCTGGACCAGCAAGCCCCGCGATCAGCTCAAGGTGGGTGACCGGGTGCAGCTCCACGACCGGGCCGTGATCCTGCCCCGGTTCATCTAGTCCCCCGTGCGATCAGGCCCTTCGGGTTTCCCCAACCCCCGAAGGGCCTGTGCCTGAAACAACGAGCGGGGTCACGTGACCCCGCTCGGTCTTTTGGCCTGATGTCTCGCTACTGGACTTTGGACAAAGCGGAAGAAACCCGTTTTCTAACCCTTTGGCAGGCCAGGTATGCCGAAATCAGGCGTCGCTACCGCAAAGGGAGACGAATTTCGGACCAGAAAACGGGTTTCTGCGCGCCCGTGACCCCGCTCGGTCTTTTGGCCTGATGTCTCGCTACTCGACCGACAATTCCATCGAGTTGTGGAACACCTCGCCCGGGCCGTAGGTGTCTGGCTGGCCGTCCTTGTTCTGGTCCCGGCCATCGGTGACCGGCTGCGGCAGGCTGACGCGGATCTCAAGACGATGCTTGCCAGCAGGGAAACCAGGTAGTGGCAGACTCCACTGCACGGCATAGCCCTGGGCACAGGGGATGGGTGATCCCCAGTACTCCCGCAGGCCGGTGTATTCCGTCCCGTCCACGATCAGCGTGATGTCGGCCAGGTCCGCGAAGGCTTGCGCATCGGACGACGTGGCGGCCGGCCAGGCCCAGGTGAGCAGCACTGGATGGCCGGCGGGCCAGCGTTGGGCTTTGCGGGCCAGGGGGTCCAGCGGCATCGGGTACGGCTCGGTCAGCGGGCAGACGGTGTAGTTGTCAAAATGCGCCTCCAGACCGGCGGCCTCTCGCCCACTCCAGGCCATCAGCCCGGCGTAGCGCCCATCGGCGATGGTGGGGTAGTAGACCGTAGCCAGCGGGATGTCGTTGGCATACAGCGCGATGAGTGGCCCCTGGCGCACGGCCTTCAGACGATTTGGTTTGCCATCGGTGTAGAGAAACGGCGACGAGGACCGCGTTTTCAGGTCCACCCAGCCGCCGCCATCCGTGTATTTGGACAGGACGTAATAGCCATCGGATTCGATGGCAAAGGCGTAGAGTTGTTTCGCGTCGTCCGGATCGTCCACGGCAAAGGCCAACCCGTAGGCTCCCGGCCCGGTCGCCGTTTGCCAGGCGTCCACTTCAAAAACCCCATCCGTGACCGGGAAGCTGTCGGTGGCCCAGGCCCAACTGTCGGCCTGCTTCATGGCGATGTAATACTCGCCGCCTTTTACGCTCGCGCGCGCCCACTGGCCGTCGAACCGCCCGAACTGGAGCACGGAGGAGAAATCAACCGTGTGCGGGTTCGGGCAGACAAAGGGTGCGGCCGGGGGCAGCGGGCCGGCGCCAGCCGCCGCCGTGGGCTGCGCGCGAGGCGAGGGCACCGGCGTCGCAACGGCGGCCCTGGCGCCGCCACTCAGGAGCGGGGTCAGGTCGATCATGGTCCCGCCCGGAAAATGCATGGTGAACGACCGGGAGGTTTTCGCCACCGCGATGAGCCAGATGATCGTATTGGGCTGGCCGTCTATCGTGCCGCTGATCTTGACGCCCGATGTGTCCCGCCGCCCGGTTTCATCCACGGTGTAGACGTCCCAATCGGGGACGGCTTTCAGGTCGCCGGAGAGCACCCGCCCCGTGACCACCAGCAGGGTGTCGCCTGGTTTGGTGGCCGAAAAGGTCTGGAAATGCGTGTAACTGTCTTGCAGGCGCGCATCGGTGAGCTGGAGCTGGATTCCCTGGATCGTGACCGGGGCGCCGATGCCGGGGATCGGGGTGGGGGTGCGCGTGGCGGTCGGCCGGGGCGTAGGGGTGGCCGTTGGGGTTGGTGTAGGTGTGGGAGTCGGGGTCGGCGTGCTGGTGGGCGTGGGGCTGGGCGTGAACGTGGGGGTCGGCATGCCCGGCAGGCCGGCCAGGGCAGTGCTCAACGCCGGCACGCCCCCGCCCATCGATGCTATGCCCAGCAATCCCACTACCGCCCCGCACAGGCAGCAGAGGGCCAGCAGGACGACGATCAATGCACAGGCCCAGCCGCGCCATCGCCGGGCCGGTGGCGGGGCGACCGGGGCTGCTTCGGCCGGCGGCGGAGGCGGCGCCTCCACGCGAAAAGTGGGCGCGGGTTGTACAGTGTTTTCCGACACAGGCCCTCCTTGGCCCTAACGGCTCAAGAGCGGCGCCAGGTTGACCGTCTTGTCACCCGGCAGATGGAAGGTGAACGAGCGCGCGGTCTTGGCCACGGCGATGATCCAGATGGCCTTGGTGGGCCGCTTGTCCTTGTCGCTCGTCACCGTGCTGATGCCCGGCACATCCTTGCGGCCGGTATCGTCAACGGTAAAGGGTTTCCATGCCAGGATCTTTTGCGAATCTGTGGCGCCGGACAACGTCGCCTCGATGACGAGCAGCTCGTCGCTGGCCTGGCGGGGCCGGTGCGTCCCGGTCGCCGACTTGTAGCTGTCCTGCCGGGCGGCGGAAGTGAGCTGGACCTGCACGCCCTCGACGGTGATGGGAGTGTCAATGCCCGGCGTGGAGGTGCGGAAGGGCGATTCGCTGGCGGTGGTGGCCCACACGCCAGCGATCAGCGTGGCGCACAGGCAGCAGACGCACACGATGATCAGGGCGGCGACGAGCAGAATCCAGACCCAGACCGGCACTCGCCGGGCCGGTGGCGCCGTCGCGGCCGGCGGCTCGAAGACGGGTGGGACAGGCTCCGGTTCGGCGACGAGGGCCTCGGCTTCCGCCGGCCCGTCCCCTGGTGGGGGGAACACGATAGCGCTGAGCATGAACGCGATGGTCATGATGCCTCCTGTTCATTGGTAGATTTGTGAGCCAGCCCGGCGAGCGACGACGTGTTGACAATCTCATTGTAACCGATTTCCGCGTGAAAGTCAATGTCGGCATTGAGCCATACTTGACAGAGTTTCCCGCCTCTTGTATCATGCATCCTGCATCATGAATCCTGCATCATGAATCCAGCACGGGGGAGAAACCTTTGACCACCGCTGCGCTCCACGGCGTCCGCATCCTGGACCTCACGCGTCTTTTCCCCGGCCCCTTCTGCACCCTGATCCTGGCCGACTTTGGGGCCGACGTGGTCAAGGTGGAGGAGCCGGCCGGCGGCGACTATATGCGCGGCCTGCCCCCCTTGCAGGGCGAGGATAGCGCGTACTTTCTGGCGGTCAACCGGAACAAGCGCAGCCTGACCCTGAACCTGCGCGCGCCGGCGGGCCGCGAGGTGTTGCGTCGGCTGGTTCAGGACGCGGACGTGTTGGTGGAAGGCTTCCGGCCCGGCGTGATGGCGGCGATGGAACTGGACTATGCCGCGCTGCGCCCGTTGAACCCGCGCCTGGTCTACGCCTCGCTCAGCGGGTATGGCCAGACCGGGCCGCTGCGGGACCGGGCCAGCCACGACGTGAACTACCTGGCCCGGAGCGGGTTCCTGGGCCTCACCGGACCCGCCGACGGCGCCCCAGCGCTCCCCGGCATCCCCGTGGCCGACGCGATCGGGGCGCTGTGGGCCGCCACGGGCATCCTGCTGGCGCTGCTGGCCCGCGAGCGCACCGGGGCAGGGCAGTACCTGGACCTGGCGATGGCCGACGGCGTAACGGCCCTCATGGGGCTGCCGCTGGCGGCGATGCAGGCCACCGGCCGGCCGCCGGCTCGGGGCGCCGATCACCTCACCGGCGGCCTGGCCCGCTACCAGGTGTACGAGACAGCCGATGGCCGTTTCTTTTCCGTTGGCGCGCTGGAACCCAAGTTCTGGCAGCGGTTCTGCCAGGCCGTGGGCCGGCCGGACCTGCTGGATGCCATCCTTGCCGACGAATCCGGGCAACCAGAGGTCATCGCCGAGCTACGACAACTGTTCCGCACGCGGACGCGCGACGAGTGGGCCGCGCTCCTGGACGCCGCTGACGCCTGCTGCGAGCCGGTGCTGTCGCTGGACGAGCTGGCGAGGGACCCCCAGATCGTGGCCCGCGAGTTGCTGACAACGCTGACCCGGCCGGACGCCGGCCCGCTGACCCAGGTGCGCACGCCGCTGCGCCTGAGCCACACGCCGGACCAGGTGCGCACGCCGCCGCCGCGCCTGGGCGAGCACACAGACGCCATACTCCGCGAGGCTGGCTACGACGACGCGGCCATCGCGGATCTGCGCGCGCAGGGGGTGATATGAGCGGGCATCCGTTGCCAGCCTTTGTCCACCGATATTTCTGGGACATTGACCCGACCCGGCTGGATGCGGCGCAATACCCCGCCTATGTCGTCGAGCGATTGCTGGAATACGGCGATCTCCCGTCGGTGCGTTGGTTGCTGGATACTTTTCCACGGGAGACGATTGTCCAGGTGTTACAACAGAGCCGGAAGCTGTCCCGGCGCAGTGCCAACTTTTGGGCGCTCTACCTGGACGTGGACAAGGAGAGCGTGGCGTGTTTGTCCAGGCCCTGCCAGAACAAGCCCGACGCAATCTGGCCCTACTAGGCGCATCCGATGTCGCTGCGCCATTTTATCTGGCTGGCGGCACAGCGGTGGCCCTGCATCTGGGACACCGATCGTTGTTCCATAGTTTGGAGTTGTAACCATGCCCCCTGATACCCTCGTCCTGCTCCTCTGTGCCCTGGGCGGCACCCTCATGTCGTCAGTGATCTCGTGCGTCCCGGCCCTGCACATCTACAACGTGGCCGGGCTGCTCATCGTCATCTCCCTGCGCGCGCAAGGGCTGGTCCCCGACGAGGCCCTGGCGATGTGGATGCTGGGCATGGTGGTGGGCTATGCCATCCTGAACACCATCCCTTCTATCTTCCTGGCCGCCCCGGACGAGAGTGCGATCTGGATCGTGCTGCCCGGCCAGAAATACCTCATGCAGCGGCGCGGCTTTGAGGCGTCCATCCTCACCGGCGTCGGTGGGCTGGGCGGCATCGCGTTCCTGCTGCTGCTGGCCCCCTTCGCCGGCGGCGTCTTTTCCACCATCCGGGCCATCGTGGCCCCGCACCTGCACTGGATCCTCATGCTCGTCATCGCCTTCATGCTCATGTCCGAGTGGCCCAAGGGCGGAGATAGGGGCAAGACCGGCTGGCATCGCTTCTGGGACGGCTGGAAGAGCCTGCTGGCCGGCCTGGTCACGTTCGTCCTCAGCGGCATCCTGGGGATGATCATCATGTACCGTAGCCTGGTGCCCACGGAGATGAGCTTCCAGAACCTGCTGCCGGCCTTCATGGGCCTCTTTGCCATCCCCTGGGTGCTCACCAACATCATCTCCGGCGAGGAGGTGCCGCCGCAGCACGTGGCGACCTCGCTGGACGTGACGCCGGCACTCATCGCCCGGGGCACGGCGGCCGGCGCACTCGGCGGCGTCTTTGCCGCGTTCTTCCCGGTGGTCACCGGCGGCATCGGCGGGTTCATCGCCGGGCACGCCACGGCCCAGCGCGACGACCGGCTCTTCCTCATCAGCCAGGGCGCATCGAAAGTGGTCTACTACGTGGGCGCGCTGCTATTCTTCTTCGTGCCGGGGCTGCACCTCACGCGCGGCGGCATGGCCTGGATGATGAGCCTGGTCTACATTCCCCAGACGCCGGAGGTTTATGCCCTGGCGCTGGCCGGGATCGCCGTCTGCGCGGCGTTGGCGTTCTTTCTGCTCATCCTGTTCTCGCGGGCGGCCATCGCCCTGGTGAGCCGGGTGAACTACCGGCTCATTTCGGCGGTGACATTGGCGGTGCTGGTGGGGATCGTGTTCCTGTTCACCGGCCCCGGCGGCCTGCTCATCGCGGTCGTCGCCACCGGCATCGGCCTCATTCCGGTGCTCTGGCACTCGCGGCGGATGAACTGCATGGGCGTGCTCCTGGTCCCCATCGTGCTCAATATGTCCGGCTGGGGACCGACGGTGGCGGGCTGGCTGGGGCTGGTGTAGGCGATGCCGGAGGGGTGGGTATTCGCCAGCCTGGACGAGGCCGGCCGGTTGCCCGGGGCGACGCGCTATTTCGTGGTGGCGATCCTGGTCACGCATGATCCGAAGCCGCTGCGGGCGATTATCCCCCGGGTACGCTTGAAGATGGGTAAGGCGGAAGCTCGGAAACGGCGCAACATATCAGAGTTGAAGTGGCGGAACGCCGGCCGGCGGACACGCGAGCGGGTGCTGATCGCCCTGGCGCGCGCCGACGTGACGGTGTTTCTCCTCGTGCTGGACAAGGAAGGCCGGCAGGTTGCCGATACGCCGGCCAACTATGCGTGTATCGTGGGTGAATTGCTGCGGTTCTGCGTGGCGCGGTATGAGCGACTGGCATTGACCGTGGACAAGCACTTTGCCCTGGCCGGGCAGCGGACATTGTTCGACGAGACCATTGAGGGTTTACTGAGGACCGAGGAAACACTGCCGATCACGCACGTGGACAGCGAGACCGATCCGTTCGTGCAACTGGCCGATTTCGTGGCGGGCAGCACCTATGACAAATACGCCAGAGGGTCGAACACCAACGATCTGTTCGCCGACAAGATCGCCGTCGAACTGGTGGAGAAATGGTCGCACCTGCGCGCTCGCCAGTTCGGCGCGCCAGGGCGTTAAATAGCGGAAGCAGAACCCCCAAGTCTGCACGCTCTGGCATGTTGCCACGCCAGGAAGGGTTGATGAACAACCGTCCCGCAGACTTGGACTTACGTTCTGCTTACAGGTTTAGTATAGCATATTCGCAGGAGAAACGCAAGCCATGAAAGGCATCGCCCATTTTGTTTCCGGCGTCGCCGCCGCTACCTTTTTCCCGGCGGCCGTTCAGATGGCCCAGGAGAACACCTCGCTCATCCTGGTGTTGGGCGGCATCTTTGGCATCCTGCCGGACACGTTGGATTTCAAGTTCGCCCGCTTTTTCGAGGGGGCCGACGTGGAGATCGATCCACACCCGGATCGCCCAGACCCGCAGGCCATGGCCGAAACCGTGGCGGCGGCCATTGACCGCGCCCACGAGACCGGCAAAACCACCTCGGTCCAGTTCCACACCATGAAGCTGGGCGCCGACCTGTGGCGGCAGTATGCCATCTTCTTCGACACGGAGGCCAGCGAGGTGGTGATCCGCATCGGGCCGGTCGTCAACACCTCACAGGTGCCGTTCCCGGAGAGCGAGCTGGACGCGCCGCCGGGCCGGGCCAAGACAAAGGCCCGCATGATCCAGACCTACGACGCCGAGAGCAAGGTGGACATCTTCTCCGGCCCCTCGTTCGAGTTCGCGCCATCCCAGGGAGGCGACGCGGTGGAGGTCATCTTCCTGCCCTGGCACCGGCGCTGGAGCCACTCCCTCACCCTGGCGGCCGTCCTGGGCGCGGCCATGTTCCTGGTGGGCGCGGCCCTGGGCTGGCTGGGGAACCCCGGCGACCCGGCGGCGGCCCTGGGCCTGGGCGGGCTGTGCGGCCTGATCTCCGGCCTGGCCGCCGCGGCCCACATCCTGGAGGACCAGCTCGGCCACATGGGGTCCAACCTGTTCTATCCATTCACGCGGAAGCGCATGGCCGGCCTCAAGCTCTTGCGCTCCGGCGACGCCATCCCGAACTTCCTGACTGTGTGGGCCAGCCTGGTCATCATCCTGTTCAACCTGGACCGCTTCAGTGCGGCCCCGATCTTGGAACCCATTTCCTATTTTGCGACGGCGCTGGTGATCCCGGCCGCGCTGTTGCTCGCGGGCAATTTCATCGCCAAACGATGGCCGAAGGTGCAGATACGCAAACGCCCGGCCGGCGCGCTCCTGGCCGCCGAGGCCGTGGCATTCAGCGAGGAGGTGGAAGTAGCATGAAGGATGAAGGCGGAAGGATGAAGGATGAAGGCGGAAGGATGAAGGATGAAGGCGGAAGGATGAAGGATGAAGGCGGAAGGATGAACCGACTGATCGTGTCTCTGGCCCTGACATTGGGTGTGCTGATGAGCCTGGGACTGCTCATCGGCGCCAGTGGGGCCGTGACGCCGGTGGTTGCTGCGCCGCAACGGGCGGCCAACCCCGGCGACGTGGTGATCAACGAGGTGGCCTGGGCCGGCACCGCCGCCAACGCCGCCGATGAGTGGATCGAGTTGTACAACAACACCGATGCCGCCATTGATTTGACCGGCTGGACGTTGGCGGCCACCGATGGTAGCCCCAGCCTCACCTTGAACGGTCCGATCCCGGCCCACGGGTACTATCTGCTGGAACGTACTGACGATAACACGGTCAGCGACATCCCGGCCGACTGGATCGGCAGCTTTGGCACCGGTCTCTCAAACACTGGCGAGACGTTGGAACTGCGCGATAGCACGAACACGCTCATTGACTCGGCCAACGGCAACGGCGGGGCCTGGCCGGCCGGCACGACAACCGGCTACAAGAGCATGGAGCGCATCAACCCGGCCGCCCCGGACACGGACGCGAACTGGGCGACCAATGACGGCATCACTCGCAATGGCCTGGATGCCAACGGCAACCCCATCAATGGCACGCCCAAGGCGCGCAACTCGGCCACGCCCATCCCGGCCGCCGACCTGTCCATCCGCAAGACTGGTCCGGCCACCGTCCTGCCCGGCGCAGCGATCACCTACACCATCGCTTTCAGCAACGTGGGCACATTGGACGCGGCCGGCGTGGTCATCACCGACGCGCTGCCGGCCTACGTCACGTACCAGAGCGACGACGGCGGCTACCCGGTCAGTGAGCCGACGCCGGGCACCCGGGTCTGGACCGTGGGCGTGGTCGGCGTGACCAGCGGCACGCTCTCCTTCCACGTCGTGGGGCAGGTGAGCGGCAGCGCGACCGGCGTGCTGACCAACACCGTCACCGTCACCGCGTCCACCACCGAGACCGTCACGGCCAACAACCGCAGCGACTGGGTTACAACTGTGGGGAGCGTGGGGCAGCCCCAGGTGCTCATCTCCGCCGTGCTCTACGACGGCTACCAGACCAACGACACCGACGAGGCCGTGCAACTGGTGAACGCGGGCACGGCCCCGGCTGATCTGACCGGTTGGGAACTCTGCAAGGACGCCAGCGGCAGCCTCAGTTGCCGGCCCCTGCCTTCTACGGTGCTCGCCCCGGGCGCCCGGCTCTGGCTGGCCCGCGACGCGGCCAGCTTCACCACCTCCTTTGGCTTCCCGCCGGACTACCAGATGAGCAGTTGGCTGTCCAACGGCCTGACGAACACCGGCGACGAGGTGGTGCTGCGCGATAGCAGCCAGGCCACGCAGGACGCGGTGGTCTACAAAAGTGGGGCGAGCGTGGCTGGTTGGACCGGCCCGGCCGTGCAGCCTTATTCTGTGGGCCGCGAGGAGGGCCAGATCCTCGCCCGCATCCCGGACGAGGCCACCGGCCTGCCCATCGCCGATACCAACACCGCCGCCGACTGGATCCAGTACACCGACAACTATACCCACGGCCGGCGCGTGCTCTACCCTGGCTGGGACCTGGACCCCTTCTTCTGGCCCCTCACCGTCACTGAATCGGCCACCGTCACCGTGGGCGTCGCGCCGGACAATGCGTATGAGGTTGTGCATCAAACCATCGTCCGGGCCACGCGCTCCATCACGGTGGAGGTCTATGCCCTGCGCCACCCGGAGATCATCACCGCCCTGGTGCAGCAAGCGCGCGCCGGCGTTCAGGTGGACGTGTTGCTGGAAGGCGGGCAGGCCGGCATGAGCGTCTCCGATCCGCGCTGGCAACAGGAGCTATGGGCCTGCAAAGAGATCGAGGCGGCCGGCGGCCGCTGTTGGTTCATGATCCACGAGACCGGTGACCGCATCTTCAACCGCTATGATTACCTCCACGCCAAGTTCCTCGTCGTGGACGACGAATGGGTGCTCATCACCTCGCAGAACTTGACCGATAGCAGTATGCCCGCCGACGATAAATCCAACGGGACCTACGGCTCCCGGGGCGTGGTGGTGGCGACCAATGCGCCGGCCGTGGCGGCTCGCGCCCGCCAGGTCCTGGCCCGCGACCTGGACCCGGCCCATCACAACGACATCCTGCGCTGGAACACCGGCTACACCACCAAGTACGGTCCGCCGGACCCGGCCTTCACCCCCGTGGTAACGACCACCGACTACACCACCTACACCGTGCGCTTCCCGGTCCCCTTGACCACGCACGGCGACTGCGGCTTTGAGCTGTTCACCGCGCCAGAGGCCGCCCTGCGCCAGTCCGACGCGCTGCTGGGGTTGGTGAAACGGGCCGGCCCCGGCGACGCCGTCTACGTCGAGCAGATGTACGAGTACCCCACCTGGGGCATGCTGCCCATCTCGCCCAACCTGCGGCTGGAAGCCTACATCGCGGCGGCCCGCCGGGGCGCGCAGGTGCGCATCCTGCTCAACGGCGGCTCCTTCGAGGCCGATTACCTGGACATCAGCAAGAACCAGGCCGCCGTGGCCTACGTGAATGACATCGCCCAACGCGAGGGCTTGGACCTGCGCGCCGCCCTGGGCGATCCCACCCAATACGGCATCCACAACAAGATGGTGCTGGTCTGGCTGCACGATGAGGGCGGCTACGCCCACGTCGGCTCCATCAACGGCAGCGAATCCTCCAACAAGGTCAATCGGGAGATAGCACTGCAGATTCGCTCGGATGCGGTCTACCATTATCTGAAAGCCATGTTCGACTCGGACTGGTGGATCTCGCATCCCGTCTATCTGCCCCTGGTGCTGCGCAGCTACACACCGCCGCCGCCCCCGGTGAACTATCTCGTCATCAGCGAGGTGATGTACCGACCTGGGGGGCAGACCACCGGCAACCGCGAGTGGGTGGAGATCTATAATCCCACCGGCCAGGCCGTAGACATCTCCGGCTGGTATCTGGGCGATGCGGCGGCGGCCGGAGAGTACGGGGCCGGGCTGTATCGCTTCCCGGCCGGGACCGTGCTGCCGGCCGGCGGCGTGCTTGTCATCGCCCAGCAGGCAGCGGACTTTCAGGGGGTGAGCGGGTTCACCAAACCGCACTTCGAGTTCCTGATCGATCCCGGCCGTGACGACCCCACCGTGCCGAATATGGTTCCCATCGGCACGTGGAACGGCTTTGGGTTTGCGCTGGGCGATGGCGGCGACAAGGTCATCCTGCGCAACGCCGACGGAGCGGACGTGGACGTGGTCGTGTATGGCACAGCCACGTACCCCGGCGTCACTCCGCACCCGGGCGGCGTGGAGTCCAACTGGTCGCTGGAGCGCCGTCCGCCGTATTATGACACCAATGACTGCGCGATGGATTTTGTCCCGCGCTATCCGGCGACCCCCGGCCACGTCAACCCATAATCGGCTACCTGCAATTTGCAATCTGCAATTTGCAATTTGCAATCTGCAATCTGCAATCCGCAATCCGCAATCCGCAATCCGCAATCCGCCCATGCCTGAGCCGCTGATCCGCCTGGAAAACGTCACCAAGGTCTACCCCATGGGGCCGCGAAGCTACACGGCCCTGCGCGGCGTGGACCTGACGGTGGAACGCGGCGAGTTTGTGGCCCTGGTCGGCCCCAGCGGCAGCGGCAAGTCCACCATCTTGAACATGATCACCGGCATAGACAAGCCCACCTCCGGCGCAGTGACGGTGAACGGCGTGCGCGTGGACCGCCTGGGGGAGAACGCCCTGGCCCGCTGGCGCGGGCAGAACGTCGGCATCGTGTTCCAGTTCTTTCAACTGCTGCCCACGCTCACAGCCCTGGAGAACGTGATCCTGCCCATGGACCTGCGGGGTTCCCACCGGGGACACCGCCGGGAACGGGCGTTGGAGCATTTGCGCCTGGTGGGGCTGGAGGACCACGCCAACCATCTGCCCAGCGAGCTGTCCGGCGGCGAACAGCAGCGCGTCGCCATCGCCCGCGCCCTGGCGAACGACCCGCCCATCCTCATCGCCGATGAGCCGACCGGCAACCTGGACACGGCCACCGGCGAGCGCATCATCGCCATCCTGGCCGAGCTGCATCGGCGGGGCAAGACCGTGATCATGGTCACGCACGAGCCGTACATCGCGGCCCTGGCCGGGCGCGTGCTGCGCGTGCAAGATGGGCGCATCGTGGACGACGGGGAATAGTTGCCCATGTGCCCGGCGCAGCGGGATGCTCGCGCAGGGTTTGCCCCCCCGCGCCCGGCGGGTTTACATTCCAGGCGATCTATGGTACAATCCGGGCCATTGCCTGGCCGGGAGGGGCGTCCGATGACGGTTCTACTGATCAAGTCTGTGCTCACCACGCTGGTGCTGCTGCTGGCCGTGTTCCAGGTGTGGACCCAGCTCCAATTGCGTGGCAAGATGCCCAACGTCCTGCCATTCAGCAAGAGAACGCTGCGCGCGCTGCACAAATGGGGCGGCGATCTGGCCCTGCTGTCGGTGATCGGCATCGCGCTGATCTGCATCCACACCCAGGGCTGGCAAGCCTACGACGTGCGCGGAACCGCGCACATCGTGGCCGGAACACTGGCCGGCCTGGTGTTGTTGCTCAAGGTCCTCATCGCCCGGCTCCGCGGCCGCTGGATCGGCAAGTTGGGTTTGGGGTTGGGCGCCGCGGCCGGCCTATCCATCGCCGCCGTCTGGAGCCTGAGCGCGCTCTGGTACTTTTTGTTCCACTGACTTGAAAAATCGTGGCGCAGCCTTTCCAGGCTGCGGCAGGCTCGAAAGCCTGCCCTACGTGTTCATGCTTGGCGGTGAACAGAGTTCATGAAAATAGCGGGCATCGCTCCGCGAATCTATGCGAATATAAAAAATTAGTGAAGATTCGTGTAGATTCGTGGATCATTTTCGATGCCCGGTGGTGAACGTCGTTCGTGATGACTGATCTAGAAACGGAGGAGACGAACGAAGATGCGACGTGCTATTCTGATCGCGGTCCTGGCGCTGGCCTTGACCGCCCTGGTACTGGCTGCCGTGCAATGCGATGGGGGGGCCGCGCCGGCGCCCACCCTGCCCGCTGGGGCTACGCCGGCCAAGAGTCCCGTCGGGGGTGCGTACCCGGTCGCTACCGGCGAGCCGGTGCAACCCACCCCCACCGAGGGACCCGGGGCCTATCCGGCCCCGCCCCTCGATGTCGAAAAGCTGTTGAGCGAACGGTGCGGCGCCACGTGTCATAACCTGGACCGGGTCACCAGCGCCAAAAAGACCGAGGCCGAGTGGCGGACCACCGTAGATCGGATGATCGCCAAAGGGGCCAAACTCACCGCCGAGGAAGCAGCCGCCCTGGTGAGATTCTTGTCAAAAGTGTACAAATAGCCCGGGTTGTACAGCCATGCGATCCAACCCACCGCCCGGCCGGGGAACAAGCCTTTGCCGGGCGGCGGCTTGTTGTGTCCGTCGTTGAGGGGGCCAGTGAAAAGCTGGAGCTTTGTGGTGCTGATCAAGGGCGGCGGGGACCTGGGCACTGGCGTCGCCCATCGGCTGCACCGGGCCGGGATGCGCGTGGCGATCACCGAGCTGCCGCAGCCATTGGTCATCCGCCGCACCGTGGCCTTTGCCAGCGCCATCTACGAAGGCGCCGTGACCGTGGAAGGGGTCACGGCCCGGCGGCTGCCGCTGGATGAACGAGAGATAACGGCCGCGTGGGCCTGCGGCCTGGTGCCGGTGCTGGTGGACCCGGGGGGCCTGGCGATCCGGGCCTTGCGGCCGGACGTGGTGGTGGATGCCATCCTGGCCAAGCGCAATACCGGCACGCACATCACCGATGCGCCGGCCGTCATCGCCCTGGGGCCGGGGTTCACGGCCGGTGTGGATTGTCATGCGGTGGTGGAGACGGAGCGCGGGCATTACCTGGGCCGGGTGATTTGGGAAGGGGCCGCCCGTCCGAACACCGGCGTCCCCGGCGAGGTAGGGGGGCAGAGCGGCCGGCGCGTGCTCCGCGCCCCGGCCGATGGCCGGTTCCAGGGTGTGCATCGTATCGGGGACCTGGTTCGGGAGGGAGAGACTGTGGCGACGGTGGCCGGGGAACCGATCCAGGCGCCGTTCGCTGGGGTGCTGCGGGGCCTGCTCCACGATGGCGTGCTGGTCCGCGCCGGCATGAAGGTGGGGGATGTGGACCCGCGCGGCGACCCGGCCTGCTGCTTCACCATCTCGGACAAATCCCGGGCCGTGGGCGGTGGGGTGTTAGAGGCGATCCTGACCTGCCTGCCGGTGAGCGGCCCGGCCGGCGAATGAGCCTGTTGGCGCACACGAGCGCGGGGATATGTCGGCCCGTCGCTGCCTCCATGGGCGAATCCTCACCTATCTTTCAGGCTCCCAAGACGTTGTAATAGTGATATAACGTGGCCGGACTTGTCAGCCAGGCCCGGTTCGTGTGCGGATCGGGGCAGGAGCATGGTCATGGGAGACGATAGCCTGGGGCGCATCTTGCGCGGTGGCGTGGCGTTGGTAGCCATTGTCGGTTTGGTGGGCGGTGTAAGCGGCTGTGACCTGCGACCAACGCCCTTGCCGGCCACGCCCACCGTCACGATCACCCCCCACGTGATCGTGTACACGGCCACGCCCACGCCCACGGCGGTGGTGACGCAGACGCCCCGGCCCACGTCCACCCCACGTCCCCCCACGGCGACGCCCACGCCGGTCCCCACGGACACGCCGGGGCCATCCCCCACCCCGACAGACACCGCCGTGGCTTCTCCCACGCCCACGGTATCCCCGTACCAACTCAAAGCCTGGGTTGTTCCCAGCGATCCCCTTGCCGGCAGCAGCATAACCGTCTATGGCGAATTGACCCGCCAGGGCCGGGGCGTGGCGCGTGCCCAGGTCTACGTGATCTGCCGCTATCGCGCCCTGAATGCCCGCTACCCCGAAAGTGGATTCGCGGAGACCGATGCGGATGGCATCGCCCGCGTGGGGTTTGACACCCGGTATGCCGTGGCCGGCGAAACCGTGCAGGTGGAAGTCTATGCGCGGTACGGCGGGCGCGAATACCGGGCACAGACCTCATTTCAACCCCGGTAACTCCCCCCTTTTCTCCCCATCCAGTACCATTTCTATAGTACCAACTTACTAGAAAACACTGCTATCTTTTTGCGCTATCTTGCGTTGTAATAGGTGCAAACGGGGCCATTGGGCGCGTTTGCGGCCGCATGTCACTAGACGAGGAAGCAAAATGATGGCTAAACGAACCATACGTCGGCAAAGCGGGCAGGCGTACATCGAGTTCGCGCTGGTGTTGCCGTTCCTGATCCTGCTGGTGATTGGGGCGCTGGATCTGGGGCGCGGTCTCAACGCCTTCATCGTCGCTACCAACGCGGCCCGGGAAGGCGCGCGCTATGGCGCGATGCATTCCGGCGACATTGCCGGCATCAAAGCGCGGGCCATCCAGGAGACCGCGGGCACCGGCGTCACGATCAGCCCGACCGACATCGTGGTCACCTATCCAGCAGGCAACCAAAACCCGGGCAGCCCGATCCGGGTCACTGTAACCCATAACTTCCAGCTCATCGCCTTGTGGATCTTTACTTCGCAAACCATTCCGATACGTGCTGGAGCAGAAATGGAGATCATCCAATGAAGACATACTTTTTGCGCGAACGCCGCGAACACGGACAGGCCATCGTCGAGTTCGCCCTGATCTTTATGGTGCTCATCCTCCTGACCCTGGGGTTTTTAGACCTGGGCCGGGCGGTGTACATGCAGTCGGTCCTGGCGAACGCGGCGCGGGAAGGCGCCCGGGCTGCCATCATTAACGTCAATCCCCGGCCCACCGACACGGACATCCGCGCGGCGGTGCGTGCGACTGCCATCGGCCTGCAGTTGGCGGACGGCGACATCACCATCAGCCCCTCGCCCCAACGGGTTCCCGGGCAAACGGTCTCTGTCACCGTCACGACGAATTACGCGGCGATCTTTTTGCCGTATCAGACGAGCCTGGTGAGCACGGCGAGCATGACGGTGGAATAGAGAACAGCCCACGGGGGGCTATGAAAGGGGTGAAACGATGGACGGGCATGATTCATCGCGGCAGAGTGGTCAGTCGCTGGTCTTTGTGGCATTGGCGATCGTGGCTCTGGTGGCCATGGCCGGGCTGATCGTTGACGGCGGCTACGCCTATGCCATGCGTCGCCAGGCGCAGAACGCGGCCGACGCGGGCGCCCTGGCCGGCGCCCGGGCCCTGGTCAGCCGGATAAGCTGCGACTCGAGCGGGCAGCCTATCCCCGGCTCCCTGGGAGACGATGCGGCCATCGCTGCACGGATCAACGAGTACGTCGAGCGCAACGGCGTCTCGGACACCAACGGCGTGCCGGGCGATCGGGTCAACACCAACGTGCGCCGGCGCTACATTGACAAGGACGGCAACGAGATCGGCGCCCAGGACATCGGCGAGGTGAAATACGTGCCGGCGAACGCCGTGGGGGTGCGGGTCACGCCTCGCCTGACGGTGCCCACGTTCTTCATGGGGATCGGGGGCTTGAACGAGGTCACGGTGGCCGCCACGGCCGATGCGCGCATGGGCGTCGTCACGAGCCTGCCCGGTGGGTCCATCTTCCCGGTCGCCCTGGACCTGCCCACGGCCCAGGCCGCCGAGAACGGCCAACTCATCCGCATCTGGACGAAGGACAAGATCGGCCAGGTAGAGATGTTCGAAGGCGGGACGTGGGTGCAACGGGGGTATCGGGGTTGGCTCAGCCTCGACTATATCTACTCTAAGCAGTATGCGAGCCTCAATGGCACACGGGTGGTGGATGGTAGCCATAGCAATAACCGACTGAAGTACTGGTGCTGCAATGACTATCCCCACATGGTCTACGCCGGCCAGATAGGCAACCCGCATACCGGCGACTTTATCTACGGCGACCCCGGCACCCGTTCCTCGGCTCTGGACACCGCCAGTTGCCGGGAAAACCAGGTGGTGATCATCCCCATCTATGACGCCATCTACAGCAGCGATTATCTGGATGGTAACGGGTTCCCGGATCCGCCCCAGCCGCCCGGCTGGACCAGTCCCCCCAAACAAGGGACGCTCTTCCACATCGTCGGTTTTGCGGCCGTGCAGATCAAGTTCATCGCATCCCAGGGGAACGAAAAATACGTCCAGTCCGAGGTGAAAAAGGTCGTGATCGGTGCCAATATTGACCCGAACAACTCGGACCCGTGCTCGGTGTTGGTCAAGAGCGTCGGGTTGACCCGCTGAGCCACGCGCCACAGAGAACCAACGGGAGGAGATCGCGTCATGGCTATTTACGTGCGCGCACTGACAGCGGATGAACGCGCCCGGCTGGAGGAATGGCGGGCTGATGCCACGCTTCGACCGGCGCTCCAACAACGGGCGGCGGCGATCCTGCTTTCTCATCAGAAGTACAAAGTGACGGATATTGCAGCTCAGGTAGATTTGCATCCTCTTAACGTGCGCAAGTGGATTCACCGTTTCAACGAAAAGGGCCTGGCCGGCCTGTACGATGAGCCGCGCTGCGGCCGGCCACCCAAGCTCGACCTGGGCCTGCGTCGCCTGGTCTGGGAGATCGTAGCCACGGACCCCCGAGAGCTGGGTTGCCCCCACGACGAGTGGACAGCCACGCACCTGATGCAATATCTGCGCCGGGCGAATTTGATTGATGGCTTATCCTACGAGTCCGTGCGTCAGTTATTCAAGGAAGCGCAGGTGGTGGTCGGTCGGTTTGGTTCCCGCCCGGTCACCCCGTCGGTGATGTCGCGCCCACTGCGCGAGCGGGAGAGCCGGCCGGTGTTCATGGCGGCTGGCACCACCTGAGCGCGTGTCTCAAGGCCTCGGAGGTCCCTTATGGGGACCTGCGAGGCTGAGCACATCGGCACCGAGCGCGCCATGTGACAGAGGTGACTATGAACCGCAAGCCCATGCTCGTGTTGGGAGTAGCCCTGGCTACTCTCTTTTTTGCTTTCCTGGCCTTGACCGCCCGGGGCGACGTCTTCTATGACACGGTGGGCGATACCACGCTGGAGGACTTTAACGCTGGCGCGTTGTACCACACCGGCCTCACGCGCTCTGCCGCAGGCGGTGGGGATGGCGATGGCGAGGTCCGGCTGCTGACGATGGGCATCGCCGGCGAGTGGTACACCGATACCAACGCCACTGGCCTGCCGGGCCTGTTCGGCCACGCGGCAGTGCAGCACAACGGTTATATCTATGTTATCGGGGGAAACAACGGCGTCGCCAATATCCGCCATGTATACCGTAGCCGTATCCAGACCGAAACCCACGACCTCAGCAACTGGACGACCACCACGCCGCTGCCAGCCGACGTGTACACCCATGGCGTATATTATCACGGGGCGGCCGTGTTGAACGGGTACATCTATGTGGTGGGGGGTTGGGACGATTCCGCCGCCGACTATTTTAACACCGTGTGCTACGCGCCCATCAACGCCGATGGTACGGTGGGCAACTGGAACGTCACCACGCCATTGCCGCAGCGGCTCATTGATGGCCGCGTGGTGGCGGTAAACGGCCGCCTGTACGTCCTGGGTGGACAAAAGTACACGTCGCCTATCGCGCTGGATACCGTGTACTATGCGACGCCCATTACCGCCACCGGCGTCATCACCGGCTGGCTGAGCACCACACCGCTGCTCCGACCCACGTTCGGTCACATGGTGGCGGCCTGGGACGATTGGATCTATGTGGCCGGCGGAACCGATGGCGCGACATTCTATCCTTACGTCAACTATGCGGCGCCGCTCACCGCCACCGGGGCCATTGCGGCCGGCGGGTGGATGACCGGCACCGAGATGGAGCACAACCTCTACGGCTCGGCGGCCGTGGCCGTCAACGGCGAGTTGTTCACCACCGCCGGGGCGATCAACAACAACTACAACCCCGATGGCTACGTGGGGGCAGCCCTCATTGACCGGGACGGCGGCATAGTCCAGTGGGTGCGCACCGAATGGGTCGTTCCGAAGCGGTTCTACCACGCCACCGTCACCAGCGACGACGGCTGGATCTATGTCATCGGCGGGTCCGGCGGCACAGGACCCATTGCCACGGGGCCAGGGCTTATTAATCGGGGCGCTACGGCCGGCGAGGGCCGGGCATACGCCCCCAGCGGCGATTTCACCTCTCGCATCATGGACCTGGGCAAGAACCACGTCGTGACCACGCTGTCCTGGAGCACCTTCATCAGTGACACCTCGGCCATGACCATCACCATGCGTTACCGCTACCGGCCCGGTGGCGGGACCTGGAGCACCTGGCAAGGGCCTTATCCGTCTCTGGCCCTGAACGGGGCCGTGACCACCACCATCCCCATCAGCGTCACGGCGCGGGAACTCCAGTACGCGGCCTTCTTGGGCACCACGATGACAGACACCACGCCGGTGCTGAACCGGGTCTGGTTCACCTACATCCGGCCGAACCCTGACCTGGTGCTGACCAAATCCGATGGCCGGGGCGTGGCCCGCCTGGGTGACGTGATCACCTACACGCTCTATTATACGAACACCGGCGGCGGCCGGGCCGAGCAGGTCTATATCACAGAGACGCTGCCGGCCCATACCATGCCCTATGGGGAGAACGCCGGCTGGCGGAACATGGGTGACGGCCGCTATCGCTACGACGTGGGCACCGTAGAGCCGGAGCAACGCGGTCGGGTACGGTTCGTGGTCCAGGTCAATGCTCAGGTCCCCGATGGCACGGGCAGCATCTACAACCAGGCCCTCATCGCGGGCCAGCCATTGGACGACAACCCGAATGACAACCGCGCCGAGGTGACCACGCGGCTAGAGTGGGTGGATCTGCGTCTATCGCTATCGGATGGCGTGACCACGGCCCGGCCCGGCGACACGCTGACGTACACCATCGCCATCACCAACGCCGGCAGCGTCACTGCTACGGGCGGCGTGGTCACATTGACCATCCCGGCTCATACCACGTCCTCCGGCAACCCGGACTGGGCCTCTGCTGGCGGGCGGCAATACACGCGCAGCCTGGACCTCGCGCCGGGCGTCACCACCCTGACCTTTGGCGTGCGCGTGGATGACCCGGTGGCCCCCAGCGTAACCTGGCTGGAGGCCACGGCCGTCGTCACCGATGATGGGAGCTATGGCCCGGACCCGACGCCGGATGACAACACGGATTCAGATGTGGACGCCCTCTCCTGGGTGGACCTGGTGGTCCACAAGACCGACGGGCGCGATCAGGTCTTTCGCAACCAGACGCTGGTCTATACCATCACCATCACCAACGCCGGCAACGCCATCATCACGGGGACGCTGTACCTCACGGATACCCTGCCGCTGAACACGACCTACGTGGATCAGGGCTACGGCTGGAGCGGGGCCGGGCGCACGTGGACCAAGTCCCTGCCCGTGATCCTGCCACCGGGGGGCAGCACCATCACGCACATTGCCGCGCGCACCACCGCGACGGCGCCGGCCGGCCCCCTGACCAACACCGTGACAGCCTGGACGCCGGGGGACCTGCACCCGGCTTCCAGCATCGCCTGGGATGTGGACACCCTCATCGCCGATGCGCCAAACCTGGTGGTGAGCATCTCTGACGGCGTAACGGCCACACAGATCTGTCAGACGCAAAACTATACCATCCAGTATCGCAACGACGGCAACCAGCCGGCCACCGGCATCGTATTGACGGCCACGTTGCCGGCCGGCGTGACCTACGTGGGCACTGGCTGGCAATCCATCGGCGGCGGGCGCTATATCTACCCCCGACCCAACCTGGGACCTGGGGGCAGCAGCAGCGTCACGTTGAGCACGGTCTTTACCAAGCCGGTCTCGCTCAGCCTGATCTTGGGCCGGGGGGCGGACCGCGCCTCATCCATTGACCAGGCCAATCGTTCGCCCAGCGATTGGCCCTATGAGATCGTCCAGCCGGTGCGTATCGGCTGCGCCGGGCCGGAGAACCCGGAGGGCAACGAGGCCATGGACGAGAACGTCGTGCGGCGGCCGGATCTGTACGTGGTCCAGATCACGTATATCCCATCGGAGCCGGTCGTGGGGCAGCCAGTGACTTTCCAGGCCATCATCGGCAACAGGGGGGACGCGCCAGTGTTCAATGCCTGCGGCCGAGATCTGAACGTGGACCTGTACGTGGATCCACCGCACAAGCCCGAAGCTGGCGAGTATAGCAACGTGGACGTCTACGGGGGAGGAGTTGACGTGCCGGCGCATGGTACGGTGTCCATCTCTCTGGTCTACACGTTCCTGTCCGCAGGCACACACACGGTATACGTCCAGGCAAATGCGGATCGCTATTGGGAAATCCCGGAAACCGATTTCACGAACAACACCTCGGACCCGCTGGTGGTGATCGTGAAAGGCTCCGACGGCCCACCCAAGATCTATCTGCCCCTGATCGTAAAGTCGTTCAGACCCTAAGGGTCAAACCGTTAGTGCCTCTCCAATGAAGTCTTGGTACAGTGGGCAAAAATTTCTCCACGAAGAACACGAAGGTCACGAAGGAACCCCCAGAAAATCTTGGTGTCCTTCGTGTCCTTCGTGGATAAAAAAGCTCGTTTGGTTTCGGCTTGTCCGAATTAGG
>FWPV01002197.1_pt1 | contig 26812 bp, 18 predicted proteins | sample 2228371 | NCBI WGS metagenome assembly FWPV01 (sample SAMEA103939776, study PRJEB20133) | metagenome
CTTGAGCCTCCCGCAGTGGCGAGTCGTCTTTTTTGGAACACCCCTTTTTGCTCTGCCTTCCTTAGAGAGACTCATCGAGGGTCCGGATGAGGTCGTCGCTGTCGTCACGCAGCCCGATCGAGAGAAGGGCAGGGGAAGAAAACTCATGCCTTCTCCGGTGAAAGAGCTTGCCCTTCGAAGAGGGCTGACGGTTCTCCAACCGGAAAAGGTGAAGGAAGCCTCTTTCGAGGAGAGGCTTCGAGGCCTTCATCCCGATCTTTTCGTCGTTGTGGCCTTCGGTCAGATCCTCCCAAAATCTCTTCTGAGTTTGCCCCGGTATGGTTCCGTTAACGTCCACGCCTCGTTGCTCCCGAAATATCGTGGGTCTGCCCCCGTTGCGTGGGCGATCCTTAATGGGGAAGAAAAGACGGGGATCACCACGATCTTGATGGACGAAGGAATGGACACGGGGGACATTTTGCTGCAAAGCGAGATCCCGATTCGTCCCGAGGACACCACCGAGACGCTGCAGGGTCGATTGGCGGCGTTTGGGGCAGAAGTCTTGTCAGAGACATTGGTAAAGATGAAAAGAGGAGAGATTCGTCCAATTCCCCAAGATCACTCTGCGGCAACATATGCCCCTATGCTCAAGAAGGAGGATGGGCGGATTGATTGGACCATAGGGGCGCAAGAAATTGACCGCCGTGTCCGAGCCTTCCATCCATGGCCCGGAGCATTTACGGAATGGCAGGGGCACAGGCTAAGAATCTACAGGGGAGAGGTAAGAGAAGGGGAGTCGAGCGGCACAGCAGGGACCATTCTCTGGGTCGGGATGGATTTCATCGAGGTGGTTACCGGAAAGGGCCTTTACCTTCTCCGAGAGATTCAGTTGGAGGGAGGGCGGAGAATGAGCGTAAAGGATTTCCTTTCAGGCCACACCGTTTCCGTGGGCACGGTCCTTGGTTAGAATAGAAAAGGGAATTTAAAGCGGGCGTTTTAAGATCGCAGATCGGCCATTTCCGGAGGCTTCCTTGGAAGGTAGACCGAAGAAGAGGATCTTCATTGGACTCTTGGTCGTCACCTGTTTGATCCTCTTTTTTCTCATCTTTGTCTTTTGGTATGTTCCCATGGTCGGCCTCAGGAACATCCATCCCTCCCTTCCTTCTCTCTTCACAATGATCCTTGCTGCGGTGGTCCTCCTCATGCTGGCGGGAGGGCTGCTCCTCGTCTTCACCATCATCCGGGGAAGGGATATTTTTCTGTCTCACAAGCTCCGTGGTCTTGTGACGAAGGTCCTATTCCCATTCATGATTTTGATGGGGAGGCTCTTCGGCGTCTCGAAGGATAAGGTGAAACAGTCCTTCATCGAGTTGAATAACCATCTGGTCCGGTCGAACACCCATCGACCTCGCCCGAACCGTCTGCTCCTCCTGCTTCCCCACTGCATCCAGGATACGGATTGTCAGATAAAGATTACCGGGAATGTGAAGAATTGCAAAGGATGTGGGAAATGCGAGATCAAGGATCTGGTTGATCTCGCCAATCAGTACCAAGTCAACATCGCCGTAGCGACGGGAGGGACGTTGGCAAGAAGAATCATCGTTGAGAATGAGCCGGAAGCGATCGTAGCGGTCGCCTGCGAACTCGATCTCACTACGGGCATTCAGGACAGCTACCCGATTCCGGTCATCGGGATCCTCAATGAGAGACCTTTTGGTCCCTGCCTCAATACAAAGGTCGATATCCAAAAGGTGAGGGAGGCGATCCTTGACTTTCTTGAACCTCAAAGGGTGCGGAAAGGTTGACAAATCGCCAGGTTATAATTATAAATAATGCAAGTTGAGTCGAGTCAGATAAGGAGGTTGATCGCATGAATCGTTTCAAGACGTTTCTTCTGATGTTGGTTCTGACCATACTCTTTGTTTTGGTCGGAAGCGCCATTGGGGGTAGGAACGGGGCCATCACTGCTTTCGTCTTTGCGGCCCTCATGAACTTTATCACGTACTGGTTCAGCGACAAGATTGTGCTTCGAATGTACGGAGCTCAGCAGGTCACCGAGAGGGAAGCCCCCGAGCTCTATCGAATCGTTGCGGAATTAACGAGCAAGGCGAGTATGCCTATGCCGAAGCTCTACATCATCGACAACGATACTCCGAATGCCTTTGCAACGGGGAGAAACCCAGACCACGCCGCCGTCGCGGTAACGACGGGCATTCTGCGGATGCTTTCCAAAGAGGAGCTCACAGGAGTGATCGGACACGAGCTTTCGCACATCCGCCATCGGGACATTCTTGTGAGTACGATCGCGGCAACGATCGCTGGCGCCATCAGTATGCTCGCAACCATGGCGCGCTGGGGAGCCATCTTCGGTGGAGGACGATCCGATGAGGAAGGAGGCGGAGGGGGGAATATCCTCTTTGTTCTGATCTTCTCGACGATTGCCGCCTTTGCAGCGATGCTGATTCAGATGGCCATCTCCCGTTCGAGGGAGTATCTGGCCGATGAAGGAGGAGCCCATCTGAGCCATCCTCTCTACTTGGCGAAGGCCTTGGGTAAACTGGAGATGGCTGCCCGAAGGATTCCGATGGAAGTCAATCCTTCAACGGCCCACATGTTCATCGTCAACCCATTGAACGGAAGGGGAGTTCTATCTCTTTTCAGCACGCACCCACCGATCGAAGATCGGATTGCCAGGCTTGAAGAGATGGCGAGGACAGGAAGGTTTTGAGAAAGATACATCCCAGGGCGATCAGCCTCGATATCCTGGTTCGCCTCGAGGGGACTGATCGCCATCCCGATGATCTTCTCAGTGATTCGTTCAAGCGATACCGGCATCTCACCTCCTTGGACAGGGCCTTTCTTACTGAGTTGACTTACGGGGTGCTCCGTTGGAGGGGGTTCCTCGATTGGGTCATCGAGCGCTTTTCGAACCTCCCCTTTCAGAAGATCGAGTTGGAGGTGCTGAATGCCCTTCGCCTTGGGCTCTACCAGATCTTCTTCCTCACGAAGACCCCTGTCTCTGCCGCAGTAAATGAATCTGTCGAGCTGGTCAAAAAACGCCGAGGCAAGGGAGGAGGAGCTTTTGTCAATGCGATCCTCCGCTCGGTCCTGAGGGAAAAGGAGAAGATTGCCTATCCCGATCGAGACCAGAACCCCGCGCTCCATCTCGCCGTTCTCCAATCCCATCCCCTCTGGTTGGTCGAGAGATGGATGGAGGAGATGGGCACCGAAGAGACAAGGAGGATCTGCGCTCTAAATAATCAGATTCCCGTCCTCACCCTGCGCACAAATACGTTGAAGATCGGTCGAGCCGAGTTGATCAAGAAATTAGAGGAGAAAGGGTTGAACCCTGTTCCAACCTTTTTCTCAGATGAAGGGATCATTCTCAGAGAGGCCCCTCCTGTTTCTGAGCTTCCCTTTCTGAAGGAGGGTCTTTTTGCTATTCAGGATGAAGCCTCCCAGCTCGTCACGGCCGTCCTCGATCCGAAACCTGGAGAAAGGGTTCTCGATGCCTGTGCTGGACCTGGAGGGAAAACGACCCACATTGCCCAAAAAATGGAGAACCGCGGAGAGATCTGTGCCCTCGATCTACGGCGGGAGAAGCTGAGAATGGTCGAAGAAGGGTGCCACCGGTTAGGCGCGACAATCGTCAACGTGAGCGTGGCCGATGCGACGGCACCCTTGCCAGTGCCCCAAGGGACGAAGTTTGATCGCATCCTTGCCGACGTGCCTTGCTCCGGATTCGGGACCCTGAGGAGAAATCCCGATCTGAAGTGGAGGAGGAAGAGGGAGGATCTTGAGCGATTGAGCCAGCTTCAATTCGCCATGCTGAAAAACCTTTCACGATATGTGGAGGAAGGGGGGATCCTCGTTTACAGCACCTGCACCGTTTTTCGTGAGGAGAATGAGGAGGTGGTCGAAAGATTTCTCGCCGAGTTCCCTTCCTTCCGACTGGATCCGTTGGACGAGGTTCTCCCCGAGAGGTGTCACCGGTTCATAAGAAACGGCTATTTCAAAACCTTTCCTCCAGAAGAAGATCTGGATGGTTTTTTCTCCGCTCGTTTCAGGAAGATTTTCTCCGACAACCCTGTCGGATTCCGTTGAATTTCCACGGTGGACTAAGGCATTGTGATTCCCTATAAAACATGGTTGAATAAGCGGCGCAATTCTATTAGGATGTTTGAAAAGATTCTATGGAGACCAACCTGAGAATGAAAAAGATAGCCCCATCGATCCTCTCTGCAGATTTCAGCCGCCTTGGGGAAGAGGTGAAGGCGGTTGAGGAGGCGGGAGCGGATGTTATTCATGTGGATGTAATGGACGGCCACTTCGTCCGTAACATTACCATTGGGCCTCCCGTTATCCGAGGGCTCCGGAAGCTGACCTCCTTGCCTCTCGATGTCCATCTGATGATCGAAAAGCCAGAGCGGTATCTTGCGGACTTTGCCGAAGCGGGGAGCACATGGCTTACCTTTCATGCGGAGGTCTGTCCACGTCTTCGGTCGGTAATCAAGAAAGTTCGGGAGATGAATGTCAGACCCGGGGTCGTGCTCAATCCTTCGACGCCTTTGAAGATCCTCTATCCCGTTCTCGAAGAGATCGATCTGGTGCTGCTGATGTCCGTCCGCCCTGGTTTTCCAGGTCAGGCCTTCATCCCTGCCACATTGAGGAAGATTGAGCGCTTGAGGGCGATCGTGGAAAAGAACCGCTATGACCTTGAGATCGAGGTGGATGGAGGGATCAAGATTGAAAATATTGGAGAAGTCTCTCGCGCCGGGGGGGATATCTTTGTGCTGGGGACGGGTATTTTCAAGACGAAGGATTCCAAGGAGACGATTCAGAAGCTGAAAGAGATCCTCATGGAAAATTGATTCGAGGTGAAATGACGCGAAGGAAGGAAGGGAAAGATCGTTGGGCCCCGTGGTTGAGAAACGGTAGAGGAGGAAAAAGGAGATGCTGAGAAAGACCGCCGTCGCGATCGTTTGTTTCGGACTCCTGACGATTTCTGTTATTGGCAGAGGATTTGCTCAGGAGGATAGGCTGGTCCAGACAGCCCTCGAAACGTTCAGAAGAGAGGTTCGGCTGCCGAAGGACGCTGAGGTGAAGTTCTTGGAGAAGAAAGAGAGCCCGATCCCCGGATTCTATTCCGTGAAATTGCTCGTCCTGACTGCGACCAGAGAAATTCCGATCGTGGTCTATGTCGATTCCAGAGCGGAGATTGTCATCCTCGGAAACCTCATCGTCAAGGGTGAGAACGTGAGCAAGAAGGAGGCCGGGGAACCAAAGGCCCGAAAGGTGGACATGGCTCAACTGGGGATCGAGAGATCCGCCTTCCGGGGGAGGCCCCAGGCCAGGATGACGATCGTGGAGTTCTCAAACTTCCAATGTCCCTATTGCGTGAAGTCATGGAAGAAGATGAAGGAGCTTTTGGGAAGGTACCCCGAGGATATCCGGTATGTTTTCAAACACTTTCCCCTCCAGCCCAAAGGGATCCAGTTCGAGCTTTCGGAAATGGCCGCTGCCGTGCAGGAGGTTAGCCAGGAGGCGTTTTGGGCTGTCCACGATTTCTTCTTCTCCGATGAAGGTCAAACGTATGTAAAGAGGGAGAGGGACGTTTTGAAGAAGAAGATCGAAGAGATTCTGAAGGAGAAGGGTTATAACGACAAGGTTTTTCAGATGGCCCTTGAGTCGGGAAAGGGGAGGAGGAGGGTTGAAGAGGATATCCTCACAGGGAGTAGGATTGGAGTGACCGGGACTCCATCGATCATCATTAACGGCGATTTCGTCGGGAGCACCGTTACGGACAAGATGATTGAGGATTATCTGAAGCATTAGGAAGAGGTGAGTCCGACGCTGCAGCAGCCGTAGAAGCGAGCAGCTTCGTGCTCGATCTAAGAGGAGGCGGCGAGAATGAAGAAGAGCGCATGGCCTGTGGTTGGGTTAGGCCTCATGGCTTTTCTCCTTTGGATTCTCTCCTGCGCGACCAATCCAGTGACCGGGAAGCAGGAACTGATGCTTCTGAGCGAATCCGATGAGATCAAACTCGGAAAGGAGACAGACCACCAGATCGTCAGGGAATATGGCATTTATGAAGATCCAAAACTGGTGGCCTACCTCGATGGGATTTGCCAACGTTTAGGGAAAATGTCCCACAGACCCCATCTTCAGTATCATTTCAAGATTCTCGACGTCCCCGTGGTCAACGCCTTTGCCGTTCCTGGGGGCTATGTCTATTTCACTCGGGGGATCTTGGCAATGCTCAATAGCGAGGCTGAACTTGCTGGGGTCATGGGTCATGAGATCGGCCATATCACCGCCCGCCATTCTGCCCAACAGTATAGCAGGGCACAACTGGCACAGATTGGGTTGGGGCTGGGATCCATTTTCATCGACTCGGGTGTCCTTGCCGGGTTGGCCCAGTTGGGAGTGGGGATGCTCTTCCTACGGTTCAGCAGGGATAATGAAAGGCAGGCAGATGATCTGGGCGTCGAGTATTCCGTCAAAGCGGGCTACGATGCGAGCCAAATGGCGAATTTCTTCGAGGTGCTGGAGAAGATGAACCCCGGCTCAGATCGGAGCGGGCTCCCAGGATGGTTTTCCACTCACCCGAACCCTGTCGATCGTGTCCAAGCAGTGAGGGCCAAGGCAAAGGAATGGCACCAAAGGCTGGGCCAGAGGGAGCTGAAGATCAACCAGGATATTTACCTGAGAGCGATCGATGGCTTGGTCTACGGAGAGGATCCCCGACAGGGATACTTGGCAGACCAGATCTTCTACCATCCTGGTCTCCGGTTCCAATTTCCGGTCCCTGCTCATTGGAAGCTGAATAATACGCCTTCTCGAGTCCAGATGGTCAGCCAAAAAGAGGACGCCCTCATCCTCTTTTCGCTCGTCCAAGGAGCCACGCCTCAAGAGGCTGCCAAGAAGTTCGTCTCGGCGAACAAGGCATCGGTGCTCCGTTCAGAGGCGCTCCAAGTGAACAACCTGCCTGCCCATCGACTCCATTCAGAGATTCACACCCAGAAAGGCCTTTTCCAGTTGGTTTCTTACTTTATCGAAAAGGAAAAGCATCTCTTCGTTTTTCACGGGATAACGACGAGCGACCGTTTTCCACAATATCGAGGTGTCTTCGATCCCACGATGCGCCAATTTAGGCAACTGACCGATCCGAAAAGGATCAATGTCGAACCTGACCGTATCCGGCTCCACCAGGTGAAACGGTCCGTTGCTCTCGAGGAGGAATTCCGATCCCTGGGCATTCCGAATGATCGAATGAAGACGGTCGCCCTTCTGAATGGACGAGAGCTTGGCCAGGGAGTGTCGCCAAATACCCTGCTCAAGATCATTGAAAAGGGGATGTGAAAAGGGTAAAAGAAATTTCGGCATCCCTGTCGGTCCTGTTTTAACTCCGAGGCCGAGGGAATAGAGAGGAGGGTTGGTTCTCGTTCCAGCAAAGAGCCTGCATCTCAGGCCTTCCCTTCCCGTGCCCTTCCGTAAATGGTCGTTACTTCGTTCAACCACGCGGCCGAGGAGTCATTCAACTGGTCGGGCGAGAGCCTCCACTCCCAGTTCCCTTGAGCCACGGAGGGACGATTCATTCTCGCCTCCTCTCCCAAGCCAAGGAGGTCCTGCATGGGGATGATGACCGTTTTGGCGACGGAGATCATGGCCAAGCGAATCATTTCCTTCGCGCAATCCTCTGCTGAAATTTCCCTCCCGAGATAACGAGAAAGCCTTCTCCTGTCGTCCGGGGAGGCCTCCTTTTCAAACCAACCCCTGAGGGTGTTATTGTCATGCGTTCCCGTGTAGACAACCGTGTTAGGCACATAGTTATGGGGGAGGTAGGGATGGGTCGGTGAGTCCTCGCCAAAAGCAAATTGGAGGACGCGCATCCCTGGGAAGCCGAAGCGGTTCATGACCTCTCTTACGTCAGGCGTGATCACCCCTAAGTCCTCTGCAATGATGGAGTGAGCAGGGAATCTCTTGAGGAGTGCCTTGAAGAAGGAGGTGGCCGGGGCCTTGACCCATTGGCCGTTGATCGCGGTCTGTTCCGTGGAAGGAATTTCCCAGAAACCCACGAATCCTCTGAAATGGTCCAAGCGGAGGTAATCGAGGAGCAAGAGGTTATGCTCGATCCGTTGAAGCCACCAGCGAAATCCCGTCTGCCGATGAACCTTCCAGCGATAGATTGGATTTCCCCATCGTTGTCCTGTTCTGCTGAAGTAGTCCGGAGGAACGCCAGCCACAGAGGTGGGTCTCTTGTCTCGGTCCAATTTGAAGAGCTCCGGATGGGTCCATACGTCGACACTGTCATAATTGACGTAGATCGGGATATCGCCGATGAGCTCGATCCCTTGGGCATTGCAATATCTTTTCAAAGAAAGCCATTGCTTAAAAAAGAGGTATTGAAAAAATTTCTCTCGCTCGCCCTCCTCAGGGTACTCCTCTCTCACTCTCTCCAGTTCCCCGGAATCTCTGTCCCTTAAGGCCCTTTCCCATTCGCCCCAGCTCGTCCCACCGCATTTCCTCTTGATAACGACAAAAAGAGCAAAGTCCTCCAGCCAATGCCTATTCTTTTCACAAAATTCTTCAAAGGACCCTCTCTCTTTACCCGTTGCCTTGAATCTGTCGTAGGCACGATGGAGCAACTCCGTCTTATAAGGAATCACAGCCGAGTAATCGCATCTCCCATCTGGAAAGGATGGGCGTCCTTGCAAATCCTCTGCAGTCAGGTAGCCGTCTTCCTGCAAGAGGTCAGGGCTGATCAAGAGCGTATTCCCAGCGAATGCCGAAGGACTGCTGTACGGGGAGTTTCCGCTCACCGGATCGGTTGGATTGAGAGGCAAGACCTGCCAGTAGCTCTGCCTTCCCTTGGTCAAAAAGTCGGCAAATCGGTAAGCCCAGGGCCCGAGGTCTCCAATCCCGTGTGGGGACGGAAGAGAGGTGATATGAAGGAGAATGCCGCTTCCTCTGCGTTTCATGGCCTTGCTGTTTCAGCCAAATATAACACAGATCATTGGAGCTACCAATGGAAATCAAGCTCAGCTGGTATCCCCTCAGTCATGCGGGTCGTATAACCTACCAAACGAACCTATGCTATTCAGTGGATAGGTTTCTTCCTATGAGATTTTCTCCGACATCCCTGTCCGATTCCGATAAATTTCCATGGGAGAGTGGGGCGTTACCCATGCGATGAAGGAACTGTTGCGAATGGGCGGATAAAGTCGTAGAATATAATGATAAAAAAGGGGAGACCCGAAAAATTGAGGACAGGAGGGGAAAATGGCTGTGAAGGTTGCGATCAACGGTTTCGGTAGAATCGGGAGGCTCGTTTTTAACGCCATGGCTGAACGGGGTCTTTTAGGGGATTTCGATGTCGTGGCGGTTGTCGATATTACCACGGATGCGAAATATTTTGCCTACCAGTTGAAGTACGATTCGGTTCACGGGAGGTTTCGCGGCACCTTGGACACCGCGAAGAGTTCCCCATCTCTTGAAGAGGACGACATCCTCATTGTGGACGGCCATCAGGTGAAATGCGTTCTGGCAACAAAATCCCCCGAACAGCTTCCGTGGAAAGAATTGGGCGTCGAATATGTCATTGAGTCGACGGGCCTCTATACGGATGTTGAGAAGGCGAAGCTTCACCTGCAGGCGGGCGCAAAGAAGGTCATCATTACCGCTCCCGCCAAAGGCGATGCGAAGACCTTTGTGATGGGTGTGAACGAGAGAGAATATGACCCAAAGGTCCATCACGTCGTCTCGAATGCCTCGTGTACGACGAACTGTCTTGCTCCCCTTGTTCACGTGATTCTGAAGGAGGGCATCGGGATTGAAACAGGGTTGATGACTACCATCCATGCGTACACGGCAACCCAAAAGGTCGTGGACGGACCTTCGAAGAAGGACTGGAGAGGTGGCCGGGCAGCGGCGATCAATATCATTCCTTCGACGACGGGCGCGGCGAAGGCGGTGGGAGAAGTGATACCAGCGGTCAAGGGGAAAATGACGGGGATGGCTTTCCGCGTTCCTACGCCGAATGTCTCTGTGGTCGACCTGACTTTCCGGTCTGTGAAGGAGACCTCGATCGAAGAGATCGATGCTTTGATGAGGAAGGCATCGGAATCGTATCTAAAAGGGATCCTCGAGTATAGCAAGGAAGAGTTGGTCTCCACCGACTTTATTCATTCGAGCAGTTCTTCCATCTATGACTCTCCCGCGACGCTTCAGAACAACCTCAAAGGAGAAAAAAGGTTCTTTAAGGTGATCGCTTGGTATGATAACGAATGGGGGTACTCGAATCGGGTTGTCGACCTCCTTCGATACATGGCTTCCAGATGAAGAAGGATTGGGGCGTTGATGGGGGCCAGAAACTCAGTTTCTGGCCCCCTCTGTATGCGGTTTAGGAGAGGATCGCGACCCCCAATGGAATGGAGAGAGGGATGAATGTTATCGAAGCGCTGAAAAGAGGACTCGACATGGAGATCAGACCGGTCTCCCGTGGAAAAGAGTATCTCGAGGCTGTCATCGGTTTGAAGGACCTTGATTCCCTCCATTCGCTCCTGCGAAAATACATAGGCGAAGCCAAAAAGGAAGCCGGGAGGGAAGCGCGATTCCCGCCAGGGATCCGTGAACTGGTCGATTCCTTGGGCGGGCTGCGAATCGAACAATCTTTTTTTTACAAGGAGGATGCGAAGCAGGTCACCTATGCTGCGATCTGGCCTTGGCAGTCTGATCCAAACCGAATAACCGTGAAGGCAGGTGTGAGCAAGATAGCTTCGAAAGCCTGACCCGCACGTTTCCCACAAGCCCACCTACGAACGACGAGGACCCTCCTTTCCTCAGGCCCCCACAATCTGCGACCCGTCACAGGCAAATTGAGCTATTGAAGAGGCGCTCTCCCGGCGTGGATGTTTCCGAAAATCCTAAGCAGCGGACTCTATTCATTTGCATAAACGTTTGGGTAACAGTTCCTGATCGAAAGGCCCCGTAGTTGGTCATGGATGAACGTATGTAGCTGAAAGGTGAGCTAAGGCTGCTGTTCCAAGATCCTCTCAAACATCGGTCCTTTGTGGGGCTTGACAACGAGGACCTACAAAGCATTACAAATTTTCACTCGTCTGCCAATTTCTGTCAGCCTTCAAGATCCGCCTTAAGTATTCGAGAGCTAAAATCTCGTTGATTACCATGGGTTAGAGGATTTCGGCTTGGCATAGAAAATGCAGGGACCTCCACCCTGAGACATTTCTTGATTGCTCTTTTTGGGGTTGAATCCACCAAGGAGGTCTCGCTTGGATCTGAGGACCGGGCTCGTTGGACTTTTCTTGATAGTCTCCTTTTCCTTCCCATCGACAAGTAGTTCCCAGAGCAATCTCCCGATAGATCCAAAAAGAGAGGATGGAGGCCGCATTGAGTCGGCTCAGGAGGCGCCGGGCTCAAAAGGAGGAACCAATTTTTCGCAAAAGAAATGCGCTTCTCCGAACGCCCCCTCAACAGAGGAGGTAACCATTGAGGCCTTGGCGCCACGCCCAAAGGGAGATTTGGATGAGATCCTTTATGTAGAGTTTCTCGTCAGGGATGACCATAAGAACGGATTCGATTTCGACATTCCCATTGTCATCAATGCCAGGGTGGAACAGTTCATCGAGTGTTTTCAGACAACTTTTCGGGAAAAATTCGTCGTATGGCTTGCTCGGTCTCAACGCTACATTCCTTTCATGAAGAACGTCTTCAGAGCGCATGGCCTTCCGGAGGACCTGGTTTACATCGTCTTCATCGAGAGCGGATTCGATCCTTATGCCTACTCGAAGAGCCGAGCCGTAGGTCCTTGGCAATTCATTTACGGGACAGGGAGGAAGTACGGTCTGAGGGTCGATTGGTGGGTTGACGAGCGGCGCGACATCGAAAAATCGACCCTTGCCGCTGCGAAGTACCTCAAGGATCTCTATAACAGATTCGAATGTTGGCACCTTGCCACGGCGGGATATAATGCGGGAGAGTACAAAATCATGAATGCGATGAAACGCTACCGTACGGCAGATTTTTGGAAGCTGGCGGAATACCGGTATTTGAAACCGGAGACAAAGAACTACGTTCCACAGATCATTGCAGCGGCGTTGATTGCAAAAGATCCGGAGAGGTATGGGTTCACCGAGGTCGAATATCAGGAGCCTCTTCGGTACGAAAAAGTAACCGTTCCAGCACTGACGAGCCTTCAACTTGTTGCCAAAGCCTGTGAGGTGTCGTTGGATGAGATCAAGGAACTCAACCCTGAGCTCCAACGAAACGTAACCCCTCCCAATGAGGAGGCATACGAACTCAAGATCCCTGTGGGGAAGAGGGAGACCTTCTTGAAGAATTTCGAGGCACTCCAGCCCTTTGAGAAGTTCCAGTTTCGGACCCATTCCGTGAAGGCGGGCGAGACGCTCTCCGGGATCGCGAGACGATATGGGGTGGATCTTACGGCGCTCCTCGAGATCAACCACCTGAAAAGAACAAGCCACATCTCGAAAGGAACGACCCTTCTTTTGCCTCTTGCTATCGATGAGGAGACAAGACCTCTCTCCGCGAACAGAAAAAAAGGCCTCACAACCCGGACCAGCATTCCCAAGAAAGGGAACCTTCGCATGTGACTGGTACCGCGGACGAATCTTTGCTCTTCAGAAGTTATCGGTCTCCCTTTGGCTTGGAGACCTCTCTCGCCTTTCAAAGACCGAATTTGGTCACCTCTCTTCTATTTGTCAGTCGATCCTTTGATGCTATAATTGGCTATCTTCTGCCGGCTGAGTCTTTCATCGGATGGAGCGTCGGTCGACGATCCCGATATATTTTGAACGTGTGAGAGACGATTTTGGGCGTAGGACGACCCACCAGAGAAATTGGTGGTCGAGACCGGGATGGGAAGGCGACGAGCGGAGGGAGGCAAAAGGGTAGGATGATACCGTTAACTGAGGAGATGGAGAAGCGCAAAGTCTTGAGCGAGGTGGCCCTGGGCCACCTTCCAGCGGAAACAGTCATTCTGAACGGCGTTCTGTTTAATCCCTTCACCCGGGAGTTTCTCGAAAATCAATCGGTCTGGATCGCAGGCGGTAGGATCGCTTATGCAGGACCTGATCAAGATCCTCCACGGGGGGAGGGGACAGAGGTGATCGATGTGGGAGGCATGGTCATTCTTCCTGGCCTCATCGATGGACACACGCACACGGTGAGCAATCGCTACGGAATCGAAGAGTTTGTGAAGCATGTCATCCCATCCGGGGTGACGACGGTGATTACCGAGACGATGGAACTCACTGCGGTGGTTGGAAGGGATGGGATCGAATACCCCGTTCGAGCACTGGAGAGACAGCCCATCCGATTCTACTATACCGTCACCCCCCTGTGTGGTCTCACCTCTTTGGAGGAGGTGAAAGCTCCTGCGAATGACGAGCTCCTTCCTCTGATAAAGGATCCGAGGTGCGTGGGCATCGGCGAGATCTATTGGGGTAACCTTTTTCTGGACGGAAAACAGGGGGAGCGAGTGAGACAGCTCGTGTCGCTCGGTCTCGGACTTGGAAAGAGAATCGAGGGGCATACTGCCGGGGCGTCGGGAAGAAAACTTCAAGCCTACACGGACTTCGGAATCTCCTCATGCCATGAACCTATAACGCAGGACGAAGTCTTGGAGCGATTGAGGTTGGGCTACTGGGTGATGATTCGGGAGGGGTCGATCCGGAGAGAACTCGAAGGAGTGAAAGATATTTTTAAAAAGAGAATCGATTTGAGAAAGGTCATTCTCTGTACGGACGGCATAGATCCTGAGGATCTGTTGGAGAAAGGGTATCTCGATGCTTCCGTAAGGAGGGCCATGGAGCTTGGGATCCCACCGGGCTTGGCCTATCAGATGGTGACCCTCAACGTAGCGGAGCATTTTCGCTTGGACGATGTCATTGGGTCTCTTTCGCCCGGGAAGATGGCCGACTTGGTAGTTATTCCATCGAAGAAAGAATTCTCGCCACAACTGGTGATGTGCGGCGGACGGATCCTTTTTCGAGAGGGCAAGCGGATGGTCGAGCCGACTGGGGTTCATTTCCCGGATCATATGTTTCGTACGGTAAAGGTTCAAAACTTCAAATTCCCCACCATCCCAAAGCTAAGAAAAGTGAGGGCGATGGAGCTTGTTTCAAACCTCGTCACGCAAGAACGTGTCATCGACCTGGAAGACCCGAAGCAGTCAGAGGATGTCCTGATGCTTCTTGCGATTGACAGGGTAGGGGAGGGGGGAGCCTTCATGGGCTTTCTTAAAGGCTTTGGCCTCCAGAGGGGGGCGTATGGGTCGACGATGTGCTGGGATTCGACAGACATGGTCGTTGTGGGGTGCGACACGAGATCGATGGAGACAGTCATCCAGAGATTGAGAGAGATCGGCGGCGGAGGGGTTTATGCACTCGGCGAGGAGGTCGTTGCCGAATTTCCCGCCCCCCTCGCGGGGCTCCTTTCGCTGAAGCCCATGGAGACGATAAGAGACGAGATAAGACGGCTTGAAATCAGCCTCAGGAATAACGGGGCCAGATGGGAGAAAAATACACTTACGGTCGACACGCTCACCACCGCTGCTATTCCCCACCTCAGGGTTACCCACCATGGATATGTGAGGTTGAAGGACAGACAGGAACTCCCCGTCGAAGCGACCTAAAAGAAGACGCTGTAGTGGGCGTCGGGGTCGTAGCCCTCGGCTGGTTTCTTATCCCTTTCCTTGATTTTGGCGTGGGCAGCAGCGAGGCGGGCGATGGGAAGTCGAAAGACAGAGCAACTCACGTAAGAGATTCCGATGCTGTGGCAGAATTCCACCGATTCTGGGTGCCCCCCATGTTCTCCACAGATTCCGATTTTCAAATCCGGCTTTGTCTTTCTTCCCCACTCAATGGTGATCATCATCAACCTGCCAACGCCTTTCACGTCCAATACCTCAAAAGGATTGTCTTGGAGAATCTTTCGTTCGTTATAGAGGGGAAGGAATTTGTTTTCCGCATCCTCTCTCGAAAACGAGAAGGTGGCCTGGGTGAGATCGTTCGTTCCAAAAGAGAAGAAATCGGCGACCTCCGCCAATCGTCCTGCCCTCATGCATGCCCGAACCACTTCGATCATCGTCCCGAACTTGTAAGGAATCTGGATCTTGTATTGGGCCTCCACCTCTTTTTGAACCTTCTTCACCAATTGATACACCCATTTCAACTCCTGGGCGGTACAGACTTGGGGCACCATGATCTCAGGCTGGACGTCGACCCCCTCTTTCATCAACTCCGCGGCCGCTTCTAAAATCGCCTGGATCTGCATTCGATAGATCTCCGGGTAGGTGATGCCCAATCTCACGCCCCGATGGCCGAGCATGGGGTTGACCTCCATCATCTCCTTCACCTTGCGAAAGGTTTCTTGCTGTTTCCGAATGAGTTTCTTGTCCAATCGGTTCTTCCTGACTTCTGCGATATCAGAAACAATGTGATCGAGGAGCTTGATCGATTCCCGAAATTCAGGATCGAGAAACTTCATGGCTTCGGAGATGTTTTCGATGGAAGAGAGGGCTGTCTCCACCTCTTTCAAGTTCCTCAGCTCCGTCGCCAGCTCCTCGGCGGAGGGCAAGAATTCATGGAGCGGAGGGTCCAGGAGACGAATCGTCACAGGCAGCCCCGCCATGACCTTGAAGATCTTCTTGAAGTCACCCTTCTGCAGCGGGAGAAGCTTGGCGATGGCCTCTGCTCTTTTTTCTTTCGATCCCGCCAGGATCATTTCCCGGACGATGGGGAGGCGGTCCACGGCATTAAACATTCTTTCGGTGCGACAGAGTCCGATTCCTTCGGCCCCCAACTCCCTTGCCTTCGCTGCATCCTCGGGGGTGTCGGCGTTGGCACGGACACCCATCGTCCTTATTTCGTCGGCCCACTTCAATAGCGTGAATAGGTCATCGCTAAGCTCTGGGTCGACGGTGGGAATCTCGCCTTGATAGACCTCCCCCCTTGACCCATCGATCGTGATGAAATCTCCCTCTTTGATCCGAAGACTTCCGATCGTTGCCTCTCTCGCTCTCGGATCGATGTGGAGGGCTTCGCACCCTGAGACGCAGGGCTTTCCCATTCCCCGAGCCACCACGGCGGCATGGGAGGTCTTCCCACCGCGGCTCGTGAGAATCCCCTGGGCTGCGAAGAAGCCATGGATATCTTCGGGTTTGGTCTCCTCCCGAATCAAAATGACCTTTTGCCCAAGCTTTCCCAGTCTTTCCGCCTCGTCAGCGTCGAAGACCGCTTTTCCGGAGGCGGCTCCAGGAGAGGCTGCGAGACCCGTGGCAATCGGCTTCCCTTTATAATTCGGATCGATTCGTTTGTGGAGAAGTTGCTCCAATTCCTGAGGCTTCAATCTGAGAATGGCCTTCTCCTTAGAGATCAGCTGTTCCTCCACCATCTCCTTTGAGGTCTTGACAATGGCCTGAGCATTCAACTTTCCATTTCGCGTTTGAAGGATGTAAAGGTTTCCCTTTTCCACCGTAAATTCGAAGTCTTGGACCTCGCGGAAATGCTCCTCCAGAGTCTTTCTCACTCGCTCGAGTTCCCGGTATATCTTGGGCATCTCCTTCTTCATCTCGGAAATCGGCTTCGGGGTACGAATCCCGGCAACCACATCCTCCCCTTGGGCGTTGACGAGATATTCGCCGAAAAGGACATTCTCGCCCGTCGCCGGGTCTCGGGTGAAAGCGACTCCGGTCGCCGAATCGAACCCCATGTTTCCGAAGACCATAGTACAGATGTTAACGGCTGTGCCGTTTGCCATTTCCGGGGTTATTTTGAACTGTCGTCGGTAGTCCACCGCCCTCTTCCCCATCCACGATTTGAAAACGGCCTCAATAGCAAGTTCGAGTTGGACCATCGGGTCCTTAGGAAAGGGAGCCCCCGTTGCCTTCCTCACCAGGGCGAGGTATTCCCTGCACACATCCTTCAGCTGGTCTCCATCGAGGTCGGTATCGTAAATGACTTTCGCTTTTTCCTTGGCCCGGGCGAGGATCTGATCAAACTCCTGTTCATCGACCCCCAAAGCAATTTTCCCAAAGAGCTGGATAAAGCGGCGGTAGGCATCGTAGGCGAACCGTCCATCGGAAGTGATCCGAATGAGGCCCTCTATCGTTTCGTTATTCAAACCGAGGTTGAGGATGGTATCCATCATCCCGGGCATCGAGAGGGCCGCGCCGGAGCGAACGGAGAGGAAGAGGGGGTTATGGGGATTTCCGAACATCTTTCCCGTTTTCTCTTCAAGCTTCTTGAGGTTCGCCTTCACCTCCTCCATCAACCCCTTGGGAAGTTTCTTTTTATTCTCGTAATACCGAACACAGGCCTCCGTCGTGACAATAAATCCCGGGGGGACGGGGAGACCCATTCGCGTCATTTCGGCCAAGCCAGCGCCTTTTCCTCCGAAAAGTTTCTTGTTCGCCCCGTCGGCTTCCTCAAAGAGGTAGACGTATTTCTGATTCTTCATAGGATGTCCTTTCGATTGCCTTTATCCCCACCCGGTCTGACAGGGCAGGAACGATTTAATATTCCCATAATAATCCGAACGACGATAGAAATCAATCTGCCCGCTGGTGACCCATCCGTCATGCTTGCCTCTCGGTCCTGCTTTGATCCCGACACTGAGCGGTTACATCTCTGATCCCAAGTTGTTGACAACATAAGGGAGCTCGGATAAACTAAATTTACGGTTTCTCAGGGTTCTGGGTGGGAGGTTTTCGCTGCTTTGATCATGCCCCCCAAACCTTTCGGAAGGGGGACGAGGGCGTAAGCCAAGGCCACCGGTGGAGTCCCACAGGTGAGGCCGTTGTCCCTCTTGAATGAAGACCGAGCACCTGGACGAGCATTCTAGATGAATGGGGTAGACGTGAGGAGGCCTCTATGGGAAACGAACCCTATATCGTATGGTTTGACGAGATTGGATTGGGTGACATTGCGCTCGTAGGAGGGAAGAATGCCTCCCTGGGGGAGATGCGGAAGGAGTTGACGAAATACGGTGTCAACGTTCCCAATGGATTCGCGGTGACGGTGAACGCCTATCAGGCTTTCCTGGATGAGGCCATTCTCCATGATTGGCACGATACCCGGGGGAAACTCGACGTGAGAAAGAGCATCCGAGACATCCTTTCTGGGCTGGATGTGGAGGACGTGGAGGATCTTTCGGAGAGGGGAAGCCGAATTCGGAGGCTTATCTATAGCCTTGAATTTCCCAGAGCAATTGTTGAGGAGATCGTGAAGGCTTACCGGAAGTTGTGCAAAGAGTACGGGGAGGACACGGATGTTGCAGTCCGAAGTAGCGCGACCGCAGAGGACTTGCCCACGGCGAGTTTTGCAGGTCAGCAAGAGACCTTCTTGAACATCCGAGGGGAGTATGCCTTGATCCAAGCGTGCAAGCGATGCTTTGCCTCCCTCTTTACAAATCGAGCGATCTCTTACAGGGTCCACAAGGGGTTCGACCACTTCCAGGTGGCCCTGTCCATTGGCATCCAGAAGATGGTCCGTTCGGACAAGGCCTGTTCGGGGGTGATGTTTACGATCGATACGGAATCGGGGTTCCCCGATGTGGTCTACATCACCGGCTCCTATGGATTGGGAGAAAACATCGTTCAAGGGGTGATTAATCCAGACGAATTCTATGTCTTCAAGCCTTGCCTTCAGGGGAACTACAAACCCATCATCCAGAAGAACCTCGGAACAAAAGAGATCAAGATGATCTATATGCTTGAGGGAGAGGGGTCCACCAAGAATGTCCCTGTATCGGCGCAAGAGAAATCACAGTTTATTCTCACAGACGATGAGATTATTCAGTTGGCCCGTTGGGGTGTGATCATCGAAGAGCACTACTCGAAGAAAGCAGGGAGTCGAATGCCCATGGACATCGAGTGGGCGAAGGACGGAATCACCGGGGCCCTCTTCGTTCTCCAGGCCAGACCGGAAACAGTGAAGTCTCAACGGCAGAAGAACGTTCTCGAGACCTATGTGCTGAAGGAGAGGGGAAGGGTTTTGGTCCAGGGCAGGAGCGTGGGTGAGAAGATTGGGGCGGGACCCATTAATGTCCTGTCGAGCGTGAAAGAGATAGAGAAGTTTAAGAAAGGCGAAATCCTGGTGACTCAGATGACCGACCCGGATTGGGAGCCCATCATGAAGATGGCGTCGGGGATCGTGACGGACCGTGGCGGGCGAACCTGCCATGCCGCGATCATCAGCCGGGAGCTGGGTATCCCCTGTATTGTCGGAACCGGAAATGGGAGTGAAATTCTGAGAGATTATCGGAGCGCGACGGTCTGCTGTGCCGAGGGGGAAACGGGCGTCGTCTACGAGGGCATCCTCGACTTCGAAGTGAAGCGATTCGATGTAGAGCAGCTGGAGAGGCCGCAGACCCGGATCATGATGAATGTGGGCGATCCGGACAATGCGTTCCATCTCTCCTTCATCCCCAATGACGGGGTAGGTCTGGCCAGGCTTGAGTTTATCATCAATAATTCGATCCGAGTCCATCCGATGGCGCTTGTGAAGTTTGACGACCTGAACGATGAACATCTCAAGAGGGAGATCGATCAGTTGACGACGGGATACTCGGATAAACGGGCTTTCTTCATCGATCGCCTGGCGCAGGGGGTGGCGAAGATCGCTGCGGCCTTCTATCCGAAGGACGTCATCGTTCGCATGAGCGATTTCAAGACCAACGAATATGCCAATCTCATTGGAGGGAGCGAATTTGAACCCGTCGAAGACAATCCCATGATCGGGTTCCGAGGGGCCTGCCGTTACTATGACGAGGCCTATCAAGAGGGATTCGGGCTCGAATGTTTGGCGATGAAGAAGGTCCGAGATGAGATGGGCCTTACGAACGTGAAATTGATGATCCCTTTTGTCCGTACGGTGGAGGAAGGGCGACTGGTAATCGCCGAGATGAGAAAATACGGTCTCATTCAAGGCCAGAATGGTCTCGAGATCTATATGATGTGCGAGGTTCCGAGCAACGTGATTTTGGCGGACGAATTCAGCGAAATCTTTGATGGCTTTTCGATCGGCTCGAACGATCTCACTCAGTTAGTTCTGGGATTGGATCGCGATTCAGAGAAGGTCTCTCATATCTTTGATGAACGAGACGAGGCGGTCAAACGGATGATTCAATGGGTGATCGAGAAGGCCAAGAAGAATGGGAAAAAGATCGGCATCTGTGGTCAAGCCCCGAGCGACTATCCGGAGTTTGCCGAATTTTTGGTCCGCTGCGGCATCGACAGCATCTCCCTTAACCCGGATACAGTTCTGAAGACAACGGAAAGGGTCTTGCAGGTGGAGAAGGAATTGAAAATTCCGCGAAGAAAAGAATCGGTCAAAGAGAGGATGGCTTCGAACTGAATGAAGATCCTCCTCCATCTGTGTTGTGCCAATTGCGGGATCTATCCCGTGGAGCAGCTGAGAGAAAAGGGGTTCGAGGTCATCGGGTACTTTTTCAATCCGAACATCCATCCCTACCAGGAGTATCTGAAAAGACTGGAGGCCTTGAGACAGTACTCGGAGGCGGTTCGGTTGGAGGTTCTCTACCGAGATGAGTACCTTCTTGAGGAATTTCTCAAAAACGTTTCCCAACGGCCCGAGGCGAGGTGCCAATATTGCTACTGGATGCGGCTTGGAGCCACAGCGGAAGAAGCCAAGAAAAGAGGATTTGATCGATTTTCGACAACGCTCCTGCAGAGTGCTTATCAGAATCATGCCTTGATCAAAGAAATAGGGGAACAGGTTGGCGAGAAAGCGGGCGTTCCCTTCTACTATGAAGATTTTCGGAAGGGCTGGAAGAAGGGAGTGGAGGTCTCGAGAGCCATGGGGCTGTATCGGCAGCAGTATTGCGGGTGCATCTATAGCGAGAAGGAAAGGTACGTGGGCTCAGGGAAGATCCCTTCAAGAACCAAATCCAAAGCACCGGATTCCAAATAAGCTCCGACCGGACAAATCCTTAATCCAAGACCTCTTTGAAGGATGAGGAGGGCATTCGTTTGGGATTTCGCATTCCGAATTGAATGGGGAGGGAATCGAGATGTTTGGTTCTCTTGGAAAGCTACTCATTCTCCTGGGTCTCTTTATGATTGCCATCGGGGTATTACTTTTGATGGGCGACAAAATTCCGTGGATCGGCAGACTCCCCGGGGATATACTTATCAGGAAAAAGAATTTTACCTTTTACTTTCCCATCGCAACCTCCATCCTTATCAGCATCATCCTGACATTGCTTTTTACGCTGTTCCGGAAGTGAGCATTCTTTCCGAAAAATCAAAGCAAAGGTCTAACTCCGTTCAAAATTCCTCCTTCGCAGAATCCCCTCCCTTTCGAACCATCCCCCGGGATCCAAGAGAAAGGCGATTCCATAAAATGCATCCCTCATCGCGATCCCAATGATGGATGCAAAATAATAGACGAACCGCGGGCGGTCGCTTTCGAGGTTCCTGTTAGAGGTGAGCGATGTGCTGAGATCCAGTTTTGGCTTCCTTCGTCTTGGAGTGTGTCGCTTCGGCCTCAAAGGGCGCTTTTGTTAGGCAGCCACTTCTTTGATGATTTCCACCATCGCCCTCATGGCGAACAGGAGGTTACTCAGCGCGATCCTCTCGTTGTTTCCATGGGCCCTTAGGAGTTCCTTTTCGGTCAATCTGAAAGGGCAGAAATCGTAAACGATCATTCCCATCTCTCTCAAGAAGCGGCTGTCTGTAGCTCCGGGCAAAAGCAGTGGGACGACAGGGCATCCTGGGTCGTTTTTGGAGGCGAACTTCTGGATCGCTTCGAAAAGATCGGTATCGAGAGAAGAAGGCAGGATCGAGCGACTTTCGGACAAGATGTTTATCTGGACTTCGTCTTTCAATCTCTTCCTGATCTCTTCCAAGAATTCTTCTTTGGACGTCCCTGGAATGAGACGGCAGTCGAGAATTGCCGAGGCTTCCGAAGGGATGACATTGGCTTTACTTCCTCCCTGGAGCACCGTGAGCGCAATCGTATCCCTCACCATGGCATTGGAGATGGGGTTCGAGGTTACCCTCTTGGCAAAGGCGGGATAATTGTTTAGGCCATTTTCTATGTCCTCGTAAAGGGCCCTGTCCTCAGGTGCCTGTCTCGCGGCGATCCTTGAAAAATATTCCTTCACCGTAGGAAGCACCTTGAAAGGGGTTTCCCATTTTGTGATTCCCTCCAAGGCTCGGAGGAGCTTGACATTGGGATTGTCCGGTGTGGGCATCGATGCGTGACCCGAAGTCCCCTCGACCTTCAACTGGAGTTGATAGATCACTTTCTGACCGTTCGAGACTTCGTATCGATCGGCAACCCCGTCCTCTTTAATCACGATCTCACCCCCTTCATTCAGAGCGAATTCGGATTCCCTCAGAGCGGGAATATTTTGCATTCCCCATTGAACCCCATATCTTCCACCTGTCTCCTCGTCGGCAGCGGCAAAAAAGAGGATGTCTCGGTTGAGCGAGATTCCTTCTCGCTTTAGAATCAACAGAGCCATCATTTCGATAATCCCCATCGATTTATCGTCCAGAGCTCCACGACCGTAAAGATAACCGTCCTTAATGACCCCTTCGAAGGGATCGACTTCCCAGCGGTCCCTCTCAGCCGGGACCACGTCAATATGACTGAGAAGAAGAAGGGGTTTCTTCTCTCCCCTTCCTTTGAGGGTCGCCAAGATGCTGCCTCGTCCGGGAGAGGGTTCGAATATCTCACACGGGATGGAGTCCCTCTCGAATATCCTTTGAAGGAAGGTTGCTCCCTCGATCTCGTTGCCGGGAGGGTTTACGGTTTGAATCCGAATATATTCCTGGAGATAGCGAGTGGCCTCGTTTAACAGGCGATCCCAATCCATATTTGAACTCCTCATAGCAGTTAGTCTTCTCCAAAGACGGGCACTACCTTGAATCGATTTACGTCCACCAAACCCTTGTCGGTGATCTTCAGTTCGGGAATAACGGGTAGGGAGATGAACGAAAGGGCCATAAACGGGTCTGGAAGTTTGCACCCCATCGACCTTGCAGCGCGAAGAAGGTTCTCCATTTGACGATTTACCGAGGAGACAGGGGAATCGGACATCAACCCCGCCACAGGCAAGGGGACCGAGGCGAGAACCTTTCCCTCGGAGACCGCCACAAGGCCACCTTCCATTTTTTGAATCGCCGTGATCGCTCCGAACATGTCGGCATCCTCCGTCCCGACGATGACAAGATTGTGCGAGTCGTGGGCCACCGAAGAACCAAGGGCCCCCCTCTTCAGACCGAACCCTTGCACGAAGCCAAGGCCAATATTCCCGGTACATCGGTGCCGTTCCACCACCGCAACCTTGAGGATATCCTCTTTCACATTAGGAAGGGCAACGCCATCCTTCAACACCACCCTTCCGGTTACTTTCTGGGTCACGATTTGGTTGGGGATCAACCGGATGACCTTTGCCAAAGGCTGATCGCTCCGAAGAAGAAGCGCATCGGCTGGGAGCTCTTTCACGCAGATCGATCGCTGGACCGTCTTTTTCACGGAGGACGGGATGCCCGTATATCGACGAATCATCTTTCCGTCTTCTGCAACCAGGACACCGTCCTTAAACACCTTCTTGATCTGGAATCTCCCCAGGTGGTCGAAAGTGACGAGATCGGCGCGGTATCCCGGCGCAATGGCACCAAGGTCATTGAGCCGAAAATATTCCGCAGGATTGAGCGTAGCCATCTGAATCGCGAGAAGAGGATCGGTTCCCCATTTGACCGCTTTCCGGATCATCGAATCGACATGACCTTCCTCGATCAATTCTTTGGGATGGCGATCGTCTGTCACAAAAAGGAGATGTCTCGAAGTTTTGGCGGAGACCAAGGGGAGGAGGTCTTTGAGGTTCCTTGCAGTGCTTCCTTCCCGAATCATGATCCACATGCCATTGGAAAGTTTCTCCTTCGCCTCGGCGAGCGTCGTGCATTCGTGGTCCGATTGAATTCCGGCATTGAGATAGGCATTCAGTGACTTCCCTGAAAGCAGAGGGGCGTGGCCATCGATCCGTTTTCCCTTTGCCCGTTCGATCTTTCTCATGACCTGCGGGTCTCTATAGATAACGCCAGGGAAGTTCATCATCTCCGCGAGCCCAATCACCCAAGGTTCTTTGAGAAGCGTGCCGATATCCTTTGCACTCAAAGTCGCTCCAGAGGTTTCCATATGGGTGGCTGGAACACAGGAGGGAGCCATGATCAAGACATTCAGGGGAACGTTTTTTGCTGATCGGGCCATGAACCGAACGCCCCTCAGCCCCATCACATTGGCGATTTCGTGAGGATCGATGACAACCGTGGTCGTGCCATGGGGGACCACCGCTTGGGCAAAATGGGGGATGGTCACCATACTCGATTCGATGTGTACGTGGCCATCGATCAGTCCCGGGCAAAGGAAGTCGCCCTGGAGGTCGATTGTTTTCTTGGCTTGATAGTCTCCAAAGCCGACAATCCTTCCGTCGAATACGGCCACGTCCTTTCGCTCAATCTGACCGGAGAAGACATTAACGACTCTTCCATTTCTTATAAGGAGATCGACTTTTCCTTCCCCTGAAGCGATGCGAACCCTTTCTTCGAGCGAACCCATCTGATTAAACCCTCCAGGCAATCTTCATAACAAATCTCTCATGGATGGGCAAGGGGAGAACCCTTCATAATGCCTCGGTGAAACGCGGGGAAGGTCGGAGGGTTGGAGAACTCTCTCAATTCATAGGCGGATTCTTGGAGCCAGGGCACAAGCGGAGGGTTCCGCGATGAGATTTTCTCCGACATCCCTTTCCGATTCGATTGAATTTCCACGACAGAGTGAGAGATCCCCGTGTTCTGCGACGATGGTTGACCCCGCTGCCTTTTTGGGATATTTAAGATGGGTCAAGGACGGAAATTCACATGCTGCGCCAATTCCTTCTCAGGAGGAGAGACCTCTACGTAATTTCGGTGATCGGCGAAGATCAGGTGGGACTCGTCGCTGAGGTGACCCAACTCCTTTTTAAGAAGGGATTGAACATCGTCGATATCGAACAGACGGTCATTCACTCACAATTCACCATGGTCCTCCTCATCGAGCCTGTTCGTCCTCGGTTTCAGCCCGGTGAACTGAAACGCGATTTGTTTCATTTTGCCAGACGGAAAGGCATGAGGATCACCCTAACCCCGCTTCGCGAATTTAAGGGGCTGAGGTTGGCAGAGGGCAAGAAGTCCTATGTCCTCACCCTCTTGGGGTCAGACCGCCCGGGCATCGTGGCCGCCTTTTCATCGACCTTTGCAAAATATGGCTGTAACATCGAGCGGATCAAGATGATCGCCAGAGGGGAGTTTCTCGGGATGGAGATGTGGGTCGACCTGAGGGATGCGAACCCCTCCTTGGTCCGGAAGGAACTTTCGGATGTTTCGAAGGAGACGGGGATGGATGTCATCTTTCAACCCGAATCGACCTTCAAGAAGAGGAAGAAAGTGATCGTCTTCGACATGGATTCGACCATTGTGGATGGCGAAGTGATCGACGAGATGGCGAGGCTGGCCGGCGTTAAGGAAGAGGTGGCGGCAATGACCGAGCGAGGGATGGAGGGAAAGATGGATTATGCCCGATCCCTTCGGGCTCGTGTATCGCTTTTGAAAGGTTTACCTCTGCGAACCTTGGAACCTTTGGCCAGAACCCTGAAGCTAACGAAGGGAAGCGAGGAGCTCATCTCGGCACTGAAGGAGATGGGATTTAAGGTTGGCCTCATCAGTGGAGGATTCAGTTATTTCACGGATATCTTGAAGAAGAGACTGGGCTTCGACTACGCCTTTGGAAACGAGTTGGAGATCAAGAACGGAAGGCTGACGGGGAGAATCAAAGGAAAGATCATCGATGCGCAGCGCAAGGCTCAGATCATGGACGAAATCTGCAAAAAAGAGGGGATCACTAGGGAAGAGGTGGTAGCAGTGGGGGATGGGTCCAATGACAGGATCATGATAGCCAACGCGGGGCTCGGCATTGCTTTCAATGCGAAGGAAGTTCTCAAAAGGGTCGCCGATGGGACGATTACGCGAAACCATATAAAAGGGGTTCTCTATTGTTTGGGGATTACGGATCTCGATTTGAAGAGAAGATAAGTGGAAGGATGGAATAATGGAATAATGGAATGATGGAATAATGTTGATGGAAGATTGGAAGGATGGAATATTGGAATAATGGAATGATGGAATAATGTTGATGGAAGATTGGAAGGATGGAATATTGGAATGTTGGAATAGGGGGGAGAAGGTCGATCCCCTTATTCCTTTCCTCTGATAATTCCAACGGAGTGGCGTTCCCAATAAGATATGGACGAATTTGACAAGCAAAACCGATTTCGTGGTATCAAGGCGGTTGTTTTCGACTTTGACGGAACGTTGGCTGTTCTCAATATCGACTTTTCTTCCATGAGGGAAAGGGTCTTTGAACGGATGAGGCAGTACGGAGTGGATGAGAAGTCGATCGAGGAGAGATATGTCTTGGAAATGATCGAGGAGGTCGCCGAGCGCTTGAATCGAAAGGATTCCTCTGCGGGTGAGAAGTTCTACAGGGAGGCCCATCTCATCCTTCGCAAGATTGAAATGAAGGCTGCCGAAGAAGGGAGGATCTTCCCTTGGGTGAAGGACGCGCTCGCCTCTCTTAGAAGGAGGGGTTTGAAAGTCGGCATCGTCACAAGGAACTGTGAAGAGGCAGTGCGGAAGGTTTTCCCGGATATCGAAGAATTCTGTGACGTCTTCATTTCGAGGGATACGATTAAGAGGGTGAAACCCCATCCCGAGCATCTGGGTTCC
>FWPV01005066.1_pt1 | contig 26812 bp, 17 predicted proteins | sample 2228371 | NCBI WGS metagenome assembly FWPV01 (sample SAMEA103939776, study PRJEB20133) | metagenome
TCGAAGCGCGGCCGGCCCTTTTCGTCCCACAGGGCCGCCCCTTGCAACGCCACCAAGACCGGCAGGTCGCCGGCGTCGCCGTTGAGGGGCAGGAAGCCATACTGCTTCTCGGCGCCGGTCCCTTGCGTCAGGGCCACGGCGTGGGCCAGAAAATCATCCAACGTCCATCCAGGCTGTGGAGTGAAGAGCTAGTTGGTGCATCATCGGACATACCTGCCCCGTGTTGAAGCGAGCTTGGATTTGTTCTACTACATCGAGGCGTGGTATAATCGGAGCCGGCTGCATTCCGCGCTCGGATACGAGAGCCCGGAGGCTTATGAGCAATTCTACCATAACAACACGAACAAGGAAGGGTATAATCGGGTTCAAGGGAGAGAAAATATGAACATTCTCGTCACCGGCGGTGCCGGCTACATCGGCAGCATAGTCGTAGAGGAGCTGATCCGCCAAGGGGAACAGGTCACCGTATTCGACAACCTATCGCAGGGGCATCGGGCTGCGGTGCACCCTCAGGCCGAGTTCATTGCAGGCGATCTGGCCGACCGCGAGGTGGTGAACAGCCTCTTTGCCGGGCACACCTTTGAAGCGGTCATGCACTTTGCCTCGTACACCCTGGTGGGCGAATCCATGCAAAAGCCGTTCCTCTATCTGGGTAGCAACGTGGTCAATGGCCTGAACCTGCTGAGCGCCATGGTGGACCACGGCGTGCGCCGCTTTATCCTGTCTTCCACGGCCAACCTGTTCGACCAACCGGCGCACATCCCCATCGCCGAAACGGAGCAGATCGTGCCCGGCAGCCCTTACGGCGAAAGCAAGTTCCTCCTGGAGCGGATCCTGTACTGGCTGGACCGGGTATATGGCCTGCGTTACGCTGCCTTGCGCTACTTTAACGCCGCCGGTGCTACTGCCGAGCGCGGCGAGGATCACCACCCGGAAACCCACCTCATCCCTCTGGTGCTCCAGGTGGCGCTGGACCAACGGGAGTATATCGAGGTCTATGGCAACGATTATCCCACCCGCGACGGCACCTGTGTTCGTGATTACATCCACGTGCTGGACCTGGCCCAGGCCCACATCCTGGCCCTGCGTGCCCTGGAAAGGGGCAGCCGGACCTACAACCTGGGCAACGGCCAGGGCTACACCGTCCGCGAGGTGATCGAAACGGCGCGGCAGGTGACCGGCCATCCCATCCCCGCCGTAGACGGCCCCCGCCGGCCCGGCGATCCGGCAGTGCTCGTCGCCAGCTCCGACCGGATCCGGCAGGAACTGGGCTGGCAACCCCGCTATCCCGACCTGCGGGACATTGTCCACAGCGCCTGGCAGTGGCATCGCGCCCATCCTCACGGCTATGAGGAATGAAAGACCTGGGGCGAAAGGACAAGGACGAACGTCATTCGTCATGCGTCATGCGTCGTGCGTCATGCGTCATCCGTTTATCGGGTATTGAGTGGTGAAAATTGCGGTCAACGCCTGGTTTCTGGATCAACCCGGCACCGGCAGCGGGCAGTACCTTGACGGCCTGCTACGGGCAATGCCTGCTGTTGCACCTGATTGCCAATTCCTTCTCGTCGTTCCACACCATTCCGGGTTTCAGGTGTCCGGCCTCAAGGCTGAACTGTGGCCGTTGCGCTCCCGGTTCTGGCGGACCAATGTGGGCAAGGTGGCGGTCGAGCAGGTTGTCTTTCCCAGCATCTGTCGCCGCTGGGGCGCGGACATAGCCCATGTGCCCTACTGGGGCTCGCCGCTCCAGCCCACCGTGCCCACGGTAGTGACGGTCCACGACCTGATCCCGCTGCTATTGCCAGACTACCGAGGTGGGCCGCTAGTGCGGCTGTACACCAGCCTGGCCGCTGCCGCCGCGCAGCAGGCAGCGATGGTGCTCACCGACTCGTTGGCCTCCAAGAGTGACATCGAGACCCGGCTGAGGCTGCCCCCTGAGCGGGTGCGCTGCATCTACCTGGCGGTTGGTGAGCAATTCCGCCCCGATCCGGCCCCTGACGACGAGGCGATCCGCCGGCATTATGGCCTGCCGTACCCTTATGTGCTCTACCTGGCCGGCCACGATTCGCGCAAGAATGTGGCTGCCCTGGTGAAAGCCTTTGCCCTTATCGCTCAATCGCACGCCGGCACGGCTTTGGTGATCGGCGGCAAGCTGCCACAGCGGGATAAGTTGCCCTTTTTCGACCCCCTCCCCCTGGTGGCGGCGCTCGGTCTGGAGAATGAGGTGCATTTCATCGGCTGGGTGGAGGAAGACCATAAACCGGCCCTCTATCGCGGCGCAGCCTGTGCCGTTTTCCCCTCGCGCTATGAAGGCTTTGGCCTGCCGGTGCTGGAGGCGCTAGCCTGTGGCACGCCGCTGGTGACCTCCAATAGGAGCTCGCTGCCAGAGCTGTTAGGCAATGCCGGCTTTGCTGTGGACCCCGATGACGTGCAGGCATTGGCCGGAGCCATCCTGGCCTGCCTGGTGGATGAGCAATTGGCCGCCGAGCTCCGCCGCCGGGGGCCGGAACAGGCCGCCAGGTTTACCTGGAAGCGCACGGCGCAGGAAACATGGGCAGCATATCGAGAGGTCCAGACATGCGCGTCCTGATGATCTCCAAGGCGTGTGTGGTAGGGGCTTACCAGAAAAAACTGGAGGAGTTGGCCCGCCTGCCAGAGATGGAGCTGACCGTCGTCGTGCCGCCCTACTGGCAAGACGAGCGAGGCAAGATCGAGTTGGAGCGGCAACACACCTCCGGCTACGATCTGGTGGTTGAGTCAATGGCCCTTAACGGCCACTTTCACCTGCACTTTTACCCCGGCCTGGGCAAGCAGATGCGCCGCGTGCAGCCCAACCTGGTGCACATAGACGAAGAGCCATACAACCTGGCCACCTTTCAGGCCCTGTGGCTGGCCCGCCGGGCCGGGGCCAGGAGCCTTTTTTTCTCCTGGCAAAACCTCTGCCGGCGCTACCCTTTCCCCTTTAACCTGATGGAACGCTACGTCCTGAACCACGCCGACTATTGTATCGCCGGCAACCAGGAAGCGACAAAGGTATGGCAGGCCAAGGGCTACCTTGGCCCTGTTGCCGTCATTCCCCAATTTGGCGTGGACCCCGACATCTTTTGCCCCGCCTCCCGACCGGCCGGACAGGGGTTTGTCGTCGGTTATCTGGGGCGCCTGGTGGAAGAAAAGGGGGTGGACCTGCTGCTGGAGGCGCTGGCCGGGCTTGCCGGCACCTGGCAGGTGCGCATCCTGGGCAGCGGGCCGGCGCGGGCCGACCTGGAAGCTCAAGCCGGGCGGTTGGGCCTGACCGACCGGATATCCTTCGCCGATTGGATTCCTTCCTCTCAACTGCCGGATTACTATCGCCGGCTGGACGTGCTGGTGCTCCCCTCGCGGACGCGGCCCAATTGGAAGGAGCAGTTTGGGCGGGTGTTGATCGAAGCGATGGCCTGTGGCGTGCCGGTGATCGGCTCCGACTGTGGTGAGATCCCCAACGTCATCGGCGACGCCGGGCTGATCTTTCCCGAAGGCCGGGCCGATCTGCTGCGCACCCACCTGGCACGCCTGCTGGCCGACCCTGAATTGCGCGCCGACCTGGCCCGCCGGGGGCGGGAACGGGTGCTGGCGCGCTATACCCAGGCGCAAATCGCCGCCCAGACCTACCAGGTCTATCGGACCATTCTGTCCACATAAAGGTGCCGGACCCTTGTAGAATTTTCCAGAAACATCATTTTTCGTGTGAAAATTCCTGGCACCTGGGCGATTACCCTCAACGTTTCCTTTCCACCAGAGGAAGATACACCTGCCAGTTTCCACCTACCCTCGACCAGGTGACCTGGGCAATGGCATCCCCATAGTGATCGAACATCTCTACCCGCAGGGAGTGGACCCCGTGGCTCAAAACGACCTGCACCCTGTCGGTGCGGCAACAGGTGGCCCATTCGTCCAACCGCAGGGTGTCGTCTACCCACAGCCGGATGCCATCGTCGTGGGTCAGGGCAAATTCGTACGTCCCGGCTGCCAGGGTAAGGTCGCGCGTCCAACGGGCTGAGAACAGGTCGGCGTTTACCCCCTCACCTGGAGAGCCGGTCCCCCAGACAAAAGCGATGGCGGCGTCGTCCCGGACCAAGGCCGGTGCCCCAGAAACCGTCTCGTTGTTAAAGTATTCTCCCCACCAGCCGGCGACGCTCTGCCAGTAGAAAGCTCCCTCCCACACATTATTGTTCTCATCCGATTCGGCAATGGTGTTATCCGGGTCGGTGATCAGCCGCACGGTGTGCCAGCCAGGGGACGGGATCGTCACCAGCCAGTCGTCAAAGCCGCCTACCCAACCGACGCCAAAGGCGGAGTAAGGATAGCGGACGTAGCGGGTGCTGTCCACCCACAGCTCAACGTAGAAATCACCAGCAGCCGGGGCGGTCCCGCTGTTGGTAAAATGCCAGTCGAAATAGGTGCCCTTACCGGCGTACAGGGGGCCGGCGGTGGTAGTGCCCGGAATCGAAGCCGGAACCGCCGGAGCCTCGTAGCCGGAAGGTGCATAGGGCCGCAGGTCAGGTTGGCCTGATGGCCGCTGCTCCACCCTGGCCGAGGAGGTCCGGTTGGCGCCAATGGGGTTGTCCCCCAGGTTGGCATCATCGCCGGCAAAGGTTTCGCACTGGCCTTGATAGTCATCATGTTCACACAGGACCGCCTGCACGTTGCCGCCCACCCGTAGTGATTCGACGTTATCGTTGCCCACCGGGCCCAAATAGCCGGGGTTGGGATAGTTGCCAATGTCCAGCGTCACGCAACTGCCGCCATAGTTGGGATCGGCATAGAGTGCCACCTGGTCGGCATTGGGACTGCACCCTCGCCATTCCACCCGGACCGAGGAGACCTGATTGTCGCCGATAGAGTTGTCCCCCAGGTCGGGGTCGTCGCCGCTAAAGGTCTCACAGCCGCCGCCATAGTCATCGTCGCGGCACAGCGTTGCCCGGACGTTGCTACCCACCCTGAGCGAGGAGATCGAATCGTTGGGCAGACCAATCGCCGCAGGGTTGGGATAGTCGCCCACCCCTTTGACCACACATTGCCCGCCATAGTTCGGGTCCACGAACAGGGCTATCTGATCGGCGTTGGGGTTGCAGGTAGGGGGCGGCGGATTTTCGTAGGCGATGATCCAGGCGTTGGCCACGGCCCGGCTGCCGTTCCAGGCGAACTGATAGCCCCCGTCGTTGTAATACATGCCCGACGATCCGCCGCCGTCCATCTTGAGCGAATAGCGCGCTCCCAACACCCACAGCACATCGTGCATCTCATGCGGGGTCTTGTTATAGCCCGGTTCACTGACGGCCAGGTAGAGGGTGTTGCGGTCATCGCTGAAACCGATAAAGGTCTGGGGGCGGTTCCACCAGTTGTTGGCCGAACAGCCGAACAGTTCATCGTTGATGACCACTGTGTTGTCCTGGCAGGCGCAGTTGCCCTCGGTGTTGTAGGGCTGGTACCAGCAGCGCCAGCGGTACTCGCCGCCAAAGGTGACCTGAGGGCCGCCGCCGAGCAGTTGACGGTGATAGCCTCCCTGCTCTCCCGGCCAACCGATGTTAGGGTCGTAGCCGTCGTTGAAGCCCAACGAGCGACGGTTTTGCCACTCATTACCCGTATAGTCGGTATAGTCCACGCCATCCACGTAGGTCAGCCCCTCGCCGCAGTTGAGAGGGGGCACAGTGTCGGGACAGCCGCTGAAATAGTCGCCGTTAATAGCGGCCAGTGCCCCGGCGTTGGCAGCCATGCTGCTGAGCCAGGCGGTGTCGCCGTTGGGGGCAATGACGACACGGGGACGAAGGGTAGGATTGTTCAAATCCACCTTGACCACGCAAATGTTGTTGGCCCGGCACAGGGTCAATCCAGAGCGGGTATCTACACACTGCCAGTTGGCCAGATCGGTGCAGCTGCTGAGGGCCGGCTGATCCGGGGCGAGAGCAGTAACCAAGGGAGAAGGGCGAGAGGTGACATTGCTCCCGCTGAGGAGTACCAGGCCGACCAGAAGCGCCTGGCTCAAAAGCTGGAGGCGACGATGCTCACGACCATAGCAAACCCGTTCCATTTTCTCCACCCTCCATCCGTGTGATCAACCAGGGGGCTCTCAAGTCGGGTAAAGCACCCGACCTACTGCCGGGTAGCAAACCCGACCTACTGCCGGAAGGTGAGCAAAGCGGCGGTGATAACGGTGGCCAGGGCAAGGAGCAGCAGCCACCAATTCTCCCGCAACGCCTGGCCCCACCCTCCTCGATAGGGATGGACCACCATCGGGGTGGTCGCTGCGTCCCCCAGAAGCATCTTGCACCAGGCCGCCACCGACGGGGGGCGATCTTTGGGGTGCAGGGCCAATGCCGCCAGCACCGCTCGCTCAACCGCAGGAGAGATGGCCGGGTTCAACTGGCGGGGTGGCACCAGGGCCTTGGGGTCCAGAAAACGCTCCTGGGCGCTGGCCGGCGGACAGCCGGTCAACAGGTGATACAGGGTGGCTCCCAGGCTGTACAGGTCGCTGGCGGTGCCGGTGTGCCCCAATTCGCCGGCGTACTGCTCGATGGGGGTGTAGGGCAGTGAACCGATACCCCGCAGCCCGGTAAGGGTTTTTGGGTCCTGCGGATCAAGGGGTTTGACCAGGCCAAAATCTACCAGCTTGATGCGCCCCTCAGGGGTTAGCTTGACGTTGGCCGGCTTGATGTCGCGGTGGAGCACCGGCGGATCCTGATGGTGCAGATAGGCCAGGGCATCGCCCAGTTGGGCCATCCAGGGCAGCACCTCCTGTTCGTCCAGGAACCGCTCCTCACGGCGAGCCTGCTGCACCACCTGATGGAGGTCCTGGCCGGGGACATAGTCCATGACCAGGTAGTCACGGCCTGCTTCCAGGTCGCTTTCGGAGGAGGCCGAGGTAAAAAAGTCGGACACCTTGGGCAGGTTGGGGTGGTCCAGCCGGGCCAGGGTGCTGGCCTCGCGCAGAAACTGTTCCCGAGCCTGAGCCAACGCCTCGCCGCTGATGCCGGGTGGCGGCCAGATCTCCTTGATCGCGCAGATGCGGCCGGGAAGACGGCGGTCGGCAGCTTTGTATACCGCGCCCATGCCTCCCCGGCCGATGAGGCTCAGGATTTCGTACCTATCGCGCAACAGCGTGCCCGGCTTCAAATCCTGGTACATAGATTCCAACCTGGAAAGGCCAGACAAAATAAAGCCGACTTTACGTTTCAGCCAAGCTGCTCCGGGGTGAACGCCTCGGGCAGCAATTGGTCCAGGGTAAAAGTACGGATATGGCCGGCGGTGTCGGCCACGATCACACGCAGGTTGCCTTGCGCCCCGCCGAACTCACGCAAGACCTGCCGGCAGGCACCACACGGCGCAGCACCGGTGGCCGTGGCAACAGCGATGGCCGTGAATTCCCGCTCTCCTTCCGACACGGCCTTGGTCACAGCCACACGCTCGGCACAGGTACACAGAGGATAGGCTGCATTTTCGACGTTACAGCCCTGGTAGATCCGCCCTGACCGCCCCAACAGGGCCGCCCCCACCGCAAAGCCGGAGTAGGGGGCGTAGGCCTGCTCACGGGCCTGGCGGGCCAGGGTTACCAGTTCCAGGATTTGGGATTCGGTCAAGCTGTCGGTTGGCCGGTTAGTCATGAACGTTGTCTTCCCTTTCCGCTTCCATTTTGCGCCGGGGATGGGGTTTCCTCCTCTTCCGGCTTTTCAGGCCATGGTGGCTGCCGTTCAATCCGAACCTTTTTGATCCGCCGACCTGCCACCTCTTCGACGGTGAGCACCAGATTCTCAAAGGTCAGGCGATCGCCTACCACCGGCACCCTGCCCAACTGGGTGTAGATAAATCCACCCAACGTGTCGCTGTCTTCGGTGGGCAAGGCCACATTCATCAGTTGGTTCAGGTCATCCAGGTCCACCCGAGCGTCAAACAGGTACTCGTTTGCGTTGACCATTTCGACGAACGGCTCTTCGGTGTCATATTCATCCTGGATTTCGCCGACAATCTCTTCCAGCAGGTCCTCGATGGTCACAATGCCGGCCATGCCCCCATATTCGTCCATGACGACGGCCATGTGTATCCGTCGCTGCTGCAGATCGGGCAGCAGGTCACCAGCCCGTTTGGTCTCGGGGATAAAGTAGGCAGCCCGCACGATGGAGCGCAACGGCACGTCGGTTTGGCCTTTGCTCAGGTAGGGCAACAGGTCCTTGGCGTACAGCACGCCCACCACATTGTCAATCGTCTCTTGATAGATCGGAATGCGCGAATGGCCGACCTTCATGATCGTGTCCACAGCTTCCAGCATCGGTGTGGTGACCTCGAGGGCCACCACGTCAATGCGCGGCACCATCACTTCACGGACCAGGGTATCGCCCAGCTCAAAAATGGAGTAGATCATCGCCTTTTCCTCTTCTTCGATGACCCCCTCCTCCTCGCCGGCGTCCACCAGGGTCTTGATCTCTTCCTCGGTGACAAAGGGCATGCTGCTCTGGGGCAGCGCGCCGAACAGCCGTGACAGGCCGCTGCTGATCCAGACCACAACCCGGACCACCGGCATGGCCACTGCCGCGATCACCGCCAGGGGGCGCGCCAGCCAGAGCGCCAGCCGTTCGCTGTGTTGCAGGGCGATCGTCTCCGGCACCAGCTCGCCCAGGATGAGCATGAGAATGGCCGTCAGCAATACCACCACCACCAGGGCAACCGGGAAACTGGCCTCTCCCAGCCAGGGCTGTATGGCCCTGGCCAGGGGTGGGGCAGAGACGACGGCCACCACCGCGCCGGCAAAAAAACTGGTCACCGTCATGCCCAGTTGTGTGGTCGCCAGCAGGCGGCTGGAATCCTCGGCCAGACGTTCGGCAGTGCGGGCCGAGCCAAGCCCCTCCTCCATCAATTGCCTCAGCCGGGGCCGGCGCACGTTGATGAGGGCCGAACGGGACATGGCCAGAAAGCCGTTGAGGACGACCAGCCCCACCAGCAAAACTACCTCTCCTGTGGTCACACTACTGGACCTCCGACTCTTCCGCCTCTGGCTTGGCCCTGATCCTGGCCGGCACGCCGTAGGCCACCGCCCCCGGCGGCACATCGTGGGTGACGACCGAGCCGGCCCCAATTTTCGCCCCGGCGCCGATCTCCACCGGCGCGACCAGCATCGTATCGCTGCCGATGAACGCCCCCTCGCCGATAACGGTGCGATGCTTGCGTTGGCCATCAAAGTTGCAGGTAATTGTCCCCGCGCCGATGTTGGTCCCAGCCCCCACCGTGGCATCGCCCAGGTAGCTGAAATGGCCCATTTTGACCCCCGGCCCCAGGTAAGAGTTCTTGACCTCGCCAAAGTTGCCCATATGCACCCCTGGGCCCAGATGTGCTCCCCGGCGCAGGTGACCAAAGGGGCCGATCTCGCTGCCCTCCTCCATGATCGCCCCTTCTACCACCGATAGCTCGACGCGGCACCTCTCGCCCAGGGTTGAATCGCGGATCACCGCCCCCGGTCCAAGGACGCACCCCTGCCCAATAGATGTCCGGCCCTGCAACAGCGTGTGGGGCCAGATGACCGTGTCGGCACCGATTTCAACATCCGCCTCGATGTAGGTCGCCTCAGGGTGGATGAGGGTCACGCCGGCCTCCATCCACCGCTCATTGATGCGCCGTCGCAGCTCGGCCTCGGCCTGGGCCAGCTTTAGCCGATTGTCCAGGCCGATGACCTCCAACGGATCGCTCACCGGAAAGCCGACCACCATTTCTCCCTGCTCGGCGGCCAGCGCCGCCAGGTCGGTCAGGTAGAACTCGCCACCCGGACGGCGTTGCACCTGGGCCAGGTTGAGCCAAAGCCACTCGTCGCGGAAGCAAAAGACACCCCCGCTCACCTCGCCGATCGCCCGCTGTTCCGGTGTGGCCTCTTTCTCCTCGACAATGCCGAGCACCCGCCGGCCTGTAGCATCGCGCACGATGCGCCCATAGCCGGTGGGGTCATCGGGCCGAAAGGTGAGCAGCGTTGCCACTGCCCCCTCGGCCTGGTGGTGGGCCACCAGCCGCCGCAGGGTTTCGGGCCGGATGAGGGGCGTATCGCCATACAACACCAGCACCTGTTCCGCCCGGCCGGCGATGGCCGCCTCGGCCTGGCACACAGCATGGCCGGTGCCCAACTGCTCAGTCTGGGTGACGTACAGAACATCGTCGCCCACCGCCCGGCGCACCTGCTCCGCGCCATAGCCGACCACAACAACCAGGTTGGCCGGCTCCAGAGCACAGGCCGCTTCCAGGACGAAACGCACCATCGGCCGCCCCGCCAGCGGATGGAGCACTTTGGGCAGGGCCGACTTCATCCGGGTGCCCTGTCCGGCTGCCAGGATGACAATTGACAAGCTCAACGTTTCACTCCTTGAATCCACATACAAAACGACCAAAACCGACCTCACACCTGCCGGCGCAAGGTCTATTTTGGTCGCTTTACCACTTTCGCCCTATTCCGGTGTGAGGGTCAGGTCCCTCTGCAGATCGTCCGTCCATCCCAACCCGGCCTCAACGGGCCAGCAGAGGCGAGGCATCCCCATCAGCCCCTTCGGTTTCGAGGGGGTCATTGCCACTCAAACCTGGCACGAGATGCCTCATCCCTACACCCTGTCATTCTAACATAAGCAGCCGTTTTACGCAAGTGGCCCGGCAGGGCGGACCTGTGGGGGGCAGGGGTTCCCCACCTTTTGGCCCGTTGGGGCGGCTTGACAGCCCGGCAAGGTCGGCGTATAATGACCTTGTTCCGCAAGGGAACGCCGACAATCACAAGGAGGCAGAGGATGGGGGAGTGGTTACGATCGTTGCTGCCGTGGGGCACCGAGGCCATTGTTTGGGTCCAGTCGCTTAGCACCCCCTGGCTGGATGCCATCTTTAAGTTTTTTACCTTTTTGGGCTACGAGGAATTTTACCTGCTGCTGCTGCCCTTTGTCTACTGGTGCCTTGACCGACGGATCGGCATCGGCCTGGGCTACCTCTCAATGTTCTCGGTCTGGGTCAACGGCGTGGTCAAATACACCTTTTGCCTTCCCCGCCCCTCAGATCCGCGCCTCAGGGTGCCGTTGCCGGAGACCAGCCCCTCTTTCCCCAGCGGCCATGCGCAAAACGCCGTGACCAACTGGGGCTATCTGGCGATCTGGGTTCGCAGCCGCATCTTTTGGGCAGTAGCCATCCTGCTCATGCTGGGCATTGGCCTGTCGCGGATTGTACTGGGCGTCCACTTTCCCCAAGACGTGATCGGCGGCTGGCTGATCGGGCTGGTCTTGCTGGCAGCCTTTTGCTGGGCCGAGCCAAAGGTGAGCCGCTGGCTTGGGGATCAGAGGCTGGCTGCTCAACTGGCACTGGCCGTGGGGATACCCGTGCTGCTCATCTTTTTACACCCGGCCGACAACGCCGGCCTGTACCCGGCTGAAATGGCTCTCACCCCCATGAGCGCCCTGGCCGGCATGGGCATCGGCATCATCATGGAACGACGCTGGCTGCGCTTCCGCACCGACGGCGAGTGGTGGCGGCGGGGCCTGCGGTTCCTGGTGGGCGTGGTGATTGTGGGGATGCTGTATGCCGGCCCCAAGCTGATCCTCCCCAAGGAGATGGCCCACGGCCTGGAGGCGGCGGTGCGCTTTGGACGCATGGCGCTGCTGGGGTGGGTTGTGGCCTTCCTGAACCCGTGGCTCTTTGTCCGGCTGCGGCTGGCCGAGTCGGATAGCAAACCCGACCTACTGTAGAACATGCGCTGCCCCAAATGCACCCAGGAAGGCTTTCAGCCCTACGGCGCCTGCACCCAATGCGGCTTTGCCGGCCCCCCCGGTCAGGTAGAGGAGCTGCTCCACGTCATCTACCTGCTGAGCGAGCTGGAAACCTGGCCCGAGGTGGGGGCAACCGTCCGGGATTCGATCCGTGCCCGCTATCTGCACCGTCGCCAGCAACTGGAGATCGCCCTGGGCCTGCGCTTGCCGCCCCTCAGCGCCGATGAGGCCCGCGAGCTGCAATGGGAGCTGTTCTGCCTGGGCGAGCTCCAGGCAGAGGTGGCCTTCTGGCTGGAAAAGGGTTGGGTTCACCCCGAAGCCGCCAACCGGCTGCGGCAGGGCGCTCAGAAGCGAGCCGAGGCCCTGCGCCAACGCCTGGTGGAAGCACCTCCTGCTCCGGCTTTCGATAGCGTCTGGGATCGCCTGAAGCTGCTCAACTACCTGGAGGGGATGCTGAACCTGGCTCGCCAACGTGGCCACTTTCTGGACGAGGCAACCCATGCTGCCGCCCTGGCCGACCTCCAGGCCGACCGCCTCAAGCTTGAAATCGAAGCCGGGCTGCGCCCCCGGCCGGTTGAGGCAGTTCCCGCACCGGCTCCTGCGGTCGAGGCCCCTGCGCCGCCCCCGCGCCCGCCGCGCCAGCCCCTCACCTGGGACCGCCTGTGGCAGACGCTCCTCTCGGAGCGGACGCTCAACGTGTTGCTCTTCCTGGGAGCCTTCCTGCTGGTCACTTCGGCTACCACCTACGTCGTCTACAACTGGGAAAAGTTGCCGCAGGCCGTTCAATTGGGGTTCATCATCCTGTTCACCCTGTCGTTCTATGGCGCGGGCTGGTTCGTGCGGGTGCGGATGAAACTGCGGCTGAGCGGCATCGCCATTACGGCCGTTGGCTCACTGCTGGTTCCTCTCGATTTCTACGCTGTGGGCATCGTCGGCGGAGTCGTGCCCGCCGAACAATGGCCGTGGGTGTGGCTGGTGGCCTCGGCCGTGTGCCTGCCCATCTACACCTTTACCGCGTTGCGCATCCAGGCCGAGTTCTTTGGCTACCTGGTGGCTGCCGCGGCCGGTAGCCTGTTGTGCGCCGTTTTGCAGGTGATGGGCGTCCCGGCAGAATGGTTCCTGACCGCCCTGGTCGCCCTGGCGTTGGGGCTGGTCGCGCTGGCCTACCGCCTCTCCACCCCCTGGGCAATCCTGGCCGATCCGTTTCGTTTCTCGACCCTGATCGCCACGGCGGTCATCCTGCCGCTGGGCATCGGCTGGTGGCTGATCGGCGGCGCAGGGGGTTTTGACTTTGACGCTTCGCTGGCCTTGGCCTGGGCCTTGGGCACGGCGGTCTATTTCTACACTGCCCACCGCGAGTCAAGCCCGCTGTTGGGCCGCGCCGCCGCTACAGCAGGGCCGGTGGCCGTGGGCCTGCTGCTGCGCCTGGCTTTCGAGCCGCTGGGCGTCGAAGCGCCCTGGTATGCGCTGGGCTGGGCCGCCCTGGCCCCACTTTACCTGTGGGCCGGGCACCGGTGGTTCAGCCGTGCCGGGGAGGGCAGGGTGCTCCGCGCCCACAGCCACACCGCCACCGGCTGGGGGCTGGCACTAATGGGGATTGCTGCCGGGTGGGCTGTGCTCGACCTGTGGGCAGCAGCCGCCACCCACGCGCTGCTGGTCGGTGGGGTTGTCCTGGCCATCTACCTGTGGGAACGGCCCCGCGCCTTGCCGGTTGCCAGCCTGCTGGCCTTCTCGTCGTTCACTTTCGCTATGGCTGCCGGTCACCTGGAGCCGGCCGAGCTGTGCCTGGGCTGGGCGCTGCTGGCCATATTGCACGTCATCGTTGCCATCCGCCTGCGCCGCGCCCCTGAATATGCGTCGCGCCTGTTCGCCGCCGCTCTGGTTGCCGCTTTTCTTGCCCTCTTGCCTCCTGCCGTCTTGCGTCATGAGCGGCTGTTGACTTATGCCCTGGGCCACTGGATCGCCCTGGCGCTGTGGCTGCTGTGGCTGGATCGGGGTGGTGAGCACGCCGGCCTCTCCGCATTGCTGACCCGCCTTGGCCCGCTGCGCCGGTCGGCGCTGCACTGGGCCGTCGCCCTGCCGTTGCCCCTTTTCGCGGCCATGCTCTACACCCGCTTCCGCCCGCCTGACGCCTGGCTGGGCCTGCTGTTGGCCCTTCTGGCCTGGGTCTGTTCTGCCGCCGGGCGTGGGATATTGGATATTGGACGTTGGGGGTTGAGGGTCGGCCCCTGGCTCTTGGTCCTCCGTCGTCCGTCCTTCTCCTGGTATGCCGTCGGCTATGGTTGTAGCCTGGCCGCTCCGGCAGTGGCCTTTTATTTCTACCACCAGCCGCTGCTGGGCGTGACGGTGCTGCTGGCCTCGGCGCTCTACTTCGCCTCGGCCTGGACCTTTCGCGCCGCCTGGTGGCTCATCCCCGCCGGGCTGGCGTTGCCGGTCGGCCTGCTGATCCTGTTGGACCATTGGGCCGTGCCCTGGCCGCAGCAGAGCGTGGTGCTGGCGGCGGTAGTGGCCGCTTACCTGCTGGGTGGGGTATGGCTGGAGCGGCGGCGTGGCGTGCCCCGCGGCTTTATGATGCCGCTCTACGCCGTGGCCCACTTGGTGGCCCTTGTCGCCCTGTTCTGGGGCCTGGCACCGGCGCTGAACCTCGATGTCGCCTCCAACGCAGTGGCCGTGGCCCGGGGGCGGAGCTCCGGCCTGGATGAAAATCTCTGGTCGGACACCGCCCGGCTGTGGGCCGCTGGAGGGCAACTGGTGTTGGCTGCTGCCTATGGGCTATTCGCCTGGTTCCACGACCGTGAGCGTTGGGCACATGTCGCCGCCTGGTTGGGCGTGCTGGCCGGCGGGCTGATTGCCAGCGCCTACAGCCAGGGGCGTGGATCGTCGGCCTTCAAGACGGCGCTGCTGGCAGTCCTTTACGTCCTGACCGAGCGGGCATTGACCGGCCGGCCCATACGCCGGCGCTGGTCCGCTGCCGACAAGGTCTGGCACCTCTATCGGCGCGCGCTGTCGATCGCTGGCTGGGCTGTGTCAGCCGGAGCGATTGGGCTGGCGCTGGTGCGCAACCTGGTGCTGCTGGAAGGCAATCGTGTGCAGACCGTCTGGGCCATCGCCGGGTTGCTGACTGTGACCGCGCTCTATGCTGCCTCGGCCTGGATGTTCCGCCGCCGGCTGTTTGTCTGGCTGGCCGGGGCGCTGGTCTTCGCCCCGTGGACGCTGTTGACGCTGTGGGGCTGGTTTCTGTGGGCCGCACCGCCCCCTCTGCCGCGCTACGCCCTGTCGTGGGCGGTGCTGGCCTGTCTCCAGCTCGCCCTTGGCCTCCTTTTATCGGCCAGGCAAAAGAGTCTGGCCCATGACTACGACCCTGGCCTCCAAAATCGAAAATCAAAAACCGAAAATCAGGACTATGGCTTCCCCCTGCGCGTCATCGCCAACCTGTTGCTGCCCTTGGCCCTGTTCTGGGGCGTGGCCGATGTAGCCACGTCGAGCCTGACGTGGGGGCTGGGATTGGGCTTCTACGTTGCCTCGGCTGCCGGCGACCATCGCCGGGGCTTGAGCGGCTGGCGAGCAGCGCGCTTTCTCTATCCGGCTGTGGTGGTGTTGCCGGTGTGGGCCGTTTATCTGCTGAACCGGTTGGTGCCAAGTGCGCCCTATGAAACCTATGGCCTGCTGTTGTTGGCGCTGGCGCTGCCACTGCTGATGGTGGGGCGTTGGTTACGGCGATTCGACGCTGCCGATGGCCTGCCCCTTTACCTGGGTGCTTACGGCGTAGCCATCGTCGGCACGCTGCTGGTCGCCCACCGCGAACCGTTGCTGGCTGCGGCTCTGACCTTTGACGCTGCGTTGTGCGTCCTGTCGGCCTGGCTCTTCCGCGAGCCGGTGTGGGGCTATCCGGCGGCGGCGCTGGGCGTGGCAGCGTTGCTCGTTGCCCTGGCCTGGAGCGCAGTTCCACCCGAGCGGCGAGGCTGGTGGCTCATCGGGCTGGGGGCGGTCTATCTGACCCTGGCCTGGGTGCTGCGCCGCGAGGGCGCAGGCCAGGACGCAGGCCAGGGCGTAGGCCAGGGCACAGGCCAGGGCGCAGGTCAGGGCGCAGGCCAGGGCACAGGCCAGGGCACAGGTCAGGGCGCAGGCCAGGGCGCAGGTCAGGGCGCAGGTCAGGGCGCAGGTCAGGGCGCAGGCAAGCTGCGCCCCTACGGGATGGCGCCGTTGGCAATGGCTTTCCTTGCCGTTGCCTTGGGGTTGCCGCCTTCCAGCCTGGATGACACCGGCGCGTTCTGGGGCTATCTGGCGGCAGCGGGGGTCTATACCCTGGCTGCGGCCTGGATTCGTCAGCCGCTGTTGCTCTGGGCAATGGCGGGGCTGCTGGCCGTGCCCTACGGCGTGGCCGTTACCTGGCTCAACGTGGCTCCCGCCGACTATGGCCTGGCGATCTTTCCCGGCGTGGCCACTGCCCTGGTGCTGGCCCACCTGCTGGACCGGCGATCGGGTCGTCCGGTGCGGCTGCTGCGCTTGCTGCTCGACTGGTGGGCCGGGCCGTTCTACACCTGGAGCTACCTCGGGGCGCTGGTCGCCGCCGGCCTGTCGTGGAACGATTCGACGCGGCTGGCGGTTGCCCTGGCGCTGGCGGCGCTGGCTTTTCTGCACGCGACCTGGCGCTTCCGCTCGCGGGCCTGTCTGCTGTTGGCCGGCGCCCTGGCCCAGGGAGCAGCCCTGGCGGTGATTGACTCCTGGGGCTGGCTGGCCTACCCGGCCTGGACGGCGCTGGCCTTCCTCCCGGTGACGGCCTTGACGGCGGGATTGGCCCTGGCGGTGGAGCTGGGGCGACAGGAAGGCCCACCGCTGCGTGGAGCAAACTGGCAATCTGCCCTGCAAGGCTGGTCACGTCCCTTCTACCTGTTGCTGGGTGCCGACCTGCTGGCCGGGCAGATCGCTGCCCTAAGCCATGTTGAGCCGGGCGCGGCGGTGACGGTGGCCCATGCCCTGCTGTTGGCGCTGCTGGCCACGGTCTGGGCCGAGCCGGCGCTGCCTTTTGTGGCAACGGGGTTGGGCATCGCGGCCTTTTTCCAGGGGATGGCCTGGGCCGGTTTTGAATCTGTTGACTACCCGGTCGGCCTGGCGCTGCTGGCGCTGGGCTACGGCCTGGTCGGTTACGCGCTCCACCTTGCCTGGGGCAATGCCCGGAGCGTGCGCATCTGGCTCAAGCCGCTGGAATGGCCGGCACTGGGGCTGTCGGCGGCGGCGCTGCTGCTGGCGGCCGGCATCGGTGGGCTGGACGTGAGTGTGCTGGTGGTCCGCACCTTCCTGGGTCGGGCCGTAACCTTTGCCGACTATGCACCCCAGGTGCGGATGGTGATGTGGGTCTTGGCCATCACCGGGCTGCTCTACCTGGCCACGGCAGCCGTTCGCCGCCGGATCATCCTGGGCTATGGGGCGGTGGCGCTGTTGCTTTCGGCCTGGGGGCTGTGGTGGCGCTTTTTCCTGGAGATGCCCGAGTTCCAGTGGTACGCCGTCCCGGCCGGGGCCTACCTGTTGGGCATCGGCTGGAGCGAGTGGCGGCAGGGGCGCAAGGCGCTGGCCCGCTGGGTGGACCGCGCCGGGATGCTGGTCGGGCTAGGGTCGGCCTGGTGGCAATCGCTGCCGGGGGTAATGGACTCCGGCTGGCCCTACGCGTTGATCCTGGGTGCCGAGTCGCTGCTGCTGGTGTGGTGGGGCAGCGCCCGGCGGCTGAAGCGCTTCCTATATGTCGGCGTGGTAGGGGTGGTGCTGGACGCAGTGACGCAGGCCATCGAGCCCCTGCTGACGACGAACCGTTGGATCGTGTTTGGCATCGTCGGGGCGCTCCTGGTGGGCGTCGCCATCCTGGTGGAACGCAAGCTGGAGGCTCTGCGGGTGCTGTCAGCCGAGATGCGGGCACGATTGGAGGGGTGGGAGTGAGTTGGGGATTGGAGATTGGAAAATAGAGGAAAGATGGGCAAACGACAGAAAAAACTCGTCCTGGTGTGGGGCTTGTTGTGGCTGGGCGTCGGCGGGCTGGCCGGGCTGGCCTTTCTGGGTGGGGTGATTTTTGACGAGCCGGACCTCAGCCAGGGGGCGCTGGTGCCGCTTACCGCCGGGTTGGGGGGCGGGGGGCTGGTCGCCTATTTCGCGCTGCGCTCCATGAGCAAGGCCCGGGCCGGGGCCTTTCGCCTGCCGCCGACCTGGGCGCTGGGCGGCGGGTTCGCCCTGGCCCTGGCGACGGGCCTGGGGCTGTGGCAGGCAGACATCTCCCGCGCTTTTCTGGTGCCCCTCCTTTCTGTCCCGGCAGCGACGCTGGGTCCGCTGGCCGCCATTGGCTGGGCGATGGGCCGCCGGCCGGGCGGGATCAACACTCGCCGGGGCTGGGTATCGTGCGGCCTGGGAGCCACGGCGGGGACCAGTCTGGCCTACCTGCTCAACACCCTGTTGCCGGCGACCATCCTGTTCCTGGTCTTTGGCCTGGCCGACCATCTGCGGCCCCTGGCCAAAGAGCTGCTGGACGCGCTGCAATTTGGCGAGCTGACGGAGGAGCTACTGTCGCCCTGGTTCCTGGTGGCCCTGGTCGAGATTGCCGTCATCGCCCCGCTGGCCGAGGAGCTGGTCAAGCCGCTGGCCCTGCTGCCGCTGCTCAAGCGGTTGGAGTCGCCACGTGACGCGCTGCTGGCAGGGATGCTGGCCGGGGCCGGGTTCGCTGCTGTGGAGAATCTGCTCTATACGGCTTTTTCCGGTTCGGCGTGGGCCGGGATACTGGCGGCACGGGCTATGGGCGCAGCGTTGCATCCCCTCGGCGCAGGGCTGATGGCCGTGGCCTGGTGGGGCCTGCTCCGCCGCAAGCCATCTGCTGCTGCGGCCTGGGTGCGCAACTATGGCCTGGCAGTGGGAGCGCACGCATTGTGGAACGGCACCTGTGTTGTGACGGTGACCGTGGGCTATGTCTGGTTCAGGGGCTGGAAGGTGGACATCCTGGGCATCAGCGAGGCGGTGGTGCTGGTCGCGCTGCTAGCCGCAGAGGGAATTGGGATCTTGGCGGCCTTGCGGACGCTGACCCGGCGGCTGGAACCGGAGCCGGAGTCGGGCACCATGTATCTGGCCGAGGAACGAGCCCTGGCGGTGTGGGGGTTGGCCTGCCTGGTGGTGCTGCTGCCGGTGGGGTTGGGAGTGTTGCGGACGGTGTGGTAAGAGTGACTGTCATGAAGCGAGCACTGACGAGTTTGAACTTTTGGTTCGCGCTGATCCTGATCCTTGCCAACGGCGCGATGTGGGCCTATGCCCTGGCGCCGGAGGGGCCGGCAGTACAGGTCGAGCCGCGCCTGGAGCCAGACCTGGCCGACCTGCGTCAGCGGCTCATCGAAGGTGGCCACAGCGGCGAGCCGTTCACCATCGAGATCACCAACCAGGAGGCAGCGGAGACCATCGCCTGGTACCTGAGCCGCCACCCCAACGTCCCCTTTGGCGAGCCACAGGTGTTCATCACCCCGCAGGGGGTCACCGCCCGGGGCGTGGCCGAGGTGGCCGGGCTGCGCGTGGGCCTGAGCGGGCGGGCCACCATTATCCTGCAAGATGGTGTGCCCAACGTCACCCTGGCCTCCCTGGATGTAGCAGGGGTAGCCGTGCCCGGCTTTGTGCGCAACCGCATCCAGTCCGAAATTGACGCCCAGTTTGCCCTGGCCCAACACCTGCCGGTGATAATTGATGAGCTGGTTTTGGAAGAGGGCAAAGCAACAGTGCGGGGGACGATCCGCTAACACAAAATAGCTTCTACAGCCAATCCCGCAGGTCGGTGGTGGTATTCAGGATCAGATCGGCGCCGGCGCGTTGCAGCTCGTCTCGACAGCCAAAGCCGCACAACACCCCGATCGCCCGGGCGCCGGCGGCCCGGGCAGCCTCGATATCCACCGTTGTATCGCCCACCATCAGGCAGCGCTCCACCGGCACCCCCAACTGCTCGGCGGTGTGGCGCACCGGGCTGGGATGGGGTTTGAGACGCCAGGTATCCTCGTGCCCGGTGATGACCTGAATCACCCCGGTCAATGCCTGCTGTTCGAGGAATGCCTGGGCCTCGCGGCGGCTCCGGGTGGTGACAATGGCCAGGTGATAGCGCCGATTCAGGTCGTGGAGCATTTCGCCCACGCCATCCACCGGACGAAAATTGGGCACTGTGTGCACACCGCGCAGCCGCTGTAACCGCTCCCTCAGTTTAAACAGATCGTCATCCAGGCCCACCCGGTCCAACAGCCGCAGGAGATTGGCGGCCGGCGTCTCGAGAGCCATCAGCAGCGCCCGCGCCGTCCGGATCGGATCGCGCCGGGGCAAAAACCGCCGCACCGGCCGTAGGTAGCGGGCCAGGGCCTCCACGGCCGTATCGTCGGTCTCTACCAGCGTGCCATCCAGATCGAACAGGACGGCATCAATCTCGCCGGCGTACAGCTCCCCCGCCTCTTGGGCCGGAGGGAAGGGGTCCTGGTCAAGCAACTTGGCATACACATAGCCGAGCACCACACGGCCGGTGGCGATGATCGGCGCTGCCAGAAGGACGCCCAACACCCCTGCCAGTGTGCCACCAGCTAACACCCCGACAAATACCACCACCGGGTGGAGCTGCAACCGCCGCCCCATGATCCTGGGCACCAGATAGGCGTTTTCGGTTTGCTGGATGAGCACATAGAGGCCAAGCACCAGGACGGCAAACCAAAAATTGCTCAGCGGCAGATAGGTAGAACCGCGAAAGAGGGCGATGAACAGGGCCGGAATGGTGGCCAGCACCGGGCCGAAAGTCGGCACCACCTCCAGCACGCCGGCGATCAACCCCATCAGCCCGGCGTTGGGCAGGCCCACCGCCATCATGGCGAGCCATACCACCATGCCGATGATAAACCCCAGCACCACCTGCCCCCGGAAGAACGACTTCCATACCAGGTCGATCTCCTCGCGCAGGCGCTGAAGCTCTAGCGCATAACCGGGTGGGGCCAGGCCATCCAGGAAGGCACGAAGCCGGTCGGCGTCTTTTACCAGGTAAAAAGAGATGACCAGAACGGCCACAACCCACAACAGTCTGGAGGCGACATTGAAAAGTAAATTGACGGTACCGGTGGCAAAGGGGCGCAACAAGCCCTGCAACATACCCTGCACGTCCCCCACCAGGTCTTGCAGATTGAAGGTAAAATCAAGGACGCGGATCGGCTGGGAGAGGAAAGAAACCAGGTCGTTTACCAGTTGTTGCAGGTCCAGATTGAGGCGGGTTACCTGGTCCACTAAATAAGGGACAACGGTGGCAGGAATGATACTGAGGATCAGCAGCAGGGCAAAGAACACCAGAAACACGGCCAGCAGGCGTGGCAACCTGACCCGCCGCTCCACCACATCAACCACCGGCTTGAGCACATAGGCCACAACCATGGCAATGGCCAGGGGGGGGAGAAGAGCGCGAAACAGATAAAGGAGCAGGAGCAGGGCGATGATCAGGCCGACGACAACCAGGCGTTTAGTTGTTCGACTCCAGTGTGTCGAGACCATACGATGCCCCATGGTAACTTGTATGCTGCTTACCCATGGCGACCGAGGTCGCGCCTTAAGGGCCGTTGGCCCGGCGTCCTCCTCCGAGGAAGCCCCAACCGACGGCGCAGATGGTCGGTTGGCGCGGTAAGGATGCCCCTCGCGGGTATCCAAATACCCTCTCAGCCCGGCTGAGCAGTCACGCCCCATGAATGAGGCTCAAGGACCAAGGTCCCCATCATCGGTCCTTGGTCCTTGGTCCTTCCTAATGCACCAGTCCAATCTCCTCCGGGGGCCAGTAGGAGAGCCAGGCCCGGCCAACGATGTTGCCGATCGGCACCGGGCCAAAGCTCCGCGAGTCGTTGGAGTGATCGCGATTGTCGCCCAGGACAAAGACATGAAGCGGCGGCACGGTGACACGAGAATAGCGCCCCGGTCGGGTCTCGCTGGTGATGAACGGCTCCTCCAGCTCCTCGCCGTTGATGTACACCCGCCCGTTCTTGATCTCCACCGTCTCACCCGGCAGGCCGATCACCCGCTTGATCAGTAGCTCCTCGCCCTGGCTAGGCACCTTGAGCACGACCACATCAAAGCGCTCCGGTCCATGAAAGCGATAGGAAACCTTTTCGACCACCAGACGCTGGTCGGAGTGGAGATTGGGCTCCATGCTCTGGCCCTCAACCCGGGTGGCCTGGCCGACAAAGAGGTTGATCAGCAGGGCGATGAGGATGGCCGGCAGGATGGTCTCCAGCACCTCGCGCAGCAGGTGCACCAGCCGTCGGCCAGGGCCGGGGCCGGCAGAGGGTACGTTTTCTCCTTCCGGCAGATGGTTTAGATCATCATCCATAGACGTTTTTCCAAGACTTGAGTTGATTCTGGGGCTTGTTATCGCTTACGGCGCGGCGGGCGAGTGTTCCGAGGTGCGACCTCGCCGATCCGCACCCCGCGTCCCGCTCCACCGCCTCGCTGGCCATCTCGCGCAGCACCGCCAGGGGTACCCTGGCGGTCTCGTGCCCGCGCCTCTTCCACCGTCCACCCTTCCAGCACCGCCTGGCGCGACAGCCGGATCTTGCCCGTCTCGGCGTCTATGTCTGTGACCATGACCATGATCTCATCGCCAACGCGCACCACCTCTTCGACCGATGGGGCGCGATAGTCGGCCAGCTGGGAGATGTGGACCATGCCATCCACGCCGGGCAGGATTTCGACGAACGCGCCATAGTTTTCGGTGCGGACCACTTTGCCCACATAGATCTTGCCGATCTGAGCTTCTTCAGTCAGGGCCTCGATCATTTCGATAGCCTTTTCGGCTGCCGGCCCCTCGACGGCGGCGATGTAGACGGTGCCGTCGTCCTCAATGTCTATATCCACGCTGCACTCTTCCTGGATCTTGCGGATCATCTTGCCGCCGGGGCCGATGATCTTGCCGATCTTGTCGGGGTCAACGTGAATCGTGGTAATGCGCGGCGCATATTGCGACATTTCTGGCCGGGGTGCGGCGATCGTTTCGGCCATCTTGTCCAGGATGTAAAGGCGACCAACCCGTGCCTGGGCCAGGGCCTGCGATAGGATATCGTAGCTCAGCCCCTTGATCTTGATGTCCATTTGCAGGGCGGTGATCCCTCGCCGGGTGCCCGCCACCTTAAAGTCCATGTCGCCCAGGTGATCTTCCAGGCCCTGAATGTCGCTCAGGATGGCGTACCGGTCCCCTTCGGAGATCAGACCCATAGCGATGCCGGCCACCGGGCTGCTGATCGGCACACCGGCGTCCATCAGCGCCAGGGTGCTGCCGCACACCGAGGCCATCGAGGTGGAGCCGTTCGACGACAGCACTTCCGACACAACGCGGATGGTATACGGGAACTCTTCTTCCGGCGGCACCACCGCCAGCAACGCCGTCTCGGCCAGTGCTCCGTGGCCGATCTCCCGCCGCCTGGGGCCGCGCATGGGCCATGTCTCGCCGGTGCTAAAGGGCGGAAAGTTGTAGTGGTGCATGTAGCGCTTGTCTTCTTCGGGCCGCAACGTGTCCAATTCCTGCTTTTCGCGGGGGGTGCCCAGGGTAGCGATGCTCACCACCTGCGTCTCACCGCGTATGAACAAGCCCGACCCGTGAGCCCGAGGCAAAAAGCCCACCATACTCCAGATGGGACGGATCTCATCGGCGCGCCGGCCATCGGCCCGCTGGCCCTTCTCCAGGATCAACTTCCGGGTCTCAGCTTTGAGCACCTCCTCGAACACCGCCTTGACATCCTCGGGGTTGATCGTGTCATCGCCGACAAAGGACCCCAAGATTTCGTTCTGCAGGGCTTCGGTCGCCTGGCCGCGCTCTTGTTTATTCATTGGCCGGGCTACCAGCTCGGCCACCCGATTGCCAATGCGGTGCAGGATGCGCTCTCGATCCCGCTCTTCGATGGTCGTGACCGGATAATCGAGCTTCTTTGGCTTGCCGATCTCTTCACGCATCTGTTTTTGCAGCGCGATCAGCGGCTGAATCGCCTCGTGCCCCACCTTGAGGGCCTGGAGGATAACCTCCTCGTGGACCTCCCTGGCCCCTGCTTCTACCATGAGGATGGCATCCTCGGTGCCGGCCATGCGCAGGTCCAGGGTGCTCTGCTCCATCTGCTCGGCGGTGGGGTTGATGACAAATTCATCCTCGATCAGCCCTATCCGGCAGGCGCCGATCGGCCCATCGAACGGAATATCAGAGATCATCAGGGCCGCCGAGGCCCCGACGATGGCCGGGATGTCCAGGTAGTTCTGGGAATCAGACGACAGGGCAGTGGCGATGATCTGGACCTCGTTGCGGTAATCCTTGGGAAAGAGGGGGCGCAACGGGCGGTCAATCAACCGCGCCGTCAGGATGGCCGATTCGCTGGGCCGCCCTTCCCGTCGGAAGAAGCTGCCGGGAATCCGACCGGCGGCATAAAGCCGTTCCTCGAAATCTACGGTCAGGGGGAAGAAATCGGTCCCTTCCTGAGGAGTTTTGGAGGCCGTAGCTGTGCACAACACGACCGAGTCACCCAGCCGGACCAGCACAGCCCCTCCTGCCTGCATCGCCAGCAGGCCGGTCTCCAATGTAAAGGTTTTGTCGCCGACCTGGGCAACAAATGTTTTGCTATTATTCACTTTTCCCTCCAAACTATTTGTAGAGGAGGCAGGGTCCAGGGACTGGGAACTGGGTCCTGGCGCAAGCCAAAGTCAGGGCACACTCCCCAATTCCTGACACCTGCCTTCTCTGAATTCGTATAAACCTCACTAAACAGGATATGGCCTATGGCGCTGGTATCTTCCCAGCCATAACCATAGGCCAGCCACCGGGGTGCAGCTGCCTAGAGGCGCGCTAGCGGCGCAGCCCAAGTCGCTCGACGATCCTGCGATACCGCTCTATGTCTTTGTTCTTGAGATATTCCAGGTGCCGGCGCCGCTGGCCGACCAGTTTGTACAGGCCACGACGGGAATGATCGTCGTGCTTGTGCAGCTTCAGGTGCTCCGTAAGCTGGCTGATCCTGGTTGTCAGCAGGGCGATCTGAACCTCCGGCGAACCGGTGTCGCCGGGGTGCATGTTATACTGTTGAATAATCTCCGTCTTTTCCGCCTTTGTCAGAGACACAACTCGATCCTTTCTCACTACATCGCCGGGCGCGGGAAAGCTCTGCACCCGCCTAAGCAAAGGACATTATAGCACAAGTTGCCCTCTGGCGCAAATAGAACAAGGCAGACGACTAATGATTGACAACCCAACCAGGGATTGGGTTTGTTACCCAACTGCGGCTGCCAATTGACAGATACCCCTTTACCAAGTATAATCCATCCACGCAACGGGCGAATAGCTCAACTGGGAGAGCGCTTCCCTTACAAGGAAGAGGTCACAGGTTCGAACCCTGTTTCGCCCACTGGAGGTGATACCTGCATCCGAATCGGTTATCAAATTAGAGTTCCTAGGTGTTAAAGCCCAGGAACTTTTTGAATTAGCCAGAATATGACAGATTACCACATGGAACATTCAGAACATACATCGAATTTCTGGGCCGTGGCTTCCGTTCATCGGCTTCTGCTCATCATGATCCTGTCAATAGCAGGGTTCTTGCGATTCACAGGTCTAAACTGGGATGAAGGACAATGGATCCATCCCGACGAGGGGCACATGCGGATCATCACCTCCGTCATCCGGATGCCGGATACCCTTTCTCTCTACTTTGACACCCATCGCTCCCCCTTGAACTGCCGCAATAGTGGCTACGAGTACAGTTATGGCACACTTCCTCTCTTTCTGACCCGATGGACGGCGGAATGGCTTGACCGTGGCTGTGGGGACTCGCCTGATAGGTTGAGCGCAGCCGTAGGAAGGGTGCTGATAGGATCCTCGGTCTCCCAATGTACTCCTGGCACATTCACCGGCTCGCGAAGCGCTCAGGTGGGGCGGTTGTTTTCGGCCCTGGCCGACCTGGGAACTGTGGCCCTGGTCTACCTTATCGCGCGGCGCCTCTATGGAAAAGCTGTCGGCCTGCTCGCGGCGGCCCTGGCTGCGTTGGCTGCCTTCTCTATCCAACAAGCTCATTTTTTCACCGTAGATAGCATGTCCGCTTTTTTCACCACCCTAACCGCCTACTTTTCGGTGCGAGCGGGTCAGGCAAAGACCTCTGGTGGGCCGTCATGGCTTGACTTTGGGTTAGCGGGTCTTGCGACCGGTTTGGCTACCGCCTGCAAGATCAGTGCCATCTGGGCGGCGCTCTTTGTTGTGCTGGCCGGGATATGGTGGTGGCTGCAATCCATTCATTCTCAATCCCACCGTTCGCTCTTTTCCCCTCTCCTTTTCCTCCTACCCAGGCTTCTCCTGGCTGGTTTATTGTCACTCGTTGCCTTTCGCATTGCCCAGCCCTACGCCTTCGAGGGCCCTGGTTTCCTGGGCATAGGGCTCAGCCCAGAGTGGTTAGAACGGCTGGGGCAAATCGCTGCGGAGCAAAGTGGCAAAGTCAATATGCCGCCGGGTCAGCAATGGACGGACCGGGCCCCCCTCCTGTTTCCCTGGATCAATATGGTTGTCTGGGGCATGGGATTGCCTTTGGGATTGACTGCTTGGGCCGGTTGGGCCCTGGTCGGCTACAAGTTGTGGCGTGGCGATCGCACCCACCTGGTTTTATGGGTTTGGGCAACCCTTTTTTTCCTTTACCAGTCCACCCGGTGGGTTAAGGCCATGCGCTATTTCCTGACCCTTTATCCTCTATTTGTAATTTTCGCCGCCTATCTACTGGTTCGTCTGACCCGCAGATCGATCCGTTGGCGCCGCTATGCAGGCTTGTTTGCCGCTGCCATCGTTGTCAGCACAGCCGTGTGGGCCGGTGCTGTGTTCTCTATCTACCTGCGACCCAATACGCGTGTGGCCGCCTCACGTTGGATCTATGCCAACATCCCGTCAGGGGTCACCGTAGCCAACGAACACTGGGATTGGGGCCTACCGTTGCCGGTGGATGGACACAACCCCTTCGCTGGGATGTACACCGGCGTGGAAATGACGAACTATGACGAAGATACGCCGGAAAAATTAGCACAATTGCTTGACC
>FWPV01005067.1_pt1 | contig 26808 bp, 19 predicted proteins | sample 2228371 | NCBI WGS metagenome assembly FWPV01 (sample SAMEA103939776, study PRJEB20133) | metagenome
GGGCGGCGGCGGCGCTGGCGCCGGTGCCGGGGGGCCAGCAGGGGCCACCAAGAGCCAGACGCAGGCCACCACACGCGACCAGATCAAGACGCAAGAGCAGTTGCTCACGCACACCCGGGCGCAACTCAAGGCGCAAGAGCAACTGCTCACGCAGACGCGCGACCAGATCAAAACGCAAGAGCGCTCGCTGGATCAGGTGCGCGACCAACTGAAAACCCAAGACCAGACCCGCGCGCGCGACCAGTTGCAGACGCAGGAACAAACCCACCTGCAGACGCTGGAGCAGCTCAAGGCGCAGGAGCAGTTGCAGCTCAAGACCCGCGACCAGCTCAAGACCCAGGAGCAGGTGCAGCTCAAGACGCAGGAACAGTTGAAGGCCCAGTGACGGGCCACTGAGCGCATGGCCGGGCCTCGCCTCAAGTCAGCAGGCGAGCGCCCCAGGCCGCCAGGCCAAACCCCAGGTTGTAGATGGCGTGCAGCAGCACGCCGGGCCACACGCTGCCCAGGCGTTCGCGCAGGTGCCCCAGCACCAGCGAGGGCAGCGCCACCGCCAGGGCCCAGGGCAGGGGCTGGTGGGGCAGGTGCAGGGCCACGAACAGCCCCGTGGTGAGGGCATTGGCCAGGCTCAGCGGCCCCAGGCGCAGCGCGACACCGTGGCGGGTGCTCAGGCCAAGCGCCAGGCCTTGCACCAGGCCGCGCAGCACCAGCTCTTCCAGCAGTGGCTGCACCAGCACCAGCGACAGCCACGCCCAGGCACCCACCGGTGCCCGCATGTGCGGGCCCACCACCAGGGCCAGCGCCACCCACACCGGCAGGGCGGCCCAGCAGGCCAGGCGCCAGTGCGGGTCTTGCCACCAGCCGGCCACGGGCCGCCGCAGGCCCGCCTCGCGCGCCAAAGGCCTCGCCCACGCGCGGGGCGTGGGCGAGGCCGAGGGAGGGGCGCTGGGCGAACTCACTTCAGCACGGTGAGGCCACCTGCGCCTGCGGCCACGTACACCCGCCCGTTGTGGATGGCGGTGGCGCTGGCCCCGCCGACCACGCCATGAATGGCCATCAGCGAGGGCTGGGCCACGTTGCTCCAGTCGAGCTTCACCACACCGGCATCGCCGTAGGCCACGTAGAACAGCAGGCGGGGCTGCGACAGGGTGTAGACCGTGCCGTTGCCGTCGCGCAGCGGCACCCCGGCCGGGAAATACTGCGGCGTCATGTACAGGGCGCCGCCGTCCACGGTTTCGTAGCCGGCGAGCTTCTGCAGCTTGAAGTAGCCCACGGCCAGGGGGCGGCACTCGGCAATGCCGCCTTGCTTGGCGCTGAGCTTGGTGGGGTCCACGCCAGCGCACTCGGGCTTGATGTCGCCCGCGGGCTGGATCAGGTCGGCCATGCGGTAGGCCACCAGGCCGAAGCTGTCGTAGCTGAAGTAGGCGATGTCGCCGATCACGTGCACGTCCACGCTCTTGCCGTCGGCCGAGCCAAAGGCGTTGTCGTCGTCCGCCTTCAGGGGCTCGAAGGTCTTGACGAGGTGGCGGCTCACGTCCAGGGCGATGCCACGGTCCAGCCGGTCGGTCATGTCCACCACCGAGACGCCATAGGCCCCGGCGGCCACCACGGCGTACTTGCGGTTGGTGGCCGGGTTGGTCCACAGCTTCACCGAGGCGGCGCGGCCCACGGGGGCCTTGCCGGTGGTGGCGCCGCCAATGTTGTCCACCACGTGCAGGCCGGTGGCCGGGTCGACCGTGGTGTCGTACACGGTGAGGCCGTTGTTGCCGTCGGCCACGATGGCGTAGCGCCCGTAGAAGGTGACGCCGTAGGCGTGGTCTTGCCCGCTGATCTTCACCGTGCCCACGCTGCCGGCTTCGGTGTTGTGCTCAAAGAGGTTGCCGGCCGCGTCCAGCAAGCGCGGCGCGCCCACTTGTGCGGCACCGGTGTTCACCGCCGTCACGTTCAGGCGCCGCATGCCCAGGCTCTGGCTCATCACGTAGGCCTGGTTGGGGTCGGCGCCAAAGGCCACCTTGAAGGCATGGGGCGTGGGCATCACCGAGCCGGTGGGGTACTCGCTTTGCAGCGTGTTGGCCACCAGGTGCAGGTCGTCGATGGGGGTGAGGCCGTTGGCGATGCGCCAGACGCTCACGCCATGCGGCCCGTCGGCCAGGTAGAGGTGGTCGCCCGACACGGTGACGCCTTCGGCATGGCCCACCGCAATGGGCTGGCCAGGCGAGCCGTCTTCATAGGCGCCCACCTCGTTGGTGCTGACCAGGTTCACCGGCACGGCGAAGCGGTTGGCGGGCTCGACACCGGCCGAGGTGAGGTCGATCAGGTCCACAAAGCTCACACCGCCCGCGCCCGACGATTCCACCAGGTCCACCTGGCCGGCGGCGGCGGGGTCCATGCCGGGCATGAGGAACAGCGAGCCACCGTGGCCGTTGATCTCGCCCGTGACCAGCATCACCGGGGCGCTGTAGTTGCCGTTGCTGGCGGTGAGGAAGCGCGGCAGCGACTCGTCGCCCACGGGCACGGGGGTCATGTCGTAAGAGGTGACGAACTCGTAGTCGGGCCAGTAGACGCGGGCGTCGGTGTTGTTGTTGAACGGGCCGCCGGCGTTGCGCCACTGCGTGGCGGGCGCTTCGGCGCCGCTGACCACCACCAGGCCGGCGAAGTGGTCGGTGTAGTAGGCGCGGTATTGGTTGCCGCCCACGGTGGTGGGCACCACGCGCACGTCCATCACGCCGGCTTCCTTGAGCATGCCCGAGCCGAAGTGGGACAGGATGCCTTTCTTGTCCACGTTCACCGGGGGCTCGTCGGGCCCGTGCGCGGGCGCGGCGGGCACATAGCCCTGGTAGGCGGGGCTGGCGCTGTCGGTCAGGTCCACCGCCACCAGGCCGCTGAGCGAGTAGGCGATGTAGGCCATGGTCTTGCCGCCGGGCAGGTCCACCAGGTCCAGCGCGCGGGCGTTGTAGTAGTACTTGCCGTAGCGGTCGAACTCGGCCCAGGGGTAGGAGGGCAGGTCGTTCTTCTCGCCCAGCTCGGCGGCGGCCTGCAGGTGGGTGGGCATGCCGTCGGCGTCCACGCCGCCGGCCACCACGTCCACGTTGGTGCCGGGGCAGGCGGGCTTGCGGTTGGGGTAGCCGAACCAGTCTTCGTTGGTGCTGCAGTCGGCGTAGAGGTTGTACGCGCCCAGGCGGTTGAGTGTGCTCTTGTCGTACACGCCAATGCCCAGGAAGCCCAGCGCCGCGTAGAGCTTGCCGCCGTGCAGCTTCAGGCTCAGCGGGCCGCCCCAGGGGTTCTCGCCGGCGTACTTCAGGGTCCAGGCGCCGCTGTCGATGGGCAGTGCGCCATCGCTGGCGGCGCCCATCAGGTTGGCGAGGGCGGTTTTCTGGATGCCGAAGGCGGTGTTGGCGATGTAGAGCTGGTCATCGGTGGTCTCGGGCGTGCCCTGGTCGTCCACCAGCAGGTCGTTCACCGGGCCACCGGTGCGCGGCTCGGTGGCCGCGGCCTCGGTGAACACGGTGCCGCCGCCGTCGGAGTAGGTGTACTCGGGCGTGAGGTAGTTGACCGTCATGGTGCGCACCAGCGACATGGCCGCTGGGTTGGTGATGTCCACCACGCCAATGCCCTTTCCGCCCATGGACAGCAGCGCGTAGTTCTTGCCGCCCCAGCCCTGCACCAGCGTGATGTGCTGGATGTAGCCGGGCACCACGACCTCGTGCACCGCGCCCTGGCTCATGCCCACGGGCGTGGCCGCGAAGCGGTTGGCCATGGTGTAGAGCGCCCAGTCGGTGCTGCCGTCGTTGTAGCGCTCCACGTCCTGCGTGCCGCCGCCGACCTGCGCGGCCAGGGTGTCGATGTTGGCCTCGATGATGGTGATGGGCTCGGGTGGTGCCACGGCGGCGTCTCCACCGCCACCGCCGCAGGACACCAGCGCGAAGGCGCTGAGCAGGGCGGCCAGTGTGGGCAGTGGTCTGAGCGGTAAGCGGGTGGGGTGTGGCATGGGGGCCTCCTGATGTGGGTCTTGGGTGAATGGCCGGGGGCGCTGGTCAGCGCCCCCGGGTGCAGAGGCGCGGGCGTTTAGCCTTGGCGTGAGCGCTTGGCGCGGCGAACCTGGCGCAGGCCCAGGGCCAGCAGGGCCAGCAGGCCCATGCCGGGCAGTGCCGGGTCGATCGGGCGCTGGCCGCTGGCCGCCGTGCAGCCACCGCCCTCGTCCACCGGGGTGGGCGTGGGCGTCACGACAGTGGGTACCTCGAAGGCGCCGATGTCGGGCGTGGCGTCACGGGTGGTGCCGCGCTGGTCCACGGTGGCGCTGGTGTCGGCCGTGCCTGCCCCGAGGGCGGGGCTGCCCGCCAGCAGCGCGTGGGTGAGGGTGGGGCCGCCGTTGTCGGCCAGGTCGCCCAGCAAGGCCGCCACCTCCTTCTTGTCGCTGGCACTGGTGAGCCAGCCGTTGCAACTGGCGTCGCTGCTGAGGTTGGAGGCCACCGAGCTCACGGGCAGGCCGCTGCCGGTGACGCCGCAGTTGGCCGAGGGCAGGGCCGCGATGGCGGCGGCGTCCATGTCGGCCACCCAGCCCTTGCGGTTGCCTGAGAGCAGCACGTTCTTCAGCGTCACGCTGGTGCCGCCGCCCGAGGCCGGGAAGAGGTTGATGCCCGAGCCTGCGTCCGGCGAATCGGCGCCGGCCAGGTTGTTCGCAATGGTCACGAAGAGGAGCTGCGCCGAGCCGTTGGTGTAGAGCCCGGCGCCCACGTCGCTGCCTTTGTTGCCGCTGATGGTGGAGTTGACGATCTTCATCGTCACGCCCGCGCGCCCGCTGATGGCGCCACCCCCCACGGCCGAGTTGCCGCTGAGCGTGCTGCCGCTGATGGTGACGCTGTTGCTGCCGGTGCCGAAGAAGCCGCCACCGCCTTCCGAGGTGTTGTCGCGGATGGTGCTGGCGGTGATGGTGGTGTTGCCTTCGTTGTAGACACCGCCACCGTTGGTGCTGCCGGTGTTGCTGTGCACGGTGCTGCGCAGCATGGTCATGGCGCCGGCGGTGTAGATGCCGCCGCCATCGCCTTGCGCGCTGTTGTTGTAGACCGTGACGTCGGTCAGCTTGAGCGAGTAGGTGGCGCCGCTTTCCTCGCCGCCATCGGGGCGCTTGCTGCCGCCACGCCCGGCGGCGTTGGCGTCACCGGTGACGTTGGGGTCCACCAGCACGATGGCCGCGGCCGGCCCCACCGCGATGCCACCGCCGGCGCGGCGCAGGTAGTAGCGGGTTTCCAGCGCACCCGAGCCCGAGGCCGGGCCAGCCTTGATGTCGACCTGCTGCGGTGAGCCGTTGCGCACCGACACGCCCTGCAGTTCCACGTTCACCGTGCCGGTGGCGGCCATCACATGAAAGAGCCGGTCGCCCGTGAGTTCGGCGTTCCACTCGATCACGGTGCTGGCGCTGCCCGCACCGACGATCTTCACGCTCTTCTGCAGGTCCAGGTCGCCCTGGGTGGCATCGGGGGTGTTCACCACCACGGGCACGCTGGCCGGGTCGCCGGGGTTGGCGTCGGTGTAGGTTTCGTCGATGCCCTGCTTGGTGAGCGTGTAGCTGCCGGCGGGCAGCACGATGGTGTCGTTGGTGCCGTAGGCCTCGGTGACCACGGCCACGCAGTCGCCCACGTCGGCACCGGCGTTCACCGACAGCACCGCCTCGCGCAGCGAGCACTTGCCGTCACCGGCCACCGAGGCGTCGGCGGCGGTGGGGTCCACGGTGATCGTGGCCGCCATGGCAGCGGGCAGGCTGGCGGCCACCAGCAGGGTGCCGCAGGCCAGGCGGCAGGCGGCGCGGATGGGGAGCAAACGGGCAATGGGCTTGCGGTTGCTTGGGTTCATGGCAGTTTCTCCAAAGGGTTGGTGGGCAAGAAAGGGGGAAGGGCCAGTCAGCGGCGGCGGCGGGCGCGCAGGCCAGCCCAGGCCAGCAGCGCCAGCAGGGGCAGGGCGGGGTCAAGGGGGCGTGGGTCGCTGGTGGCGCTGCAGCCACCACCGCCTTGGTCAAGCGGCACGGTCACCGGGTCGGGCACGAGCGAGATCTCGCCGCTGGCGTAGGCCACGTCGCTGGTGTCGCCGTCAAGCGGGCGCTGGCTCCACACGCCAAAGAAGCGCTGGCCATCGGGCCGGGTGGCGATCTGTGCCTCGTAAGCGGCCTCGTCGTCTTCAAACAAGGCACCGCGCGCCTGCGAGTAGCGAACGGGCGATGAGAAGGTGCGCGCACCGTCCACGCTGGCGCCGATGAAGATGCCCTGGTCGGTCACGGCGCTGGTGGGCGTGCTGCCCACCGGCACGTTTTCTTGCGTGCCCCAGGCCACGTAGACCACGTCGGCGTTCTGGCAGAGCGTGGGGTCGGTGGTGGTGGCAGCGGCCGGGTCGCCGCTGGGGCAGGCGCTGGCCGAGCCCTTGGGCGTGCCGAACAGGCGCGGCTCGCGCACGTTGATGCGCTTGTCGGTGATGCCGCTCACGTTGCGCGGCACACCCCAGGCGGCGCTGTCCACGTTGTACTGGCGCAGCCAGAAGTTGTAGTGGTCGGCCTGGGTGCCCAGCGCGGCCAGGTCGGCCGCGTAGGAATAGCCCACCCACAGGTCGCGCCCGCGCAGCAGGGCGCGGTGGGCCAGGGCGTTCTCGGCGGCGTTCAGCTCGGTGTCATCGCCCAGGCCGTTGTCGCTGGCCGTGACGCTGGCGCTGCGGCTGCTGACGTTGATGGCCCGTGCCTGCGCCAGCGCGGCGGCTTCGGCATACACCGAGGTGGTGCAGTTGGTGTCCACCGCCGGGCGCAGGTGCTGCGGCTTGATGGCCACGGTGCTGGCGTCGGCCGAGCCGGCCAGGCGCAGCACCACGTCGGCCGGGCCGCCTTCGTTGGCCACGCCCTCGCGCCAGAAGATGGCCAGTTGAATGCCCCCCGCGCCCGCGTCGGCCGGGCTTTGGCTGACGAAGCGCACGCGGCGCGCGTTCTTCGCCGGGTCGGAGATCACGCAGCCACGGCGGTCGTTGGTGGTGGCGTCGCCGTCCACCGGCACGGGCTTGTTGTAGGTGAAGCTGTGGTAGCGGATGAACTTGCCCACCGACGCACCGGCCGAGCCCTTGCTTTCTTCGTAGGCCACGATCACCTGGTTGCCCACCTGCCCGATGTTGGCGCGCGAGGCACCGGCGTCGCCGGTTTCCACCGTGGCCACGTCAATCGCCGCGCCCGTGCCGTCGTACAGCTCAGGCGCGGCCTCGTTCAGCTCGGGGCCCAGGCGGGTCTGGTTGTCGGTGAGGCGCACCGGGGTGGACAAGGTGAAGTCGTTGGCCGTGATGGGCTCGGCGCCGGTGTTGTCGCTCAGGTTGATGCCGGCATAGGCGTACCAGATGTCAGTGCCCAGCGACACCTTGGCGCCAGAAGCGCCGTCGCCCGGCCCACCGGCCTCGCCCAGTTGCAGGCCTGAAGGGTCTTCCTGCCACGAGAGCACGGCCTGGCCCAGCTTGGTCTCGCTGTTGAGCTGCGCGCTGCTGGCGTCTTGAATGGCGTCGCGCTCGCCGGTGCTCAACTGGCGCGGTGCCGCCCAGGTGGCGCCGCTGTCGGTGGAGTGGCTCACCCACACGCACGAGAAGGGAATCACCCGCCCGCCGTCGCGCTCGCCATAGCGCACGCCGCGCTGCACCGAGGGCTGCACGCCGGGCTGAGACAGGTCACCATCCGGGCAGTGCTTGCCCACCCAGGTCACCACCACCAGGCTGCCGGCGGCCTTCACGTTGGGTTTGTCGATGTCACCCCAATAGGGGCTGGGTTCGCCCAGCGTGCCGCGCCAGTCAAAACTGCCGCTGCTGGCCAGCAGGGCCGAGCCCGACACGTTCAGCGGGGCCGACCAGTCGCTGGCCTGCTCGCAGCTCACGCTGGCGCTGGGCACGCAGCGGCGCACGAACACATCGCGCGCCGGGCGCTCCACGGCGGCCTTCACGTCGTACACCAGGCCGGCCTCGGCGGGGCTGTCGCCATAGATGGCCAGCAGGCTGCCATCGGCCATGCGCTGCAGCTTGGGCTTGTCGCCATGTGAGCCCGTGCTCAGCACCACCGGGTCGTTCACCCGCACCTGCAGCGCGGCATAGGCCACCAGGGTGAGCGTGGCGGCCAGGGTGCCCATGGCCAATGGTTTGATCTGCATGTTCCCTCCAACGTGTTGCCTCTTCCTGATGGGCAATGTCGAAGGTGGCGCAGGGCTCACCGCTGAGTGCTCTCAATGGTGTTCGATTTGATTGCGTAATCGAAAAATCTTGAGCGCGCTCAATGCTGCGGGCGGCCTTTGCCCGCACCATTCATGCCCTTTTCGGGAGGGCCGGCGATGGGAAATCTGTCTTTGTGGTGCCCCAGCTTCAGCGTGCGCAACGCGCGCGTGGACGAGCAACACATCGAGCTCATGGCCATGAGCGACGAGCTGCTGGCCTGGCTGGGGCGCACCCGCGTGCCAGACCACGACCTGGCCCACCTGCTGCAGGAAATCGCCAGCCTGAACGCCAGCCACACCCGGCTGGAGGCCGAGCTGCTGGCGCGCAACCAATGCCCCACGCTGGCGCAGCACCAGCGCCTGGCGGCGCAAGGCGCGGCGGCCTTGCAGGCTTGGGTGGCCGAGGCGCGCGCTGGTCAGCTAGACCGGCCGGCCCTGGCGGTGTTTCTGGGCGCGTGGATGGTGAACCACCTGATCGAGACCGACCTGCCGGTGCGCGACTACCTTCACGAATGAAGGTGGGCGCTCAGGCGCTCAGGCGCTCAGGCGCTCAGGCGGCTTCCACGAAATCCGACAGCGAGCGCCCGCGCCCCAGCAGCACCGCGCGCACGTGCAGGCTGTCCATGTCGGCCTCGCTGATGCGATCGCCCAGCGGATACAGGCGCTTGTTCTCGATGCGCACGTAGCTCAGCGGGTAGTCGCGCGCGAGCGAGAGCCACAGCGCGCGCGCGGCCGGCGACTGGCGCGCCCCGGTGATGGCGCTGCGCCCGCCGTCGAGCCACCAGCGGTACACCGTGCTGGCGATGCGCTGGCGCCGGTACGGCACCGACACCTTGGTGTGCGGCGCGCGCAGGTGGCGGTCGGCGCGGCGGTGAATCTCCACCAGGCGGTTGAAGGTGATGTAGGCGGCCAGGCGGTCGCGCACGGTGTCGGTCACGTACACGAACTGTTCGCCGTCGGCTTCGCGCAGCGTCACGCGCAGGCCCGCGCGCGGCAGGTGCAAGTCGGCAAGGGGCTGGGGCGCCGGGTTCAGGCCAGGCAGGCGGCCGTGCAGGCGCTGCAGTTCCAGTTCCAGCTCCACCTCGGGCAGGTGCACGTCAATGCGCAGCTCGGTGACGAGGCGGCGCAGCAAATCCAGCAGGCGCGGGGCGCCCCAGGGGGGCAAGGCAGGGGCCAGGGGCAGGGCGAACGGGGTCGCCACGAGGGTGGGGGACATGGGGCGTCTTCCATTGGCCGGGCGGCCCACGCCTGGCAGGCAGGCCAGGAGGCGGGCACGCGGCATCGCGCGGCGTGTGGCCCGGCGATGGAAGTTGCGCTGAAAGGGAAGGGGTATCGCCGGGCTCAGGAATCTGCGGCCGGCTGGCGCAGGCCCGCGCTGAACCGGGCACACCAGCGCCGCTCGCCGGTCTGAACGACCGGCCACGGGCGTGGTTGGAAGGTGTGTGCGCGGGAGGCCATAGCCCTCGACTCTAGGCGATGTGGCGGTTTGCTGTCAAATCGCTGACGGCCTCACCCGATCAGGCCCCGCGCCGATCAGGCGCCGCCCGCGGCCTGCAGCTCGGCCAGCAAGGCCTGCTTGAGCTTGTATTTCTCGATCTTGTTGGTGGGCGTCACCGGCAGCGCAGGCACCACGCGAATGTGCGCCGGCTGCATGTACTTTGGCATCTTGGCGGCGGCGTGGGCGCGCAGCTCGGCCTCGCTCACCTGCTCGCCGTCTTTGAGTTCCAGGAACACGGCGATGTCGTCTTCGTCGCCCTCGCGGGCGGGCAGGGGCAGGGCGGCGCAGGCGCGCACCTTGGGGTGGCTGGCCATGAGGGCCTCCACCTCGAAGGACGACACGTTTTCGCCGCGCACGCGGAAGAAGCCGCCCATGCGGTCCACGAAAAGGTAGGTGCCCGAGCCGTCGGGGTTCTCGCGGCAGGCGTCGCCGGTGTGGAACCAGCAGTTGCGCAGCACCTTCACGGTGGCCTCGGGCTTGCGGAAGTATTCCTTGAGCAGCAGGCCGGGGTAGCGCGGGCGGAAGGCCAGTTGCCCCACCACGCCGGGGGCGCAGCGGTTGTCGTCTTCGTCCAGGATGGCCACTTCCAGCAGCGGGTTGGGCAGGCCCATGAAGCCCTTGGGCAGGGGCTGGCTGCCGTCCACCACCAGGCGCCCGGCGTCGCGGCAGGCGGCCAGGTAGGCGGCCTTGGGCAGGCCTTTCCACAGCTCGGGTGGTGTGCCGTGCTCGGCGCCCCACTGGTCGATCATGCCGGTGAAGCCCACGCCCGATTCGGTCTGGCCGAAGCCGCAGCTCACGAAGTCAATGCCGAAGCGGCGCGCCACCTCGTGGTGGTTGGCGGGCAGGGGCTGCATGTGCACCTTGTTGAGGGTGTTGCGGCGGTCGCTCTCACGCGGCTCGGCGCTGAGCAGCCAGGTGATCATCACGTCGAGCAAGATGCAGCAGCTCGCGCCCACCTCGGCAATGCGCTCCCAGAAGCGGTTGGGGCTGAAGCGGTCCCACAGGCCCACGGTGTTGCCCACCCACACGGCGCGGGTCACCAGGGCGAAGGCGCCGCCTACGTGGTACATGGGCAGGTCGCAATACAGCACGTCGTCGGCCGTGGTGGCGGTGCGCAGCGGCAGGCTGTAGTGGTTCATCCAGCGAAAGGGCTGCACCACGCCCTTGGACGGGCCGGTGGTGCCCGAGGTGTAGACGATGTTGGCGGTGTCAAACGGGGTGCGCGGGATCACCGGCGTGGCGTCGTCGCAGCGCTCCAGCGTGCTCAGCGGCGTGATGGCGAACAGGCCCTGCACCGGGGCAATGGTTTCTTCTGGGTTGTGGTCGTGATCGCCCGGGCGCGGCTGGTGCATCACCACCTGCTTGAGGGTGAGGTCGGTGGCGATGTCGGCCAGGATGGGCGCGAACGACGGGTCGGTGATGAGGGCGAAGGGCTGCGTGTCGTTGAGCTGGTACTTCAGCAGGTCGCCCTTGAAGTTGAAGTTCACCGGCGCGAACACGCCCCCTGCGCGCCAGATGGCGAACATGGCCAGTACGCTCACCAGCGAGTTGCGCGTGAGCACGCTCACCGGCTGGCCGGGCTGCAGGCCCAGGGCCACCAGGCCGGCGGCCAAGCGGTCGGTGCGGCGCTTGAACTCGGCGTAGCTCAGGCGAATGCCGTCTTCGCCGTAGTGCAGGTAGACCTTGTCGGGCATGTCCTGCGCGCGCTGGTCCAGCACGTCGAGGATCACGTCGCCTTCGGCGACCAGGGTGTCGAACAGGGCGTCGGGTGTCATGGCGGCTCCGGGGCAGCGGTGGGGTGGGCTCAGGCGTCGATCCAGGCCAGCAACTGGCCTTCGCTCACGGTGTCGCCCTCGGCCACGCACCACTCGCGCAGCACACCGGCGCGCGGCGCCTCCACCGGAATTTCCATCTTCATCGACTCCAGCAGCATCAGGGTGCCGCCTTTGTCCAGCGCCTGGCCGGCCTGGGCCTCGATCTTGAACACGGTTCCGGCCACGTCACACACAACTTTCACGGCAGGCATGGGGTTTCTCCAAAGAAAAGGTCAGAGGCGTTGGTTGGTGGGGTCGAGCTCTTTGCGCAGCGACTCGCCCACGCTGTTGAAGGCCAGGGCCGTGAGCAGGATGGCAATGCCCGGGGCGTACATCTGCTCGGGCGCGATCTCCATGCTCTGGTAGGCCCGCGCCAGCATGGCGCCCCAGCTCGGGTCGGGCGGCTGAATGCCCAGGCCCAGGAAGCTCAGGCTGGCCTCGGCCAGCAGCGCGCCGGCCAGCAAAATCGTCACTTGCACCAGCACCGGCTGAATGGCGTTGGGCAGCACGTGGCGCCACAGAATGTGGCCGGTGCTGGCGCCAAAGCAGCGCGCCGCGTCCACGTACAGCTCTTGGCGCACCACCAGGGTGCGGGCCCGCGCCAGGCGGGCGAGCTGGGGCGCGAACACAATGCCCACGGCGATCATTCCGTTGGTCAGGCCAATGCCCAGCGCGCCGGTCACGGCAATGGCCAGCACGATGGCCGGGAAGGAGAGCAGGGTGTCGATCACGCGGCCCACGGCTTCGTCAAACCAGCCACCCAGAAAGCCCGCCAGCACGCCCACCGGCACGCCCAGCAGCACCGCGATGCCCACCGCCAGGAAGCTGGAGTAGATGGCCACGCGCGCGCCGTAGAGCAGGCGGCTGAACACGTCGCGGCCCAGGTCGTCGGTGCCCAGCCAGTGCGCGGCCGAAGGCGGCGCCAGCGTGTTCACCAGGTCTTGGTCAGACGGGGTGTGCGGGCTGATCCACGGCGCCAGCAGCGCCACCAGCACCAGCAAGACCAGAAAGGCCATGCTCACGGCGGCGCGCTTGTCGCGGCGCAGCCAGTCGAGCACGGCGGCCCATCCGCGATGGGCGGTGTTGGCTTGGCTCATGTCAGCGAACCCTCGGGTCGATGCGGCCGTACAGCATGTCGGCCGTGAGGTTGAGCAGCAGCACGATGCCCACCATGACCAGGATCACGCCCTGCACCACGGGGAAGTCGCGCTGCAGCGCGGCATTGACGATCAGGCTGCCCATGCCGGGCACGGCGAACACCGCCTCGATCACCACCGTGGCCGCCAGCATGCGGTTGGCCAGCAGGGTGATGACGGTGAGCAGGTTGATGCCCACGTTGCGAAGGCCGTGCTTCCACAGAATCGCCATGGGCGAAAGGCCCTTGGCGTGCAGCGTGCGCACCTGCTGCGACGACAGCAGCTCAATGAGCGCGCCGCGCAACTGGCGCGAGATTTCGGCCACGCCGCCGGCGGCCAGGGCCAGCGCCGGCAGCACCGCGTGGTGGATGGCGCGCAGCGGGTCTTGCCCGAAGGGCACCGAGCCCGTGACCGGGAACCAGCCGCGCTCCAGCGCCAGCGTGGCGATCAGCAGCATGGCCAGCCAGAAGTTGGGAATGGCCACCCCCAGCGAGCCCACCGACATCACCGCGCTGTCGATCCAGCTGCCCTGGCGGCTGGCCGCCAGCACCCCCAGCGGCGCGCCAATGAGCACCGAGAACACCATGGCCAGCACCACGATGAGCAGCGTGGCCGGCAGGCAGCGCTCGATGCTCACCAGCACCGCCTCGCCCGTGAGCAGCGAGCGCGACAAGTCGCCCTGCACCACCTTCCACAGCCACTCGGCGTATTGGGTGAGGAAGGCCTTGTCCAGCCCGTAGAGCTGCCGGATTTCGGCGATGCGCTGGTCCGAGGCGTTGTCGCCCGCCAGCGTCACCGCGATGTCGCCCGGCACCAGCTTGAGCAGGCCGAAGGCCAGCAGCGTGGCCAGCAGCATCACGGGCAAGGCTTGCGCCAGCCGCCGGCCGAACAGGCCGACGGCGCTCTCCCTGAGGGTAACCATGGGTGTCCTCTCCTGTGGCTCAGGCCTGCGAGATGTCGGTGAACTTCGGCTTGCCCAGCAGGTTGGGCTTGAAGCCCTTGATCTTGGGGCCGGCCGCGGCCACCTCGAACTGGAAGCCCAGCGGGGCCGAGTAGGCGCCCTCCATCACCAGGCGCTGCAGCTTGCTGAACACGGCGCGGCGTTCCTCCAGCGACGACTTCTGGCGGCTCTCCACCAGCAGCGCGCTGACCTCGGGCGAGACCTCGGCGCGCCCGGCGTTGTAGTAGGCGTCTTTGGCGTACATCAGCGCGTAGGTCATGCTGGGGTCGGGGCGGCCAGTCCAGGCCGAGAGCAGGGCGTCGAACTTCTTTTCGTTGCCGAAGAACTGGCCCGAGATTTCGGGGATGGTGCCGGTGGTGAACTTGCAGCGAATGCCGATCTTGCCGAGCTGCTCCATCACGATCTCGTTGCGGCGCACGTTGTCCTGGTCGTTGTAGCCACCGAATGTGATCTCCACGTTGTTGCCCAGGCCGGCCTCGGCCATGAGCTTGCGGGCCCGCTCCAGGTCGTGCGGGTACAGCTCGGCCACGGCCTTGTCGTAGGCCCAGTGGGTGGACGGCAGTTGCATGCCCGCGGCCTCGCCCAGCCCGCCCATGCCAGCGGCGATGAAGGCCTTGCGGTCGAGCGCGAAGTTGATGGCCTGGCGCACCTTGGCGTTGGCCAGCGGGCCGCGCGACCAGTTGAAGTAGAGCTGGATCACGTACAGCGTGGGCGCAGTGATGAAGGTGAGCTCTTTGGCGCGCTCGATGAGCGGCTTGTAGCGGGCCGAGAGGGCGTACACGAAGTCGTTCTGGCCGGCCACCACCGAGCGCAGCGCGGTGGCCTGGTCGGTGATCACGGAGAACTCGATGCCGTCCAGGTTCGGCTGGCCGGCGCGCCAGTACTTGTCGTTGCGGGTGACCACCACCTTCTGGTTGTCGGCCCAGCTCACGAACTTCCAGGGGCCCGCGCCCACCGGCTTGCGGTCGTGCTCATTGCCCAGGGCCTGCACCGCCTTGGGCGAGACCATCATGCCGGCGCGGTCGGACAGCACGGCGGGCAGGGCCACGTCGGGCGCCTTGAGCTTGAGCGTGACCTGCTGCGGGCCGGTCACGTCCACCGCTTCGATGGAGCCCAGGTCAGCCTTCAGGTTGGAGCGCGCGTCCTGGCGGTTGCGGTCCAGGTTGAACTTCACGGCCGCCGCGTCGCAGGCGGTGCCGTCGTGGAAGGTGATGCCGGGCTTGATGTCCAGCACCAGGGTCTTGGGGTCGGTGAAGCGGAAATCGGCCATGCCGGGGCGGGTGCGCAGGGTGTCGTAGTCCCACTCGACCAGGGTGTCGTACACCGTCCAGAGGTAAGAGTGGTCAGTGCCGGCGCCGCCGGTGGCCGGGTCCATGCTGGAGGGGTTGTGCAGCGAGGCGATGCGCAGCACGCCGCCGCGCTTCACGGCGCCTTGCGCCCAGGCCGGCATGGCCATCTGCGAGCCCAGGGCCAGGCCGCCCAGCCAGGCCAGGGCCTGGCGCCGCGGCAGGGCGGGCATCAACACGTCGAAGGAAGGCTTTTCAATCTGACTCATGCTTGTCTCCTGTGGTTATGGGTGGGGTCTCTTCGTCAGGCTTGGGCGTGGTGGCAGGCCACCCAGTGCCCGGGCCGGCGTTCTTGCCAGGCCGGTCGGCTGGCGGCGCAGGTGTCGGTGGCTTGTGGACACCGGGTGCGGAAGGGGCAGCCCGATGGCGGGTCCACCGGGCTGGGAATCTCGCCGCGCAGCTCGATGGGGCGCTCGTGGCGCATCGAGCGGGGCAGGGCAACAGGCTCGGCCGAGAGCAGGGCCTGGGTGTAGGGGTGCAGGGGCCGATCGGCCAGGGCCTCGGCCGGGCCGAGTTCCATGAGGCAGCCCAGGTACATCACGGCAATGCGGTCGCTGATGTGCGACACCACCGACAGGTCGTGCGTGATGAACACATAGGTCAGGCCAAACTCGCGCTGCAGGTCGGCAAAGAGGTTGAGCACCTCGCCACGGATCGACACGTCCAGCGCGGCCACCACCTCGTCGCACACGATCAGCCGTGGCTTGAGGGTGAGGGCACGCGCAATGATCACGCGCTGCTTTTGCCCGCCCGAGAGCTGGTGCGGGTAGCGGTCGGCGAAGGCGGCCGGCAGGCCCACGCGGGCCATGGCCTGCAGCGCGGCCTCGCGGTTGGCGCGCGCGTCGCGGTGGCCGGCCACCTCCAGCGGCTCCATCACCGAATCGACGATGCGCACGCGCGGGTTCAGCGCGGCGTTCGGGTCTTGAAACATGATCTGGAAATCACGCCGGTGCTCGCGCATGGCGGCGCGGCTCAGCGTGCCCGGGTCCACACCGTCTTGCAGCAATTGCCCGCCGGTGGGGCGGATCAGCGAGACCAGGGCGCGGCCCAGCGTGGTCTTGCCCGAGCCGGATTCGCCAATCACGCCGAAGGTCTCGCCGGGGTACACGTCAAAGCTCACGCCGTTCACCGCCTTGAGCGTGCGGCGCCGCGGCAGGGGGAATTCCACGCACAGGTCGCGGGCTTGCAGCAGTGGCTGGGGGATCTGGGGTTCAGCCATGGGTGGGCACTCCGGGCAGGTCCAGCTCGGGCGCGCGGCCGCAGCGCACCCGGCGGTGTTGGGTGTCGATGGCCTGCAGCACCTGCGGGGCCTGGCAGCTCTCGTTGGCGTGGGCGCAGCGCGGCTGGAAGCGGCAGCCCTCGGGCAGGGTGCCGGGCGCGGGCACGCGCCCGGGGATGAAGGCCAGCGGCGCGCGGCGCGGGCTGAAGCGCGGCAGCGAGCGCAGCAGGCCCGAGGTGTAGGGGTGGCGCGGCTCAATCAGCGCGTCGTCCACCGGCGCGTCTTCCACCACCTCGCCGGCGTACATGGTGACCATGCGGGTGCAGGTCTCGGCCACCACGCCCAGGTCGTGCGTGATGAACAGCAGCGCGGTGCCGGTGCGCTCGCTCAGCTCGCGCAGCAACCGCAGAATCTGCGCCTGCACCGTCACGTCCAGCGCGGTGGTGGGCTCGTCGGCGATCAGCAGCTTGGGCTCGCAGATCAGGGCCATCGCGATCATCACGCGCTGGCGCATGCCGCCCGAGAGCTGGTGCGGGTACTCGTGGTAGCGCTGCTGTGGCAGCGGAATGCCCACCTGCTCCAGCACCTGCAGCGTGCGGTCGCGCGCCTCCTGGGCGCGGTCGGGAAAGTGCACGCGGTAGGCCTCGGCGATCTGCTCGCCCACGGTGAACACCGGGTCGAGTGCGCTCATGGGCTCTTGAAAGATCATGGCCACGTCGCGCCCGCGCACCGCGCGCATCTGCCGCTCAGGCAGTTGCAGCAGGTCGGTGCCTTGCAGCAGCATCTGGCCACTCACGCGGGCCACGTCGGCCGGCAGCAGGCGCATGAGCGACAGGCCGGTGACGGTCTTGCCGCAGCCGCTCTCGCCCACCAGGGCAATGCGCTCGCCCGGCATCACCGTGAAGCTCACGTCGCGCGTGATGGGCAGCAGGCCCTGGCGGGTCTGGAAGGCCACTTGCAGTTGGCGCACGTCCAGCAGCGGCGCCGGGGAAGTCAGGGGCAGGGTGTTCATCCGGGGGCGTGGGCTCAGGGGCGTGGACTCAGGGACGGAATTGCACGCGGGTGGGCACCGGGCGCAGCAGGCGGTAGGCGTGTTCGGCGAATTCGCACAGCAGCGGGCGGGTCTGGCGCGGGTCGATGATTTCCTCCACGCCAAAGGCCTCGGCGGTGCGAAACGGCGAGCGCAGCGCCTCCAGGCGGGCGGTGATCTCGGCCAGCGCGGCCTGCGGGTCGGGCGCGGCCGCGAGGTCGGCGCGGTAGGCCGCCTCCACCCCGCCTTCCAGCGGGATCGAGCCCCAGTCGCCCGAGGGCCAGGCGTAGCGGTAGCGCAGGCGCGAGGCGTTGCAGTGCGCCGCGCCGGCCACGCCAAAGGTCTTGCGCACCAGCACCGAACACCAGGGCACCGTGGCCTGGTAGATGGCGCTCAGGGCCCGCGAGCCATGGCGGATGGTGGCGGCCTGCTCGGCCTCCAGGCCGATCAGAAAGCCCGGAATGTCCACCAGGTTCACCACCGGCAGGTGGAAGGTTTCGGCCATGTCCACGAAGCGCGTGACCTTCTGCGCCGTGTCGGCCGACCAGGCGCCGCCGTACACATAGGGGTCGCTGGCCATCACCGCCACCGGGCGGCCATTGAGCCGGGCCAGGCCGGTGATGACCGAGCGGCCGTAGTGGCGCGTGATCTCGAAGAAGCTGTCGCGGTCGAACACGTCGGCCAGGATCTCGCGCATCTTGTAGACCTTGCGCCGGTCGGTGGGCACGGCCTCGATCAGGCGCTGCTCGCAGCGGTCGGTGGGGTCGTCGCAGGGCAGGCAGGGCGGCAGCTCGTCCACCGACGAAGGCAGGTACGAGAGAAAACGCGCCGCGCGCTCGAAGGCGTCTTGTTCGCTGTCGGCGATGTCGTCGATGGCGCCGGCCTTGGCGTGCAGCTCGGGCGAGCCCAGTTCGTCCTTGGTGAACTGGCGCCCGGTGCGCGCCACCACCGGCGGGCCGGCGATGAACATGTGCGAGGTGTCGGCCACCATCACCGAGTAGTGGCTGGCCACCGCGCGGGTCGAGGCAAAGCCCGCCACCGAGCCCAGCACCAGCGAGACCACCGGCACCGTGGTGAGGTTGTTGACCACCAGGTCCCACGCGGGGTTGGCCGGCACGTAGGTGCGGCCCAGGTGCTCGATGGTGCGAATGGAGCCACCCGAGGCGTCGATCAGGCGCACCAGCGGCACGCGCAGCGAGCCGGCCATTTGTTCCGAGGCGGTGATCTTCTCCATCGACGCGCCGTCGGACGCGCCGCCGCGCACGGTGAAATCGTCGCCCGCCACCGTGACCGGGCGCCCACCAATGCGGCCACGCCCGAACACGAAGCCGCTGGCGGCCAGGTCCACCAGGCGGCCTTGTTCGTCGTATTGCGCGGTGCCCGTGGTGGAGCCGATTTCGGTGAAGCTGCCATCGTCGAGCAAGACGTCAATGCGCTCGCGCACCGTGAGCTTGCCGCCGTCGCGCTGGCGCTGCACCTTCTCGGGGCTGCCCATGCGGCGCACGAGCGCGCGGCGGCGCTCCAGTTCGTCCACTGCGAATTGCCAGCTCATGCCTTGTCTGCCTTCTCGGTTTTGCGGGGGCGCGGCTTGCGCGCGCTGGTGGTGGTGGCCTTGGTCGACTGGGCAGACATGGCCCGGGCCGGTGCCTTGCGGCGCGCGCGCAAGCCGATCACGCGGCAGGCCGCCTCGGTCAGTTCCTTCACGATCTCTTCGGGCGGCAGGCGCCCATTGGGCCGGTACCAGTTGTAGAGAAAACCGGCCAGGCTGCAGGCGGCCAGCGCGGTGATCTTGGTCTCGCGGAACTCCAGCATGCCCTCGTCACGGGCCTGCTCCAGCAGGGGGCAGAGCTGGTCGTAGAAGTGGTTGGCCAGTTGCTTCTGCGCGGCCATGTACTCGGGTCGGTAGACCTGCGGTTCGCGGTAGGGAAAGAAGGCCGAAGGGTAGTGCGCCAGCGTGGCGCGAATGAGTTTTTCCAGCCCTTCGACCACCTTCACGTGGGCGGGGCGGTGGTCGTCGGGCGGGAAATCCATGGTCGAGAAACAGGCCACCGTGGGCGTCCACGACAGGGTCTCGAAGATCTCCAGCTTGCTGCGGAAATAGTAGTAGATGTAGGGCTTGGTCACGCCCAGCGCGTCCACGATCTGTTCCATCGTGGTGTTGGCGTATCCCTGCTTGGCGAACAGCCGTTCGGCCACCTTGAGGATGCGCTCGCGCTTCTCTTCGTGGGTCATGACCTCACGTGCCTGACGCGGTGCCAGCGCTTGAATGGGGGTTGGGGTTTTCGCTTGTCTCATGCGTTATACCGATTGGTAGCTATGTTCTACCAGCGGGTATATATTGGCAAGACACCTGCGGCGGCCGCGGGTTAGGACAAACCCCCAGAGGAGACAAGATGGAGACAAGCAGCCGAGCCTTTAGCGACATTCCCCTGCACGAGGCCTTGCGACAGCGCGCCCGTGACACCCCCGACAAGGCCGCCTACCTCTGGTACGGCCGTGCCGTCACCTTCGCCGAGCTGGACCGCGCCAGCGACGCCTTCGCCGCCCGCCTGGCCGCGCTGGGCGTGAAGAAGGGCGAGCCGGTGGCGCTGTACATGAACAACTGCCCGCAGTACGCCATGGCGCACTACGGCATTCAGAAGCTCGGTGCCATCGTCTGCCCCTGCAGCCCGCTGAACAAAGAGCACGAGCTGAGCTACCAGCTCAATGACCTGAAGGCCCGCGTGATCGTGGCGGCCGACCACCTGCTGCCCACGGTGGACAAGGTGATCGCCACCACCTCGCTGCAGCACGTGTTCGCCGTGCGCTACGGCGACCTGCTGCCCGAGCAGCCCACGCTGAACGTGCCCGACGAACTCAAGGCCCCGGCGCAGCCCTTCCCGGCCGGGGTAGAAGACTTTTTGGCGGCGGTGAATAGCGGCGCGGCGGCGCCAGAGGTGGCCATCGACATCGACGAGGACGTGGCCCTCATGACCTACACCTCGGGCACCACCGGCCTGCCCAAGGGCGCCATGCTCACCTACCGCAACGCGGTCTACAAGACCGGCGTGTCGGTGGACGTGAACGGCATCACCCCCGATGACGTGCTGCTGTCGATTGCGCCGCTGTACCACATCGCCGGCATGTTGATGGGCGTGAACATCCCCGTGCTCTCGGGCGCCACCACCGTGCTGCTGCACCGCTTTGACCCGGTGGCGGTGCTGCAGGCCATCGACCGCTACCGCGTGACGTGGTGGTACAGCATCGCGCCGATGAACGTGGCGGTGATGGCCGTGCCCAATGCGCGCGAGTACCGCCTGGACAGCCTGCGCCAGAACGCGGTGACCAGCTTCGGCATCGCCTTCACCGAGGCCCTGGCCCAGCAGTGGAAAACCTTTGCACCCAACTGCGTTGCGTGCGAGGCGGCTTACGGCCTGAGCGAGACCCACACCATGGACACCTGCATGCCACCCGATGCGATTCGCTGGGGCACGCACGGCAAGCCGGTGCAGGGCAACGAGATTCGCATTCTTGACCCGGACACCGGGCGCGAGCTGCCCACCGGAGAGGTGGGCGAAATCGTGCTGCGCAGCGCCGGCGTGTTCAAGGGCTACTGGAACAAGCCCGAGGCCACCGCCAAGACCCTGCGCGACGGCTGGGTCTACACCGGCGACATGGGCAAGATGGACGCCGAGGGCTACCTCACCTTCATTGGCCGCTTCAAGGAAATGATCAAGGTCTCGGGGTACAGCGTGTTCCCCGAAGAGGTGGAGACCATCCTCATCAAACACCCCGCCGTGGCGCAGGCCGCCGTGATCCCCATGCCCGACGCCGAGAAGGGTGAGGTGGTCAAGGCCTTCATCGTGCGCAAGCCCGGTGCCGAACTCGACGAGGCCGCGCTGGTGGCCTGGTGCCGCGACAACATGGCCGCCTACAAGGTGCCGCGCGCGGTGCGATTCCTTGACGCCTTGCCCGCCACCGGCGCCGGCAAGCTGCTGCGTCGCCTCTTGAAGGAGCTGGACTGAATGTTCAAGAAAATTCTGGTGGCCAACCGGGGCGAGATCGCCCTGCGCTTGGTGCGTGCCGCGCGTGACCTGGGCGTGGCCAGCGTGGCGGTGTACGCCGACGACGACGCCCGCCTGCCGCACGTGCTGTGCGCCGACGAGGCCGTGGCGCTGGGCGGCATGGGGCCCGGTGCCTACCTCGACATTGACCGGCTCATCGGCATCGCGCGCGAGCGCGGCTGCGACGCGGTGCACCCGGGCTATGGCTTTCTGAGCGAGCGGGCCGACTTTGCCCAGGCCTGCGCCGACGCGGGCATCACCTTCATCGGGCCTGACCCGGCGCACCTGCGCCTGTTTGGCGACAAGGCCGCCGCGCGCGCCCTGGCCGAGCGCTGCGGCGTGCCGCTGATGCCGGGCAGCCAGTCGGCCGTGACGCTGGACGAGGCCCTGGCCTTCTTCGACGCGCAACGCGGCGCGGGCGTGATGGTGAAGGCCATTGGCGGCGGTGGCGGGCGCGGCATGCGCGCCGTGCTCAGCCGCGCCGAGCTGCCCGCTGCCTACGAGCGCTGCGTGTCCGAGGCGCGCGCCGCCTTTGGCGTGGACGGCGTGTACGTGGAGCGCCTCATGACCCGCGCGCGCCACATCGAAATTCAGGTGCTGGGCGACGGCCAGCAGGCCATGAGCCTGGGCGAGCGCGAGTGCTCGCTGCAGCGGCGCTTCCAGAAGCTGGTGGAAATGGCCCCCAGCCCCAGCCTGAAGCCCGCGCTGCGCGAGGCCATCACGCAGGCCGCGCTGGCCATGGCGCGCGAGGTGGGCTACCGCAGCCTGGGCACCTTCGAGTTTTTGGTGGACGACGCCAGCGACGAGCTGCCCTGGGTCTTCATCGAGGCCAACCCGCGCCTGCAGGTGGAACACACCGTGACCGAAGAGGTGACGGGCCTGGACCTGGTGCAGGCCCAGATCACCGTGGCCGCTGGCGGCACCCTGGCCAGCCTGGGGCTGGACCCGGCGCGCCCCGTGCCGCAGCGCGGCTTTGCGCTGCAGTGGCGCATCAACGCCGAAACCCTGGGGGCAGACGGTCAGGCCCGCGCCAGCAGCGGCGCGCTCACCCGCTTCGATTTGCCCTCTGGCCCCGGCGTGCGCGTGGACACCCACGGCAGCGGTGGCGCGGTGCTCTCGCCGCACTACGACACCCTGCTGGCCAAGCTCATCGTCACCTCGCGCAGCGACCGTTTTGATGACGTGGTGCGCCGCGCCCGGCGCGCCCTGGCCGAGTGCCGCATCGAAGGCGTGGGCACCAACCTGGGCCTGCTGCGCGCGCTGGCCGAGCGCGACGAGTTTGACCACCAGGACGTGCACACCCGCTTTGTGGAAGAGCACCTGGGCGCCCTGGTGGCGCGCGCCGAAGCGCTGACCCCGGCCGTGGCCGCCACCGCTGAAGCGGTGAAGGCCACGCGCGGCGTGGCCGAGCCGGTGCTGGCCCCGGGCCAGTTCGCGGTGCGCGCGCCCATGGCGTCCAAGCTGGTGCTGCTCAAGGCCGAGCCCGGCCAGTTGCTGCCCCTGGGCAGCGAGCTGGCCGTGGTGGAGGCCATGAAGATGGAGCACGTGCTGGTGGCCGAGACCGCCTGCCGCGTGGTCTCGGTGGGCCCGGCCGTGGGCAGCTACCTGGCCGAGGGCGAGGTGCTGCTGGTGATGGAGCCGGCCGACCTGGACGCCAGCCTCGCCCAGGAAGAGGCCGGGCACGACCTGGACCGCATTCGCCCCGACCTGCAGGCCATGCTCGACCGCACCGCCTTCACGCTGGACAGCAACCGCCCCGCCGCCGTGGCCAAGCGCCACGCCCAGGGCGGGCGCACCGCGCGCGAGAACATCGCCGACCTGTGCGACGAGGGCAGCTTCATCGAATACGGCGCGCTGGCCATTGCCGCGCAGTCGCGCCGGCGCAGCCTGCAAGACCTGATGGCCAACACCCCGGCCGATGGCATGGTCACCGGCATCGGCACGGTGAACGCCGAGCACTTCGGGCCGCAGCGCTCGCGCTGCGTGGTCATGTCTTACGACTACACCGTGCTGGCCGGCACCCAGGGCATGCGCAACCACCAGAAGACCGACCGCATGCTCAGCGTGGCGCACCAGCTCGGCCTGCCGGTGGTGCTGTTTGCCGAGGGGGGCGGGGGCCGCCCGGGCGATGTGGACAGCCACATCCTTGCCGGCCTGAACAACCACACCTTCAGCCAGTTCGCCGCGCTCTCGGGCAAGGTGCCGGTGGTGGGCATCGTGCACGGGCGCTGCTTCGCGGGCAACGCCGCGCTGCTGGGCTGCAGCGACGTGATCATCGCCACCGAGGCCAGCAACATCGGCATGAGCGGCCCCGCCATGATCGAAGGCGGCGGCCTGGGCACCTTCCGCCCGGAAGAGATCGGCCCCAGCGGCGTGCAGACGCGCAACGGCGTGATCGACGTGCTGGTGAAAGACGAGGCCGAGGCGGTGCGCGTGGCGCAGCAATACCTCTCGTACTTCCAGGGCCCGGTGGCCGACTGGCAATGCGCCGACCAGCGCCTGCTGCGCCACGCCGTGCCCGAAAACCGCCTGCGCGTGTACGACGTGCGCCACGTGATGCGCACCCTGGTGGACGAGGGCTCGCTGCTGGAGCTGCGCGCCCACTTCGGCCTGGGCATGGTCACCGCGCTGGCGCGCATCGAAGGCCGCGCGGTGGGCCTGATCGCCAACAACCCGCACCACCTGGGCGGCGCCATCGACGCCGAGGCCGCCGACAAGTGCGCCCGCTTCATGCAACTGTGCGAGGCGCACGGCCTGCCCATCGTCTCGCTCACCGACACCCCCGGCTTCATGGTCGGCCCCGAGGTGGAGGCCCAGGCCCAGGTGCGCCACGTGTGCCGCATGTTCGTGGTGGCCGCGCACCTGAGCGTGCCCTTCCTGGCCGTGGTGCTGCGCAAGGGCTACGGCCTGGGCGCGCAGGCCATGACGGCCGGCGGCTTCGATGCGCCGGTGTTCACCGTCTCATGGCCCACCGGCGAGTTCGGCCCCATGGGCCTGGAAGGCGCGGTGCGCCTGGGTTTCCGCAAAGAGCTGGAGGCCGTGCCCGCCGGCCCCGAGCGCGACGCCCTGTTCCAGCGCCTGGTGGACGAGCAATACGCCAACGGCACCGCCGTGAACATGGCCCAGCACCTGGAGATCGACGCCGTGATCGACCCCATGGACACCCGCGCCTGGCTCTTGCGTGGCCTGGACTCGGCCCACGCCAAGCCGCGCGCTCCAGGCCCGCGCTTCGTGGACACCTGGTAAGGCCCGCCCCGTTTCAAGTTCCCACCACAACACCACCCCAAGAGGAGACATTTCTTTGAAACGCCGTGTTTTTTCCGCCCTCGCCGCCGCCGTGCTGGCCCTGGGCAGCAGCGCCGCCCTGGCGCAGGCTTCTTCCTTCCCCACCAAGCCCGCGCGCTGGATCGTGCCGTACCCGGCCGGTGGCGGCTCCGACTACATGGCGCGCAGCGTGTCGCAGGCCATGCAGGCCGACACCCCGCAGCCCATCACGGTGGACAACCGCCCCGGTGGCAATGGCGCCATCGCCGTGGCCGAGCTGATGCGCGCGCCGCGCGACGGCCACACCTTCATCAACGTGGACAACGGCGTGATGGTGTTCAACCCGGCGCTCTACAAGTCGCTCTCGTACGACCCGGCGCGTGACCTGGTGCCGGTGACGTTGCTGGGCCGTCTGCCCATGATCCTGGTGACCTCGCCGGCCTCGGGCATCACCGACGCGCGCGACTTCATCGCCAAGGCCAAGGCGCAACCCGGCCGCCTGAGCTACGGCTCGGCCGGCGCGGGCAGCCCACAGCACATGGCCATGGAGCTGCTGAAGAAGGTCACCGGCACCTTCATGGTCCACATCCCCTACCGCGGCTCGGCCCCGGCCCTGGCGGACCTGGCCGGTGGCCAGGTGGTGGCCCTCATGTCCGACTACGCCGCCGCGCGCCCCTTCATCACCAGCGGCAAGGCCCGCCCCCTGGCCGTGGCCCACAGCAGCCGCTTGCCCTACCTGCCCGACGTGCCCACGCTGGCCGAGCTGGGCATTCAGGGCGCCGAGACCTCAGCCTGGGTGGGCGTGGCCGTGGCCTCGGGCACGCCGCCCGAGGCGATCCAGGCGCTGCAGAAATCGCTCTCGGCCGGCCTGGCCCAGCCGGCGGCCACCAAGCGCTACCGCGACGCCGGCATCGACCCGGTGAACATCACCGCGCAAGAGTTCCAGGCCCAGGTCAAGGCCGAGACCGTGCGCTGGCACAAGCTCATCAAAGAGCAGGGCATCACGCTGGACTGAGCTTGCCCAGGGGCGCCCTTGATTCAAGTCAATGGCGCCCCGGCTGGCGGTGCGGCAGACTCGGCACACCCCCTTCCAAGGAGCCCGAATGCCCCACCACCCTGGCCTGCGCACTGCCGCCGCCGCGCTCTTGAGCGCGGCGTTCTTGTCTCCGGCCCTGGCGGCCGATGCCTTCACCGACGCCATGGTGGCGGCCTACGGGCCTTACCGCGAGGCGCTGTTTCGCACCAACGGCCAGTCGCAGCTTGAGTCGGCACAGGCCATCGCCCGCGCCCAGCAGGCCTGGGCCGAGGTGCTGGCCCGTTTCGGGCAGCGCGCCCCGGCCCCCTACGACCGTGACCCGGCCTTTGCCGATTCGCTGGGCCGCGTGAAGGCGGTGTACGACACGGCCGCCAAAGAGATTGCTGCCGGGCAACTGGCCCAGGCGCACGAAACGCTGGAGGCCGCGCGCGACATTCAGGCCGAACTGCGTCAGCGCAATGGCGTGGTGGTGTTCAGCGACCACATGAACGCCTACCACCTGGAAATGGAGCGCGCCCTGATCGACGGGCCGAAGTGGCTGCAACAAGACGGCCACACCCTGCGCCTGGTGGCGCAAGCCGGTGTGCTGGCTTACCTGGTGGCCCGCCTGCGTGAGCAGGCCCCGGCCAGCCTGAAGGCCGACGCCGACTTTGAGCGTGCCCTGGGCGCGGTGGAGGCGTCGGTGAACCAGTTGCGCGAGGCGGCCCAATCGCAAGACCTGGCCCGCACCAAGGCCGCGCTGGGCCAGGTGAAGGCGCCCTACAGCCGCCTGTTCCTGCGCTTCGGCTGATCGAGGCCGATTCAGCCCCGAGGCTTGGCGCCGCGCGCGGCACGGGCCTTGGTCGCTGGCGGGCGGGGCGGCGACATGGCTCGCTCCAGCCAGCCCAGGCTTTCCACCTGCGCCAGAAAGTGCCGCAGGTAATCGGGCGAGGTGTGGCGCAACTGGCTCAGGGCGTTGAGCACCAGCATGTGCGGGTTCAGCGGGCCGGCGTTGGCCGGTGCCCGGCTCTCGGCGGCGCGCACCTGCGCCTCGGCGCGCAGCCGCGCCCAGGTGCCCCGAAAACGGGTGATGCTTTTCAGCTCAGGCCGGGCGCTTGGCGTGTCGCTGGCCGTGGGCGCGCCGGCTGCCACGGCGGCGTGCTCACCCTGGGTGCGCAGTTGGCGGTTCAGGGCCACCAGCGCCTGCAGGCCGGGGCGCTCGGTGGCTGGCGCGGTGGGCACAGCGGCGGCGGCGTCGATGGCGTCCAGCAG
>FWPV01005072.1_pt1 | contig 26801 bp, 18 predicted proteins | sample 2228371 | NCBI WGS metagenome assembly FWPV01 (sample SAMEA103939776, study PRJEB20133) | metagenome
TTCCCTGATCAAGGAGCTGGAAGCCCGCCAGGTGCAAGTGGTGACGCGCCTTGAGGTCGAAGAAGGCCAAAGCCAATATGGCAAAGAGGTGCAGCAGATCCAAGCCGCCAATCCCGACGCCATCTTTTATGCCGGCTACGAGATCGAAGCTCCCTTTTTGCGTTATGAGCTGGTGAAAGCGGGCATGACCGTGCCGATGCTGGGCAGCGACGGCGTTTTTCTCGCTGCTTCCATTGATGACTCCGGCGGAACGGCGGAGGGGATGTATGTCAGCGCCTTCGCCCCTAGCCCTCGTTATGTGGCAGATGCGAAGTGGTTTGAAGCCTATCAGGTGGTGGAATATCGCAACCCCGACACTTACTCGGTCAACGGCTATGTGGCTATGCAGGTATTGGCAGAAGGAGTGCGCAAGGCCAACACGTTTGAAGCGGCTAAGATCGGCGACGCATTGCGCAATAACAGCGTACCCACCTTGCTCAACAGCCTGCGCCTCAAGACGAACGGTGATCTCGTCGAACCCCGCATCTGGATTTACCAGGTCGTGAACGGCGAATTCCGGCAAGTCGAGTGGTAATCTGAGGCCGGTAGAACACAAAAAACGGGGCGCGGCCCCGTTTTTTGTGTGTGAATTTTCTGCCGACCTTATACAAACTACAAGGCCAAAACCTGCCGGTCTCTGTAGATTTATAGCGGCTTTTCCGACTTGGTGGTAATACTCAGACGAGGATCCAGCGCATCGCGCAGCCCATCCCCCAGCAAGTTGAAGGCCAGCACCGTGAGCATAATCGCCAGACCGGGGTAAAAAACCAGGTGCGGCGCGGTAAAGACCTGATTGCGCTCTGAACCCAACATGGAGCCCCATTCCGGCGTCGGCGGCTGCGCCCCCAATCCCAGGAACGACAAGGCGGCTGCTTCGAGGATCGCGCCGGCAATGCCGAGTGTGCCCTGCACGATAATCGGAGACAGGGCATTGGGTAGAATGCGGATGAACAGCAGACGGACTGGACTTGCGCCGAGCGCGCGCGAAGCCTCGACAAAATCTTGCTCTTTGATGGACAAAACACTGGCCCGCACGACCCGTGCATAAATCGGCACATTCACGATGGCAATGGCCAACAGAGCGTTTTGTAGACCACGCCCCAGCACGTTGACGATTGCAATGGCCAGCAGCAAGGAGGGGAAAGCCATCAAGACATCCATCAAGCGCATAATCACATTGTCTATCCAGCCACCGGCGTAGCCGGCGACCGCGCCTAGCACGGTCCCGACGATAATGGCGAAACCGATGGTGGTGAAGCCGATGAAGAGTGAGACCCGTGTCCCGTAAATAATGCGGCTGAACTGGTCGCGCACATTTCCATCAATGCCCATCCAGTGCTGGGGTTGATCGGCCGGACAGCCGAGCAGATGAATGCACGGCGCCTGGCGCTTCTTCACCGGCTCGATGCCGATCAGCACTTGCTCCGGATCATAGGGGGCGATCACAGGGGCAAAAATAGCAATGAGCATGAGCAGGCCCAGGATCACCATGCCGATAATCGCCGAGCGTTGATGAAAAATACGGCGGATCATCAAGCGCCAAAGACTGTGCGCCCGATAATCCTGAAAACCTTCAGGCGAAAGAAGCTTAACCGAGTGTACGGAAGGAGGTTCTTCTGAGGAGGTGGCCATCGTTCTACGCTCCGTTAATTCAGCCTGATGCGCGGATCAATGAAAACGTAAGAAATATCCACCAGCAGATTCATCCCTACGTAGCCGATGGCGATCACCAGGGTAAAGGCTTGCACAATAGGATAATCGCGCGCCGTGATGGCCTCGAACAGCATCCGTCCCACCCCGGCCAAGCCGAAGATCGTTTCGGTGAGCACGGCGCCGGCGAAAACCGTCCCTAGCTCCAGGCCGATGATTGTGGAAATCGGCAAGAGGGCGTTGCGGAAAGCATGCTTGAGCACAACTTTGGGCTTGGGCAATCCCTTGGCGCGTGCCGTGCGAATATAATCCAACCCTAAGACTTCGAGCATACTGGAGCGTGTCATGCGCGCGATGACGGACATAGGGATCGTGCTCAGGGCTACCGCCGGCAGGATCAGATGCTTTATCGCATCGCCTAGCACCCGCCAGTCAAAGGTGAGCAATGAGTTCACAATATACATATTGGCAACAAATTCGTAGAGGTGAAAGCGGAATGATTCGGGTTGGAAGGTCAAATTGTAGACTTGATAGAAAGGAATGGCAGCCACACCGGCCGTGAGACGCCCCGACGGTGGCAACCACAAGGGGGTATCTTTGAGCAACAGCGCAAAAACATAGGCTAACATGAGGCCGAGCCAATAGACCGGCATCGAGACACCGATGTTGGCGGTCACCATAGTTATCACATCAACGATCGAGTTGCTGTACACGGCGGAGATAACCCCTAGGGGTATCCCGATCAGGGTCGCCAAAACAATCGCAACGAAGCCCAACTCAAGGGTCATCGGCAAACGTTCGATGAGGATAATGCTCACAGGACGACTGTAACGGATCGAGTTCCCGAAATCCCCCCTGAGTACGTCGCGGGCGTAGATACCGAGCTGAATGTAGATGGGTTTATCCAGACCGTGTTCACGGATGAAACGTTCACACACCTCTTGCGTCGCTTTTTCCCCCAAGATTGCTTTGCATGGGTCGCCGGGGATCAAGCGGGCCAGCACAAACGTCACCACAAGGATGCCGAATAAGACCGGAATCGCTAAGACAAGCCTACGAAGGATATATTGGGCCATGATGAGAACCTTTCAGGGCAACAGCACACATTATAAACAGAATGTCCAGGCCAATTGAGCAGATTTTACAACTTTAGTACATGGATGAACTCGGAAAGCACGGATTTTTCCCTTAAAAAATCCGTAGCATCCGTCAAATCCGAGTACAATTCTTGAGCCGTTCATCGCAGAATCATCTTGACCAGTACAGATTCAACGCAGAAACAGCCACTTTGTGAATCCAAACCTTAAAATCCTTTGTGGTTTGTGCAGCAAAGTCATTCACGCAGATCGTTTTTTCTTGGGCCATCCCCAAAAATCTGCTCAATCTGCTTAATCTGCTGACCGAGTTTTCTGCTAGTGCACAGGTTGAAAAATCTGTGTGCATCGGCGAAAATCGGCGTCCAACGGCTTTTCTATGCTCATTATGAAACGTGAAACGTGATGCGCCGGCTTACGCCGGGCTCACGTTTCACGTTTCACAGCTTACATTTCACATTTTGCGCTTTGATGCGATGGCTTTACGCAAAACACTACTGCCCCGCATTCATCAAGCCGTCCCACAAGTAGCTGTAATATTCAAACGCACCGGTGTTGCCCTTGTGGTTGGGATCGGCAGCATTAATGCCCGCGGACCAGGAGGCAACCACATCGTTGGCATCGAAATCGGAGCCATCGTGGAACTTGACGCCCGCGCGCAGCTTGCACACCCATTCGGTCAAGTCGGCGTTGGGTTCGCAAGAGGTCGCCAGAGCCGGGACGACATCGCCGGAGTCCTCCGCATAGTCGAAGAGCGGCTCGAGGATCTGCTCGCACGCCGCCAACGATTCACCGTCGGTCTCATCGGCGCAGTACAGGCTGATCGGCTCGGCGTTCTGCATGAAGACGATCGTGTCCTTGCCGGGGTCCATAATCTGGAATTTCGGCGAGCGGAACGGCGGCACATGGGCATTCTTGAGGCTCTTGAGCGCGGCATTGGCCGAAGCGCCGTGCGCAATCGGCACCATCGGCACCAATTCGCGGATGGCATTATTGGCCTCCGTATAAATCGCTACGGCTTGATCGGGATCACCGATCTGCGCCCCCTTCATCAGAGGCTCATAGATGGCCGGATGCGGCGTGCCAAACTGCAGATTATCCTTGCCGAAGTGGAAATCGAGGAAGTTGGTGATATGCGGATAGTCTGCACCCCAGCCGAGCAGATACAGACCGTCCAGCCGTCCGCCGGTAGATTCGTCAATGAACTCACCGGATTCCATCACCACGACTTCGGCCTCAATGCCCAGGTTTTGCTTGAGTTGAGTCTGGATTTCCACGGCAACCAGCCCCGGGCTAGGCAGATAAGCGCGCACCACGTCCCGGTAGTAGATTTTGGTCTTGAACCCGTTGGGGAAACCGGCTTCGGCGAGCAGGGCTTTGGCTTTAGCCGCATCGAAGGCATACCACGGCTCACCGGTGCAGCCGTTGGGGATGCTGCACGGCGTAAAGTGCGAGGCCACTTCGGAACCTTCGGCGTAGAAGTTGTCCACGATGCGCTGGCGATCAATACCCATCGCAATCGCCTGCCGCACTTTGAGATTGTCGAACGGCTTGAACGTATTGGTCATCCCTACATAGAAAATGTTGGGGACTTCCGAGTGCAACAGTTGGAGATTGGGGTCGTTCTTGATCTTTTCGTAATCATCTGGACTGACGAGGGTGATATAATCCACCGTGCCGGATTGCAGTTCCAGCAAGCGCGCCGCACTTTCGGTGGCCCAGCGGAAGACAAGGGTTTCGGCAATCGCTTTCTTCCCCCAGTAATTCTCATTGCGTTTCATCACGATGCTGTCACCGCGTGTCCAGCTCTCCAGCTTGTAAGGGCCGGTACCGATGGGCTTGGAAAGCAATTCACCGGCGCCGCCGTTCTTCTCGATCCATTCTTTAGGCTGGATGTTGAAGGGGATAAAGGCGACTTTCGCCATAAAGGCCGGATCGGGTTTACACAGGCTGAACTTGACGGTCAATTCATCCACCGCCGCGATTTCCTTCATCTTGCCGCCGTAATCGCAGTTCGGCACGGAAATGGACATCGGCACAAAAGGCGGTTTGGTGGGCGCGGCGGTGGCGGTGGGCTGAACGACCGGCGGCGCGGCGGTGGGTGTTTTCGCGCCACCGCAGGCGGACAGGCTAAGGCTTATCAGCGTAACGAGGGATAGAACCACGTAAGATAGGGACTTGTGTTTCATCATTCTCCTCCTTGACTATGGTTTGAATGGGATTCTGGCTACACTTGGCTGCCGACCGTTCCTTCAGAGATTTCCTCCTTTCACAAAAGTAGCTTTCTGAAGTTGGTTTGAACGTCAAATCAGCAAGTGTATAATAGAAAAATTATAGTGACTCTATGATACTTGTCAAATAAAAGCTGCCATTTATCCCATGCTAAGGAGAGCACCATGACAGAATTGATCGCCCAGACCGTTTACTTCGCCCAACCCGGTCCGCTAAACACCGAGCGGACACTCGGCCTGGCCCACGAGCGGGCAAAGGCGTTGGGCATTACGACAATCCTCGTGGCTACCACGAGCGGCGCCACCGCCGTCCGGGCAGCCGACATATTCGCCGCAACCCCCATTATCGCGGTCACGCACTCGGCAGGGTTTCGGACGCCCTTTGTGCAGGAATTGCTCCCCGAACATGCCGAGGCTCTGAGGCGGGCCGGCGCGCACATCCTGACCACCACTCATGCTTTTGGTGGCGTGGGACGCGCCGTGCGCAAGAAGCTGGGGACTTACGAGATTGACGAAATCATCGCCTTCACGCTACGCACGTTCGGCCAGGGGATCAAGGTGACTGCCGAAATCACTTTGATGGCCGCCGATGCGGGGCTGGTACCGACGGACAAGCCGTTGATGGCGATTGCCGGGACAGGCAGCGGTGCCGATACGGCGGCCGTGCTTTGCCCCACCCATGCGCAGACCTTTTTCGATCTGGCCTTCGTGGAAATCGTCTGCATGCCCTCGCCGCGTCATCCGGCCCTGTAACGCAGAAAACACCGGCAAGCTGGCCAGGCGGCGGGGCTTCCCGTGATCCTGAAAATCTTGTCAATCCCGGTTAAAATAGTCGCGCCGGTAGGGCAATCTAGCGTCCGAACTTGGGCAATTGCGAGATTGTCGTCCTGATGAGGCTGACCAACTCGCGGGAATTGGCTTTCTTGGCGAGTTGCATGGCCTTGTTAAGATAAGATTTCGCTTTAACCTTGTTGCCGTGCTGGGCATAGATGATCGCCAGATTGCGGATCGTTTTCGCCTGGCCCGCGAAATCATTCTGCGCTTCGCGGATGGCGAGGGCGGCTTCGTAGATGTCGGCAGCCTGTCCCCAATTTCCTAGCCCGTTGTAGGCTGCAGCGATGTTGTTGAGCGTGGTTGCTTCCGCTTCCCGGTCGCCGCTTTCCTGGAGCATCTGCCGCGCCGGTTCCAGCGTTTCAAGCGCCTGCGTCCACTCCTTGCGTGCCAGGTAGACGCTGGCGATGTTATTCAGCGCCTCGGCTTTGCCGGCGATGTCATTGGCTTCTTCTTGCAGCGCAAGAACTTGCCGGTAAGCCTCCAATGCGGCTTCCCAGGCATTCGCCGTCAGATGCTCGCGGGCTTGTTTGTTCAGTGCCTCGATCTGCGCCGCACGTGAGGCGGACGTCTCCTGTACGACAAGATTTTCGGTTTTTTCGATGCTTACATCCTCTTCTGACATATTTCCTCCGAAAGTAGTTCGCCGGTCTTGGATCGAGTTGGCGGCATTGTTGTTTGTGGCCCGCTACCCACTCGCGGCAGGCCGTTCCTCGATATCGCCGGCGTTGGCGTGGAATCGGTTATCGGTCATGACGGTGGACTTCACGCCGACGAGTTCTACACCGATCACGTTATGCCGGATGGTATTGCGGCGGATCACATGATCGTGTGGCGGCGGCGCCGGCCATCCCCATTGCCCTGCCGGATCGAGAGGGCGGATACCGTGATCCTGATTTGCCGCGATGCGGATGGCCTTATGATTGTCGCTGAACATGTTGTCCTCGATGAGCCAATCATAGCTGGTCGCATTGGCCGGGACGGCCTGGGCAAACGCCGGGATATGTTTAGCCCATAATAACACACCGTGGTTATTCCCCTGAAAAGTATTATCCCGCACGGCAAAGTCGAAACCGTTCTCCACGGCAATGCCCGCCTGACGGTTACCGAGCATGGTGTTGCCTTCCAAGATGCCCTGGCAGGAGAAGCCGAGCCAGAAACCGTAATTACAGGCATTGGCAAAGTTGTGACGGAAAGTGTTGCCCCTGCTGAACGTCGCCTCAAAGGCAATATTGGGGCTGTACGAGCCGTCGTTTTCTTCGAAGGTGTTGTCGTCGCAGCCGACGTGCTCACCTTGCGGGGTCAGTCCCGCCAGGAAAAAGCCGTCGCCGCTCAGGCGGGCGTTGTTCCGGCGGAAGACATTGCCACACGCCCCGTGGACGATCAAAAAGCCCGCGGCATCTGCCCCCATGTGCCCCGTCCGTGGCCCACGCGGTTCATAACGACAGCAGAAATCTGCCGTATTATCCTCGAAAATACTGTGGCCGGTGCCGTAGAGGTGAAAGCCAAAGCCACTGCAGTAGTTGGCCACGTTCCGCCGGACTTGAAGGTCGTGGCAATGGTAGGTGAGCAAGCCACACATCTGATGCTGCAGGTCGTTTTCCACAATGTGGCTATCATTCACCGCATGCAGCAGGATTCCACTGCCGTAAGCGTTAGCGGCGTCGCGCCAAATGTCGAGGAAAACCGTGTCGGGGGGCAATTCGGCCGTAGCCGTGATCCGGCAGCCGGCAATCGTCAAGCCGCGGCAATGGTGTGCCGTAATGCCGTGCTCGTACTCTTGCAGACGGAGATTCTTGAGGGTAACGCCGGCGTGCCCTTCGACGAAAACGCCATGGCCCCTGCGCCCGTGGCCCACAAGAAGTGCGCCGTTGCCATCCACCGTCACTCCGTCCGCCGCCACCCGCAGGCCATGCGGCAGCACGTAAACCCCTGTTTTCAGGGCCACATCTTGGGTGATGACCATCCCATCGGTCGGTTCAACAGAGCGCATTGATCTTTTTCAACCTGGGCAATAAGAGCGGTGATATGGATGAGGCGCCCCTTATTTCATTTGCCACTTGTGCCTCTCAATAATACACGCCTGAACACGGATCTCACGGATAGAAACAAAATCCGTGGGTTCCGACGCTGTTGCTCAAGCCGTAACGGTAACGCGTGTGCCTTCTTCGGGCGTCGAGCAGCGGTAGGTGTATAGCTCGTAGGGGACGTAAGGTTCGACCCAGCGGAAAACCCACCGCGCGGCGCGACTCGGCACGTTGAGGCAACCGTGACTGCGCCGGCGTCCGTAATCGTTGTGCCAGTACGTCCCGTGAATCGCCACCCCTGACTCGGTAAAATAGGAGGGAAAAGCCACCCCTACCAGATCATAGCCGTCGCCGATCATCCGCTGGGCATGCCGTTTATAGAGAATGCGGAATTCGCCAAGCGGCGTCGCGGTGTCCCATAACCCGGAGGCAACGGGCGTTGAGAAGACCGGTGTTTGTCCCTCGAAGCAGGTGAGCCGCTGATCGCTGATATCTATGTGGATCCACTTATCGGGATACCCCGGCGAGATTGGCGCCAGGTCTTCACGGCTGAGCAGACGCAGCATAGTAGCCGGAACATAGGGACCGGGAGCCCAAGCAATACCTTCTTGGAGCTGATACCACCATGCGCCCTGCTTATCCTGTACCGCTCCAACCACGCGGTACACCGTCTCGTAATACAGGCGGCGCAGGACATACGATGAATCCGGCATCGTGCGGCTAAAGGCAACCGGAACGGTCACCTCGGCCCACATGCCGGGGGGAATGATCTCGGTGACCACCGGTTGGGGAAGATTTTCGCAAGGTTGCACATAGCCGCTGTGGATGAAACCGTCGCCGGTGTAGTACCAAATCGGATTGCTCGGCCAGGGGGCCGTCCCGACCACGCTCGCCTTGAGGGGAATGATGTCGTCGCGCGTCTTCCAGGCCACGACTTGGGCTGTCGGTGAGGGTGCTTTGCGGATGGCTTCACGGTCATTGATGATGCGTCCTAACGATGCCGGTGGGGGAAGGAAATCTTGTAGCGGCTGTAGCTCCAGCGGATCGGCCCATACCGCTGCCGGGGGACACCATAACCCGGCTAACACAGCACCGCCCAATTTCAGGAATTGACGACGCCCGATTGATTTCATGGTATGTATCCCGTTCGGCAAGATGTTGTATCCCCGCTCGAGTCGGTGTTCACCGCTTATTTCGGTATGGACGACATAGCCGCCACCCTGGCCTGGCGGCGCGCTTCGCGCTGTTGGCGGCGGGCCAACAGTCGCCGCACCCGTTCATGCTGTTGACGATCCAACGGGTAGAACCACGCAACGACCATAACACCCATCAAAAGCAAGGCCCCTACCGGACCGGTAAGAATACGGATGCCCCAAAGCGCCGCTTCCGGCTGCACAAACTGCGTCACGCCTTCCGGCGGTACTTTATAGCCCAGCCAACCGAGCACTTGCAAGGCCACGAAGATAGCAATCGCCGTGGTCAATTTGCGGATGAAGTTTTTCGCCCCGTAGTAGATGCCCTCGTGACGTTCTCCGGTGCGCAGCTCATCCCAATCAATGACGTCGGGGAAAATAGCATCGGGCAGCACATGCGCTGCCGAAACACTGATGCCGATCAACACGGCCATCACGATGACCGGCGTGTACTGTAGCGGCGGGATGAAATTCAGCAGGAACAGCAAAATCACCCACAACCCAATGGCAATGAGATACGCCCGGCGTTTGCCGATGCGATAAGCTAACCAGGTCCAGAAGGGCAAAACGATAATGGCTACGATCAGCATCGCCCCCAACACCACCGATTCGATGGGCATACCGATCCCCGGCACCGTCGCTAACAGATCGCCTTGCGCGATCCAATAGACCAGAAAGTACGGCAACACCACGCCGATTAGATCGAAGGTTACCCAGTTGAGCATATAAAGAGCGGTGGCATAGCGGAAAGGAATATTTTGCCAGGCCGTTCGCAGGGTTGCCTTGAAGGACACCATCTCCGCCGGACGGTCGCCACGCGATTTCTCCCGCACGGTAAAGAAGATCAACAGGTAGGGGATGATGGCCGATACGCCGAAGAGCGTTGCCACGATCACATAACCTTGCTGGGAGGTGCCCCCCCGGGCCATGGTCGCATCAACGATCATCGGTGCGGCAACGGCGGTGATGATCGAAGCCAGGAAGTTGAAGAACATGCGGTAGCCGGCAAGTGAGGTGCGTTCATCATAATCCGCCGTAATTTCCGGCGTGAGCGCGTGGAAAGGAACGATCACCAACGTCTGGAAGGTGTCGCTGAGGGCATAGGCGAGCATCACGTGGATCATCAACACGAGCTGGCTTTTCCACGGCGGCGCCCACCACAGCATTAAGAAAGCTAAGCCATAGGGAACGGCAAAGTAGAGCAAGAAAGGCCGCCGGCGTCCCCAACGACTGCGAACTTTATCGCTGAGCGTACCGACCAGTGGATCGTTAATCGCATCCCAGAGCACACCGATAAGGGCAGCGAAAGAGGCCAGGCGGGGTTCGAGGCCTACCACGTCGGTTAAAAAGATGGCATAGAAGATCTGCCGCAGCGTGTTAAACGTGGCCAGACCCCAATCACCGGTCCCATAAACGACTTTGCTTAACCAGGGAAGTCTTTGTTCGTTCGTTGTTGCGTTATCCATAAGCATACCCTCTGAGATTGTTTTAGGACTTCGGTCGGTCTTGGCCGTTCTAGCCGGAGGCTACGCACCTTCCCACCGGCCATTTCACAACGCGCGCCGGTAGACCCGATGACGTTTATAAAACTGCGCCCCGATGGCCTTGATATCTCCCAGACTTTTGATATTCGTCTCCATAGCCTGCGCCAAATCACAATGCATCGCTTTGGTGGCCTTCAATGTCTTGGCGAACTCGACGTAGAGCAATGTGCTGCCGCCCATCCCCTGATACTCCGGCAGCAGTCCCACGCCGTTGCCGCTCATCCGTTGCGGGTTCCGCATCTCCGCCAGCACACGAAGCCAGCCGAACGGCCACAGCCGGCCGCGCGACTTTTTCAGAGCCTCAGAAACATCCGGGAAGACGAAGGCGAAGCCGGCAATGTCATCACCTTTCATGACAACCTTCATCAACCTGGGGTCGGCGACGGCCAGGAGCTGCTTGCCGATCATCTGGGCTTCCTCATCGTCCAGAGGATAATATCCCCAGACTTGGGTGAAGGCTTCGTTGTTCACCTTCTGAATCTTAGGAATCCATGCCCGCAGTTCGCGCTTGCTATGAAAGGTTTTCACCCAGAAGCCGCGCCGTTCTTTGATCTTTTCGGCCAGGTCATAGAAGCGTTGGTCCAGGTCATGGCCTCTTTGGATATAGGCGGAAAGATAGTCAATCTCTTTCACGAAGCCCGCCGCTTCGACAAGGCGCGGATAGTAGGCATAGTTGTACGGCATACTCAAGGCTGCGCGGTGTTCAAAACCCTCAACCAGAATACCCGGTGCATCGGAGCGCAAGAAGCCCTTCGGGCCATACAACGTGTCGAGGCCGCGCTTTCTGGCCCATTCCGCTGCCGCGTCGAACAGCCCACACGCCACATCTTCATCCTCGATGGTATCAAAGTAATAGAAGAAGGCGGCTCGTCGTTGATGGTAATCATTGTAGCGGCGATTCTCCAGGACGGCGATCCGTCCTACCACCTCTTGTCCTTCTTCGGCGATGAAAAAATCCGCCGCGGAATGCTTATAGAAGGGGTATTTTCGGCGGTTCAGGGTGGCGCTCACGCCGGAAACCAACGGCGGCATCCACTGCACGCAGTTGGCATAGAGGCGGAAGGGGAATTCGATGAAGCGGCGAACGTCTCGGCGATTCTGCGTATCCAGTTGACGTATTTTCATCGGGCCGTATCACTCACGCGCTTTTGCTGGGGATATACTTGGCCAGCTTGGCAGCCAGGTTCGCCAGGGGCAAACTTTGCAGCCAGATTTTGCCGGGGCCGGTCAGCGTCGCCAGGAAGAGGCCTTCACCGCCGAACAGGACATTGGAAAGCCCTTTGATCATCGTGATATCGTATTTGACGCTTGGCTCGAAGAGCGCGATGTGGCCGGGATCAATTTTCATCGTTTCATCGGGCAGCAACGTATATTCGCGGACTTCGCCGGGGATTTCCAGGAAAGCCACGCCGGGGCCGGTGATTTGCTGGAGAATGAAGCCTTCGCCACCGAAGAAGCCGGCCCCGAGCTTCTTGCGGAAGTGCATCTTCATATCCACCGAATCCTGGGCGCACATAAAGGTATCTTTCTGGCAGATGAGGCTTTGGCCGGCCTCCAAATGCATGGCCAGGATGTGACCCGGCGCTTCGGGTGTGAAGACAATCATCGCCTCGGGGTCATGGCTGGTGTAGGTTGTCATAAAGAGGGATTCACCGGCCAGCGCACGGCCCAAACCTTTTATCAACCCGCCCTTGGTGTTGGTGGTCATTTCGATGTTCCCCTTCATCCAGGCCATCCCACCGGATTCGGTGTACATGGATTCACCGTTGCTCAGGTAGACTTCCAAAGTGGGGAGCACAGTCCCTTTGATCTCGTAGCGCATGGTGTCACCTCCTCAGGCACAGAGTTAGAGAAATAAACATTTTCATTATAGCATGATGTCTGGCCGCTGCAAAGAAACACACACCGTCGTTGAGGCGGGCCGCACTGCCGGACGGCGTGCTTTCCGCCGTTCTCAGTTCCCTTTGAGGAGCGCCGCGACCGCGCGGATATGGGCCGGTGTACTGCCGCAGCATCCGCCGAAAATCTTCACGCCGGCCTCGGTCACAAACCGCTGTGCGTACTCGGCCATGATTTCCGGCGTTACGTCGTAGACCAGTTCCCCGTTCTCGGCGTGGGGAAGGCCGGCGTTAGGTTTGGCCATCAAGATTGCCTCCGGAACGGCTGCGCGCATCTTGAGCACGGCGTCCAGCGTCTCACTCAACGTGCGTCCGCAGTTCGCCCCGATAACGGCGACGCCCGCATTCCACAAGGTCTGGGCAGCCTTCTCCGGTTTGATCCCCATCATTGTGCGTCCCTTGGTGTCGAAGCTCATCGTGACCAGGATGGGCAGGGCGGTGACCTGGCGGGTACCTTCGATGGCGGCCAGCGCTTCGTTCAGATCGCTCATCGTTTCGATGAGAATGGCGTCCACCCCTCCTTCGACCAGAGATGCGGCCTGGGCAGCAAAGCCGGCGACGGCCTCGGCGTAAGTCAGCGGCCCCAGGGGCTCGAACATCTTGCCGGTTGGCCCGATATCGCCGATGACCAGGCTCTGTTCCCCGGCAACTTCACGGGCCAGACGTGCCGCCGTGAGGTTGAGCGCATGGACATGTTCCCGCAATCCGGAGCGTTCCAGTCGTGCCGGCGTACCCCCAAAGGTGTTCGTCAAGATCATATCTGCGCCGGCTTCAAGGTAAGCGCGATGCAGAGCGCGGATGGCATCAGGGTTCTCGAAGATCCAATGTTCCGGCGCCACGCCTAATGGCAACCCGGCCTTTTGCAACATCGTCCCCATCGCCCCATCGGCAATCAGAATCGGTTTTTGGTTCAAAGCGACCTCGAATCTTCCCATGCTTTGTTCTCCTTTTTAAATATCGGCGGATTCAACGGACGCAACGGCGGAAAAGGATCGAGAAGCGAAATCCGTTTCAACCGATGTTGAATCTCCTTATTATCGTTCTCCTTATGAAATGTCAATGGATACGGTGGCCGAGACGATGGAGAAGAAAAAAAATCCGTTGACAAACCTTCATGGTTCTTTAGGATTTCGCGTGATTGCAATGAAAACCGGCCAAAAATTTACACAAAAGATATAAAAAATCGGTAAGAATTCGTGGCAAAAACAAAGCCGTTTTCAATCATCACGCCAAGTCCCAGAGAGCCGCCTTCATCGGTTACCGGATGAGCAGGGCGTCGAGGCTGAGTGTCCCGTCAACAACGGACAGGGTCAGCGTTTCGCGCTGCGGACATAGATGGCGGGCGAGGACGACGGGCATACCGTCCAGGCGCAGGTCACGGCTGTGACCTGTGGCGTCGCTCACCCGCACCATCCCCGCCAAGGGAGCGGGGATGAGGGTGAGAAGACGGCCTTCCCAGGTGAAAGTTACGTGCGCGTCAGGGCTTGTTGTCGCGCGATACCCTCCTAAGATAGCCGCGGGGGCATTTTGCTCCTCCCAGGTGCCGGCATAGACAAGTTGCCAGCTTGTTTCCTGATGGTTGCCCTTGTAAAGGGTTGGCTCCAGCGTATTGAGGTAGGTGGAAAGGCTTTCGTAAATCGGCAGAGGCGTAAAATCCGGCTCGACCATGCGGAAGTAATAAAATGACTGGTCGCGCTCGGCATCCGAAGCGCGCTTAAAGAACCATACGGTCGTCACACCGATCCAGGGCCATTCGCGTTGAATGCGCTCATAGGCCAGCGGCGCATAACGCGCCTGCTGCTCCAGTGTCACCCGTCCGTAGCGCGCTTCGATCTCCGGCGGGGCGGCGTTGCTGTTCATCTCACTCACCCAGATCGGCTTGGCGGCATCGCCATTCGCTACCATCACATCGCGCACCCACATGGGACGTGAAAAGTTCATCTGTCCCTGGGTAGGCCGCATACGATGATCGGTAGGGCCTGACCAGAGCATATAATCGTTGACCGCCAGCACATCGAAGCATGCCCCTGCGCCGGCATCGTACATCCGTTGCAGAAAAACGACGTCCATCAGATTGTTGCCGGCGTAAGTCGGGTTCCATGTGCCGAGTTCCGCCGTCGGTGCCAGTGCCCCGCTGATGACCACCGCTTGCGGATCGGTGGCCTTGACCCGCGCATAAGCCAGGCAGAGTAAGGCAGTGTACGCTTCGGGGGAGACCGGCTGATTGCCCCATTCGGGATAAATGTTGGGTTCGTTCCAGATTTGGTAAAAGCGGATCCGTCCAGCATAGCGGGCAACCACGGCGCCGACGTAATCGGCGTAATCCTCCGGGTTATCCGGTGGTCCGAATGCGCCCCGGGCGGTGTCATCATGCCGGCTCCACGCCGGCGGGGCTTCCAGCCGGGCGATGATCGCCAATCCATAGTGCTCGGCCAGGGCGACGATGTTGTCGTACTTCTCCCACGCCGAACGATAAGGTTCATGCCGCCGGTCTTCGAAATCACCTTTGCCGTGGATTTCGATATCGTACCAGGGGAATGATTGACGGATCCAATAGAAACCTGCGGCGGCGATCATCTGGAGGGAACGAGCGCGTTTTTCCGGCTCGACCTCTTGTTCCAGAAAGGTATTTACCCCAAAGGGAGGAAGATCGGTATAAGCCACGGCGGCCTCATCTGCCGTTTGCGGCAGTGGGCGTGTCCAACGGAAGGCCCATTGTACCAGGCCCCGCAGTTGTGGCAGCAAGCGTTCTTCGCCGGTAACGGCAAACAGGCGGGCGTGCGGATCAGGCAGCAGCCAGATGAGGCCGATCAGGGTGAGCAGGATAAAAGAGAAGAGAGGCCAGAAGCGCCGAGCCATCATCGGTCGGTCGAGGAAACGGTTCTATCGCCAAGCAGAACGGCCACGGCCAGCGGTTGCTCTTTGCTCAGATAGGCCTGCACATCCGCCAGGGATTTCTCGTAGAGTTCCAACAAGGAATCATCGTCGCCCTTGAAGCCGCCGATGGTACGGCGAGCGCACGTGCAGCATCCCAGAGAGGCACGATAACTATCGAGATCACAGGTCAGGCAGCTCCCCAACTTGATCATCATCAAGCCAAAAGCCAGCACTTCTTCATGATTGTGCGGCAAAAAGGCTACCCGTTCGATCAGATGCTGCCACTTGGGACCGCGAAGGTCTCGTAATTGCTGGATGCAACGAGGGGGAAAAAGAATCTCACTATCTGGATACATTTTACCTTCTGTTGCCTCTCTCGAAACAAAGATGAGTCTCTAGAATTGGCAAATCTAAGAAGCTCTCATTGTTTGAGAGAGCCTGTACACACGACGCTTATCATAACACAAGACGGGCAATTTTTCAAGGGTTTTGCCTGACTAATTTTGTGGAATTTGTCAATTACTGTACCGGCTGCCTTTACAAAACACCCGAAAACGGTATACTCATGGCGTTCATTGAAAGTGATTTTCCAGTCCGAGCACAGTTCTTGAACAGGATGGACAGGAGGTGCAGAATGAAACGGCCAAAAATCTTGCCGATCCTGTCTCCAAAAATGCGTGGGCTGAACGGTCACTTTTTCGGAATAGATTCAATCAGCCAGGCCGCTTGTACACCGCAAAATCGGCCGCCGATATGGCGAGAGGATGGCCATGACAGATGCAGAGATAAGACCGGCGCAACCACGCCGTACGGTACAGGTCACCTTGCCGGGTGGCCTGATCCTTGAAGGCCCTGTTGGGACGACCGTGGAGACGTTTTTACGGGTTGCGTTTCCCCATCCCGCTGCCCCGTACATTGTTGCTCTCGTTGACGGAAAGTTGCGAGAGCTGACGTATGCGGTCCAGAAGGACTGCCAGATCGAGCCAATTGACCTGTCGCAATCGGATGGCGTGCGCGTCTATCGGCGTTCGCTCTCCTTTTTGATGATCGTGGCAGCCGCGAAGATTTTCCCCGGTGTGGAGATCTTTGTAGACCATTCACTGCCGTTCGGGGGATATTTCTGCGAGGTGCGCAATCGTGCCCCGTTTACCGCAGCCGAATTACAGACGCTTGCCGCCGAGATGTGGCGAATGGTGGAGTGTGATTACCCGATCATCCGAACCAGTGTCCCTTTGGAAGAAGCCGTGGCCATCTTCGAAAGTCGCGGAGAGAGCGAAAAGGTATTGCTTTTCCAGGCGCGTGAACGCAACAAAAAAACATATCTCCAACTCTATGACCTGGATACCTATCGGGACTACTTCCACGGCTATATGGTGCCCTCGACCGGCTACTTGCGGTATTTCCGTTTGCTCAACTGGGAAGATGGCTTTGTTTTGCAATTCCCCCGCCGCCACGAACCTACGTGCTTGCAGCCCGTCCAGCAAAACCCCCAACTCCTCTCCGTCTTCCGGGAGTATGGGCAATGGTTACGCCTTTTGGGAGTCGAGAGTGTCGGTGCGCTAAACGAGACCGTTGCCCGTGGCGAGTTGAGTAAAACGATCCTGGTCTCCGAGGCGCTTCACGAACAGCGCATCGCCGATATTGCGGATGAAATTGTGGAACGACGGGACAGCGTGCGGATCATCCTCGTCGCCGGGCCATCGTCGTCGGGGAAGACAACCTTCGCCAAGCGGCTAGGTGTGCAACTCTTGGCGCACGGCATACGGCCCTTTGCCCTGGAGTTGGATAATTACTTCCACAACCGCGAAGATACGCCACGCGATGACAGTGGGGAATATGATTTTGAGGCTTTCGAGGCGCTCGATCTTGCTTTTTTCAATGATCAACTTCGGGCCTTGCTGCGGGGCGACGAAGTCCGCTTGCCCAAATTCAATTTCTTGACCGGCAAACGTGAGATGGCGCAGTGCGTGCGTCTGCGGCCGGATCAATTGGTGATTGTGGAAGGCATTCACGGCTTGAATCCTCGCTTGATTTACAGCTTACCAAGCGAGATGCTCTACCGTATCTATGTGTCCGCGCTCACCCAGCTCAACCTGGATCGTTATAACCGTGTGCCGACGACCGACACCCGCCTGATCCGACGCATTACCCGCGACGCACGTACGCGGGGCTACAATGCTATGGAAACCATCGCTCGCTGGGAAAGCGTCCGGCGGGGCGAGAAACGACATATTTTCCCCTATCAAGAAAACGCCGATGTGATGTTCAACTCGGCTTTGGTTTACGAGTTATCCGTTCTTAAGCCACTGGCCGAACCTTTGTTACTGCAAGTTGATGCGGATTCACGCCAATGGGTTGAAGCCAAACGCCTCCTGGCCTTCCTTCAGTGGTTCCTGCCGGCCAACCCTGCGCAGGTGCCTGAAAACTCCATCTTGCGCGAATTCATCGGAGGTTCATCCCTGGAAGAATTCCGCTGGGATTAGGTCCGCCGCCTATGAAATCGTGTCCTCACTGTAGTCAGGCTCTTCCCGAAACCGTTGGACTCTTGTGTCCTTACTGCGGAGCGACGCTCATCCCTGAGAAGAAGAAAGCGCAAAAGTCACCGTTGCTGCAACGGCCGGCGTGGCTGCAAAAATTGCGTTCGAGGTTACGGGCCTTCAAGCTCCCGGCGCCGGCGTCCCTGCAACTGCGCCCTCCCCGTTTCGTCGAGCACGTCGCCCCATCCTCTGAGCCGCTGCCTGCTGTAGAGGAGGCGTCACAGCCTGTCCGACGGAGTAAAAAACCGACCGTGAAGAAAACGGCACAAGCCGCGCCGGCCTTGCGGTTTATTGTGCGCCGGCTTCTCGTCATCTTACTCGCTCTGGTCGTTTTCGTGGCAGTTCTGGCGGCTTCGGCGTATGTCGGCCTCTATGAGGGGGAACGGGATCGGCAGACAGCGCGCCAGAATGTGATAAAGTCGCACTATGCTGCCGGCCTGCAAGCCTTGAACGAGGGCCGCTTTGAACGGGCAATTGCCGAGTTCCAGTACGTTCTGCAGCTCGACGCCAATCATTCGTTGGCTCAGGAAGGATTGAACGAAGCCCGCACCCGCCTGTCCATCAAGCCAACGCCAACCCTCGAAGCCGTAGTTTCGCTTTCCGAGCAACTTCTGGAACAGGCGCGGGCGTCATTTGCGCAAGAAGACTGGGTCGCCACTGCCCGCACGTTAACGCAATTGCGCGCGCTCGATCTTGACTACAACCGTGAACTTGTCGAGGATATGCTTTTTACCAGCCTCTATAACGCCGGTATTGCCTACTTAGAACAGGACATGCTGGAAGTAGGCATCTCGAATCTCGATCAGGCGATTGCCCTGCGGCCTTTGAATGCCAATGCCGTCAATCAGCGCAATCTGGCAGCGCGCTATCTGGACGCGCTGAATTACTGGGGTGTGGATTGGGAATTGTGCATCGAGCGCTTTTCCGCCTTGTATGCGACCAACCCTAACTATAAAGACGTTGCGCGGCGTGTTTATCAGGCCCATCTCGCCTATGCAGATCACCTCGCCGCGGAAGGTGAAATGTGCCCGGCGGAGATGCAATACACCCAGGCATTGCGCCTGTACGCCGACCCGGCCATTGATCAAAAGCGTGCCGATGCGGCTCAGGTTTGTCTCATCGCCACCCCGACGCCCCTGGATGGCGTGACGCCGCATCTGACACCGCAGCCCGTGCCGGGGTTCACCGCCGGAAGGCTGGCCTATCCCGTCTATAACAGTGCCGGCGGCTACGATATCTACGCGCTCTATGCCGATGGGCGCATCCTCCGTGCTGCGATTGGAGCGGATCAACCCTGGTGGGAGTTGGGGACAGGCCGCCTGGCCTACCGCGACCGGCTATCGGGCGGGGTGAAGATGGTCTTGCCGGAAGAAGGGGTGCCCTTGCAACTGCTTGCTCCACTGGGTCAGGCCTGGCCCACCCTTTCGCCTGACAGTCGCCGGGTGGCCTATGCCGTCGCCACCGCCGGCACGTGGGAGATCTATGTGGCGAACAGCGATGGTTCGGGCGAGCCACGCCGACTAGGGGCAGGGTGGTCGCCTGCCTGGGGGGCTTCGGGGTTGCTGGCCTACACGGGGTGTGTAGCGGAGGGAAAGTGCGGCATCATCCTGGATAATCCCGATGATGACCAACCGGGCACCTTGTTGACCGGCAGTGTGAATGATGTGGCGGTTAGTTGGGCGCCGGCCGGCAATATGATGGCCTATATGACCAACGTCACCGGCAACTGGGACATTATCTTGTTGAATCCCCAGGGCGGAGTACAGCAATTTACATTCGAGCCATCGGATGAAGGCTTGCCGGCCTGGTCACCGGATGGGGGACGTCTGGCTTTTGTCAGCAATCGTGACGGCAACTGGGCCGTCTACGTTGGGCAATTGGATGGACAGAACGTACAGCGCATTCTGGACTTAGGCGCCGAATTGCCGGCTTGGGAAGACCAACGGCTCTCGTGGGTCTGGTGATTCCTCTAAACGTCAATAGTACACGGATTCCGGCGACAAAAACAAGAAAATCTGTGTGTGTGAAATCCGTGGACGAAATCGGCAAATAGCTCTCCTGCCGCAAGATTAACGACTCCACAATCTGCCGGGGTATTTTCATCTACCTCTCTGTGATCTCGACCTGCTCGGTTATGAGATAAGGGGGCATGAAACAGAAACGATTGCCTTGACGATTACATGAAATCGGGTATAACGTAAGTGTTCGGGGCGTAGCGCAGTTTGGTTCAGCGCGCACGGTTTGGGTCCGTGAGGTCGGAGGTTCAAATCCTCTCGCCCCGACTGAGGACGCTTGTAAAGTCGCCGGATGGGCGTAGTCGAGATCGTTTTCCAACCCGGCATTTGAAATACTGCCAGGCCACGGTTTACCTTGCCAACATAGCCCGCACCAGGGCAACCACCCCTTTGAAAAACTTACCGTTCATCATCAACAGCAAAGCCTCCAGCATCTCGCGGCTGAGAGGCGTATCGCCCATCAACATACTCCGCAGTGGCATCTCATGGGACATGGCATCGAGAAGCAAGGCCATGGGAGTATCCTCTTGTCCCACCACCATCTCGCTCGTGTGCTTTCTTATCACGGCGGCAAGTTGTCGTCCGATCAATGAGGCATGCATATCATCAATGGGCGTATTGAGGGTGTAATGCCCCTTGTGTGCCTTCTGGTTGGAGGGCAGGGGATGGCCGAGCAGGGCCTCGAAGTCTTTTTGGTGGACAGGCGTACCTCTGGGGAAGTTATAGTACGTGGCGAGCTTGGCCCGCTCATCAACCGGCGGGATGGGATGTGAGGAAGCCAGCTCGACCTCGGCCTTGAGACGGATGTCCTGCGACGAAGCCCCTACCAGGATTTCGAATGCGCCGGCTTCCACGCGCCAATCCTTGATCTGCGGATCGTAATAGGCGAAGGCGCGCCGATCCAATTCAAAGGTCACGTTTGTCTCTTCTCCGGGCTGCAGGGCCACCTTGGCGAATCCCTTGAGTTCCTTGGTCGGTCGGAAGGCCGTGGATTCGATATCCCGCACATAGAGCTGGACGACTTCTTTCCCCGCCAGTTTGCCGACATTTTTCACCTTCAACGTGACGGTGAGCGTGGCGTCGTCCGATCCTTCAGGCCGCTTCAATGTCAAATCGCGGTACTCGAAACGGGTGTAGCTCAGGCCGTGGCCAAAGGGGAACAGCACGGGCTGTCCGACGGTGTCGTAATAGCGGTAACCCACGTAGAGACTCTCGCGGTATTCCACAGTGGCCGGGCCACCGGGGAAGTAATGGTACGCCGGCGTGTCTTCCAGTCTGAGGGGGAAGGTCTCGGCCAGCTTGCCGCAGGGGTTGACGACTCCCAGTAAAATGTCGGCGATTCCGCCTGCGCCGGCCTGTCCGCCCAGGTAGCCCTCCAGGATGCAGGGTACATCCTGCACCCAGGGCATTTCGACGGGCGAACCGTTGCTTAGCACCACCACCACCTTGGGGTGCGCGGCAGCAAGGCGTTGGATGAGGGCATCGTGGCCGGGTGGCATCTTCATGTGACTGCGATCCAGCCCCTCCGTTTCGTACAGGTCGGTCAAACCGACGCAAACGATGACCACCTCCGCGTTTTGGGCCAGGGCGAGTGCCTCTTGAATCAACGTTTCATCCGCTCGATCGCCCTTTTCGGTGTAGCCTGGGGCGTAAGGGAGCGACTCCACACCGATCAGCTTGCACATCTCATCGTACAGGTTATCGAGGCGGGTGGGATTCATGAGTGAACTGCCCGCCCCCTGGTAGCGAGGGACTTTGGCAAAGCGGCCGATCAGGGCAAGACGGGTTGTTTTTTGGAGGGGTAAAATGTCCCCGTCATTCTTCAGTAGCACCGCTCCCTCGGCGGCCACACGGCGGGCCAGAGCGTGATGGGCTTCCATGTCGTAGGTGAAATCCCGACTCAGCGTATCGGCGGCTTTGAAGATGAGGGTCAAAATGCGTTCGACGGCGCGGTCCAGCACGGCCTCATCCAGTTGACCGGCCTCGACCGCCGCCACGATTCTGGCATCATTGCCGTTCTTCGTGCCCGGCATTTCGAGTTCGACGCCGGCTTGCAATGCGGCCACGCGCTCGTTCATCGCCCCCCAATCGGTGACGACCAGCCCTTCATGGCCCCATTCGCCCTTGAGGATGTCGGTCATCAGGTAGCCGTTTTCGCAGGCGTAGACACCGTTGATTTTGTTGTACGAGCACATCACCGTCCAGGGTTGGGCGCCTTTGACGGCGATTTCGTAGCCGGCAAGATAAATCTCACGCAAGGCGCGTTCATCCACGATGGCGCTGATTGTCATGCGACGGAATTCCTGATTGTTGACGGCGTAATGTTTGAGCGAGGTGCCAATCCCCTGGCTTTGCACGCCGTTGATGTGGCTTTTGGCGATTTCGCCGCTCAGGTAGGGGTCCTCGGAGAAATACTCAAAGTTGCGACCGCACAGAGGGGAGCGTTTGATGTTAGCCCCTGGTCCGAGGATCACCCCCACCTTTTCCTGGCGACATTCCTCGCCCAACGCCTGTCCTACCTGATAGACCAGATCACGGTCCCAGGTGGCAGCCAGAGCAGAGGCGGTAGGGAAGCAGGTGGCCGGCACGCTCTCGTTCAAGCCGACATGATCGGCCCTGTCGGTCTGTTTGCGTAGGCCATGCGGCCCATCGGTCACCATGATAGAGGGTATCCCTAAACGTTCGATGCCTTTCAGGTACCAGAAATCCCTTCCTGAACACAAAGAAGCCTTTTCGGCAAGGGTCATGTGGGCCATCAGCGATTTGATCTTGGCTTGAGTTTCCATGTCGCTTCACTTCACCGTTGATTCTCTATTGATTCTACTCACTCAGAAGTTCCACACGATCGGCTCTGACCACAACGGCATATGCCGTTTGTCCTGTTTCGCCTTCGTATTCGTAGTTGACCTTGCTAATCGTTCCGGTCACGAGAATGATATCATCTTCAAAGAAACGCTCGGCTGTATCATACGAGACAAAGAAGATCGCCTGGCATGAGCTATTGGGATTGGGATTCTCCCATTCCACCTGGAACCATAGCCCTTCATCCTCAGAGCTCGGTGAACTCACAATCCTGCCTTTCCATTGGACATACGTATCGAGATAACGATCGTTGGCTTGGGCCTCGCAGACTTCGAGATCGGTGCGCGGGATGGGGGAGGAAGTAGGGGAAGGCGAAGGCTGCGTCTCGGTCGTCTGAGGCGTAGGTGACGGCGTCGGCGTGAGCGTGAAAAACGGGGTGACCGTTGCCGAAGGGGTCGCCGATGGTAAGGCCGTAGCGGTAGGCATCGAAACAACGGGAGGGTAGGGTGTCGAGGTTGGGAGGGGCTGAGCGGTTGCTGATGGCGTAAAGACGGGTAATCGGGGTGTCTGAGTCGGCAAAGTCGTTTTTTGTGGTTGGATGGTCGGAGAGGATACGGGGCTTGGGCCGGTCGGGAAGCGGGCCACAGGGGACACAGTTGCCTCGGCCGGCAAAGGCGTGGAAATTGTCCCCGACGTAACCTCCACCGCTGAGGGAACGGGCTTGGGCTTGCTCCACACGAAGCGTTCGTATGTCAACACACAATCGGTGCGGGTGATCGCTTCCCCTGTTGCATCCTCAAGGCTATAAGAATGGGATGAAACAAATTGCCAGCCGCGCGCAGCATAAAGCGGTGCCTCTCGACAGTCCACAATCCGGGTATCGCGGACGGTGAGCAGGGAAAGGAGAGGCAGTGCCAGGTTGCACAGCAACGCGAGAATCATGCAGATGACAAGTACAGCGGCAACGCTGAGCAAGGGACGGGGAATGCGGCGCATGTTCTGCTGCCAGGGTGCGGCTTTTTCCGCTTTGGTAGAAAGAGGGGGCATCGTTGAAGGCGGGGATGGTGGGGAAGCGGTCGGTGGTCTTCCAAGCCGGGGTCTGCTGAGCACAACACCGACCACGCCGGCTGCGATCATCAGCGCTCCGAATAATACCCATCCCACCATGGCCAACTGTGCGCGGAACAGATAAATGACCAGCACCAGCAAGATCAAACTGCCGAGCGAGATCAATAGGATCGGAACCAGGTTTCGCTTAAGGGTCGCACGTAACATGATTGTTCTTCCTTCCGCTGTTTTGGCATTGGGCAACGGGACTCATACGGGCCAATTCTTTCGGCGCGCAAAGAGCATCGCGGTGCCGGCCAGGTTGATCAACACCCGCCCCGACCGTTTACCGGAGCAGTCGGGATCTGCATAAGCGGGTTGTTCTTCTTCGTCATATCAAGTATAACGTAATAGCGCGGGGGGAGCAAGTGACATACCCTGGTGATGACCCATATCTCACCGCCGAGCACGCCGAGGCCGCAGAGATGTATGAAAAATGCCTTCCTCTGCGGTGAATGAATCAAGCGTGTCTTGCAACATGGGGGTAATCACCAGATATACCGCTTCCTGTTGACAAACGGTGATGGGCCGCGGCCTGGTTGACGTATAACGCAGCTATGATATGCTGAGTTTCGACAACCTGCGCTTGAATAAAAGACGATCCCCTTGAAGCAAATTGTGATAGACTGAGACTAACGACTATTCGACCATTGGAGAGGAGACCATGCAACCTTATCACTTACGCCGTTCCGAAAAAGAAATTACGGACCCCACGGAGATGTGGGCCATCATTGCCGGACAGAAGTATATGACCCTGGCGTTATGTAGAGATAACATCCCCTATCTGGTTACCGTCAATTACGGCTACGTCGAAGCCGAGCAATGCCTGTACTTCCACTGTGCCGGCGAAGGCAAGAAAATAGATTATTTGCGGGCCAACCCCCTCGTATGGGGTCAAATTGTGGAAGATAACGGCTACCAGGACGGCAAATGCGACCATGCGTTCCGCTCTGTGCAGTTTCAGGGACACGTCACCTTCGTGGAAGATAGCGAAGAAAAACGCCGTGCGTTGGCATTGATGATCGAACGCTTGGAATCTGATCCCCAGGCTGTTCAGGCGCGCCTGCTCACCGCCGTGGCAGTCAAAAAAGTAACGATCGGCAAAGTCCAGATCGAGATGCTGAGCGGGAAAGCCAACGCCAGTCCATAAAGGACTTCATCACCCTCTGAACCTCAGGCTGGATGTGCCGCAGCTTTGCGCGACCGACGACTACGGACCGCTCTATATCGTCGCTCCTGGCGCGTTCGTAACTGTAGGGGGTGTCCATTTCACCGCAGAGGACGCGGAGCGCGCCGAGATTGCGGAGGCAAAATGCTGCCACATTGCCCCCCAGTCTGCCCATCCAGCCATCTCAGCGGTCTCTGCGACCTCGGCGGTGCAAGATTTATGACCTGCTGGGCAGTTACGCGCGTTCAACAAAAAACGACAGCTTCCCCTAAGCTGTCGTTGAGGCTGGGGGCGGAGGATTCGAACCCCCACATACGGATTCAGAGTCCGCTGTCCTACCGTTAGACGAGCCCCCATCACATGGTTCATTCTGCCTTTTTCAAGGAACAAATGCAGTATACCACCCTTTTACAAATTGACAAACCATTGCCGCATGCTAAGGCTTGCCAAAGCCCTGAAAACGGGTACAATTCGTCCCAGGAGCCGCTCTTGGGCTCCTTTATTTGTCTGATCTGGACGGAAAATGAGGATTGTTGGGTGAAATATGGAATACCACGAAGCGCTGCGTTATCTATATGGTCTGGTTGATTATGAACGACGCCATATCGAGCATTACACACCGCGTGAATTCAAAATCGAGCGGGTAGCTACATTTTTACATATGCTGGGGGATCCTCATCATAATTACCCTGTTGTGCACATCGCCGGTACCAAAGGCAAAGGATCGGTCTCGGCAATGCTCGCGGCTGTGGCACAAGTGGCCGGATTACGGACGGCGCTTTACACCTCCCCACATCTTCACACCTACCGGGAGCGCATGCAAATCAACGGGGAACCTATCCCCCGTGATGAAGTGGCCGCCCTGCTCACGGAAATGCGTCCGCAAGTCGAACGTGTCGAAGACTTGACCCTGTTCGAAGTGACTACCGCGCTGGCCTTCCTCTATTTTGCACGGCAGAAGGTTGATCTGGCAGTCGTCGAGGTTGGACTGGGGGGACGGTTGGACGCGACCAATGTCGTCATGCCGGAGGTCAGTGTCATTACTTCATTGAGTCTGGATCACACGCATGTTTTGGGCAGTACGATAGCCCACATCGCCCGTGAAAAAGGCGGGATCATTAAACCCCACATCCCGGTCGTCACCGCACCACAGCAAGCCGGCGCCCTGGATGTTTTGCGGGCCATTGCCGCCGAAAAAGAAGCACCTTTGACACTCGTCGGACAGGATTGGCGCTGGGAATCATTGCGTTATACGCTGGAAAGCCAGACGATCACCGTGCGACGCAACCAAGCCGCGTCGGATTTCGACGGGACGTATGATCTTTCCCTGCTCGGCAATTTCCAACAGGAAAACGCCACCGTTGCCATAGCCACGGCGGAGATTTTGCACGCCACCGGCCATTCCTGGGCTACTCCCCAGGCCACGCGCACCGGCCTGGCGCAAACGCAATGGCCGGGACGCATGGAAGTGTTGCAACGTGACCCGTTGATCGTGGTGGATTGCGCGCACAACCCGTATTCTGCGCAAACTTTGGTCCATTCACTTGAGACCTGGTTCCCCGGTACACGCTGGATTCTCATCTTCGGTTCGTCTGCCGATAAAGATGTGGATGGTGTATTACAGGCCCTGCTCCCCATCAGCGCATCTGTGCTGGTGACGCACTCCTATCATCCCCGCGCGACGGCCCCCGAAGTCCTTGCCGAAAAATGCACCCGTTTCGGCGCAGACGTAAAATTCAGCGCCAGCCCGGCCATGGCACTGGAAACGGCGCGCGGACTCCTCCAACC
>FWPV01005073.1_pt1 | contig 26801 bp, 22 predicted proteins | sample 2228371 | NCBI WGS metagenome assembly FWPV01 (sample SAMEA103939776, study PRJEB20133) | metagenome
ACCTGGCCGAAGCCATTCAGTACCGACCACGCCGGATGGAGTGATATCCGTCATGACTGAGGTGAACATAGCCCGCCCGCGGGAGAGTCTGGGAGGGCGAAGCCCTCCCAAACCCTCCCCGCTGGCGGGTTGTTTCCTGGAGGGCTTCGCCCTCCCAGGAACAATACTATGTTCATTCCGGCGTTGTGCGGCGCAGCCGCATGGATGACTGAGGTGAACATACGGGGAAACCGGGTTTCCCCATCTCCCTGCCTGTGGGGGTCCAGCCGCTTCCAACAGCGGTTGGGAACTGGGGTAACCGGGTTGCCCCATCCCCCTGCCTGTGGGGGCGCCAGTCGCTTCCAACAGCGGTTGGGAACTGGGGTAACCGGGTTGCCCCATCCCCCTGCCTGTGGGGGGTGCCAGCCGCTCCCACCAGCGGTTGGGAACTGGGGAAACCCGGTTTCCCCATCCCCCTGCCTGTGAGGGGTGCCAGCCGCTTCCAACAGCGGTTGGGAACTGGGGTAACCGGGTTTCCCCATCGCCCCTGCCTGTGGGGGGTCCAGCCGCTTCCACCAGCGGTTGGGAACTGGGGAAACCCGGTTTCTCCATCCCCCTGCCTGTGAGGGGTGCCAGCCGCTCCCACCAGCGGTTGGGAACTGGGGAAACCGGGTTTCCCCAACCCCCTGCCTGAGGGGAGAGTTGCGAACCGAATGGCGCCAATCCAGCACGACAGAGAGAGCCTATGTCTGACATGCCAGCACTTTCTCTTCCCAGCGGTCCCTGCCCGCCCGCCAACAACCCCGAGGCCATCCTGCACTGGCTCTACTGGAAGCATCTGCAAGCCGGACGGATCGAGCAGCGCCGCGAGCACGCCGACCCCTTCTGGCGGCGCATCGCCGAAAAGCGCCACGACCGGCAGCGCCTGGCCGTCAGTCTCCGCGCCGACCCGGAGCGCGCGACGCGCCTGGGGCGCATTGCCAGCGTCCTCGGACTGGACCTTTCCGGGCTGGACATCGAGACGCAGATCGAGATGGTTGTGCAAGCCTTTGTGCCGATGCGCTATCATATCAGTGGTGAACTGGAACTGCTGGGGGAGAGCGAACGGGCCGCCGAGGTGCTCGTGACGACGTATTGAGGTAACTGGAGAGCCAACCGGGTTGTCCCTATTCCATGCGGCTGAGCCGCGCAACGCCAGCATGAACATCCTTTGTTCCTGGGAGGGCTTCGCCCTCTCAAACCCTCCCCACAGGGAGGGGCGTGAAGAAACCCGGTTTCCCCATATGTTCGCGTCAGGGGCCTCGCCCGGAGGTTCGACGCTTGCCGGTAGCGCCAGCGAACCGAATCATGCGAATCTACCCAATGGTGCAGTGTATCAAAGGGAACGGTGGTATACGATGGTCGCTGAGTATCAGGCTTGCATCGTGGCGTATTCACGCCATCGCGAAGAGTAAAGGAGCAACCTATGGGCCTCTTTGAACGCAAAAGCGCCAGCGAGAGCGCGCTTGAACAGGTGGAGAGCAGCGCCGTGGCCGCCGTCGAGCAGCTCGCCCAGACGATCCGCGAGAAGGTGGACAGCGAGACGGGGCAGCAAATCGCGAAGCTGCTCACGCGCCTGGCCGAGCGGGTAGATGCCATGGATCTGGCTGCGCAGATGGAGAAGGCCGCCCAGCGCGTCGGTGAGCAGGTCGAGCACACGGGCGAGCAACTGGCGGCCATCGGGGCGAAGTCGGTGCCGGAGCAGCCTTCGGGATGGATCACCCCCTCACTGGTCGGTTTCTTGCTGGGCCTGGGCACGGGGGTTGTGCTCGACCGCTTCGTGTTCAGTCAGCAAGAGGGTAAGCCTGTGTAGGATGTCCCTGGGCACAGCCTGTTCGAGGGCGAGAGGCCCGCAAAAAGTTCTTGAACTGAAGGGTCTGGGAGGGCACAGCCCTCCCGGAAACCTTCTGAGGTGAAAATAGCCCCCGCGCGGGAGGGTTTGGGAGGGCTTCGCCCTCCCAGGAAACAACCCGCCCGCGGGGAGGGTTTGGGAGGGCTTCGCCCTCCCAAGAACAATACTATGTTCATTCCGGCGTTGTGCGGCGCAGCCGCATGGATGACTGAGGTGAACATACGGGGAAACCGGGTTTCCCCGCGCCCCTCCCTGGTGGGAGGGTTTGGGAGGGCGAAGCCCTCCCAAGAATAATTACTATGTTCATTCCGGCGTTGTGCGCCAACGCGCATAACCGTCTCCGCAAGGGTGGTGGGGAACCCGGGGTTCCCCACACCGTGTTGTTGCGCGGCGCAGCCGCGTAGACGGCTAAAGGGATAGCATGTTTCCACAGTTGACCATTAGCGGAGCGGCCTACGAGCGTGGGCGGGCCTACGGAGCGGCGGCTGCGCCCCTGATCCGCCACAGCATCGCCAGTTACGCGCGGCTCTTTGCCGCGCGCCGGGGTATGGACTGGGCGGTCAGTCAGGCTGAGGCGCTACGCTTCGCGCCCCTGCTCGCCGACGTGGCCCCCGATCTCCTGGAGGAGATGCGCGGCATCGCCGATGGCGCCGGCTACACCCTGGGCGAAATCATTGCGCTCAACGCTCGCACCGAGTTGCTGGCCGGCATTTCCCCTGGCAGCTATCACCCCGATGGCCCGGCGGCGCGCGCTCGTAACCGCCTGGCCGGCGTGCCCGAGCATCCCCCTGAGCCGGGAGAAGCGGAACCACCACCGGTCGGCGTCGCGGACGACGGCGAGTGTACCACCGTGGCAGCGACGAGCGCCGCAACGCTGGAGGGCAGCACCTTCCTGGCGCAGACCTGGGACTGGCAGGGCGACCAGCGGGCCGCGTGTCTGCTGTTGCGGGTACGCGCCCCCGGCGAACCCGAGATCCTGACCCTGACCGAAGCGGGGATGCTCGCCAAGTGCGGCCTGAACGGGGCTGGCGTGGCGGTCGCGCTCAACCTGCTGCGCTCGCGCGACGACGGCCGCGCGGTAGGAATGCCGGTGCATGTGCTGCTGCGCAAGATGCTGCAAGGTCACGACTATGCGGCGGCGCGGGCGGGCGCCGATCTAGCCCCGGCGGGCGCTTCATCGTGCATTACCCTGGCAAGCGCCCGCGGTGACCTGGTGAGCCTGGAGATCACGCCGGGCGGCGTGGCCGAAGTTCACGCCGAGGCAGGCCTCCTGGCCCATGCCAACCACTGTGTTGACCCGTGGGCAGCGGCGGGTGAGTGCCCGCTGGAGCCCACTTCAACCACACGCGAGCGCCTCGGGCGCGCCTGGGAGCTGTTGCGCCGCGGCGCTGGCCGGCTCGACGTTGCGGCGTTCCAGGCCATCCTCACCGATCATCAGGGCGCGCCGCGCTGCATCTGCCGGCATCCCGACCCGCGTGTGCCCCGCCTGGACCGGGCCGAGAGCATCTGCGCCCTGGTCATGGATCTGCGCGCGCAGGTCATGCACGTGGCTCCGAACGTGCCTTGCACAGCGCCCTTTGCGCCGGTAGCGCTGTAGACGCGCGGCGCTTCCCCCTCCTTTCCTCCCCGGCAGTGAAGAAACGTCCACGCACAGGCGGCGTGGGCGAGATGCTTTTCTTATTGCAAATCCCTTTTGACATTTATACAATAGGTCCGTCCCCTCAGGCAGGGGCGTGGGGAAACTCGCTTTCTCCGTCCCCCAACCAGTGGTGGGGGCGCCTGGCGCCTCTCGGGCAGGGACGTGGGGAAACCGGGTTTCCCCACGTCCCAACCGCTGGTGGGAGCGGCTGGCATTCCCCGTGAACAGGAGCGGAGGGAAACCCGGTTTCCCCGTGTTCACGTCAGGCCCCATGCACGAGGCGCACAACGCTAGAATGAAAATATTTGTTCTTGGGAGGGCTGCGCCCTCCCAAACCCTCCCGGTGGGGAGGGCTTGCCGCCCCACAGGCAGGGGGTTGGGGAAACCCGGTTTCCCCATATGTTCACATCAGGACACAAGGGGGGTTCCGCGCAACGTCGCCGCTTGAAGGAAAGGAGTGAAGACGGCTATGGAAGGCGTCACCGTTCCCCTCGCGCTGCAAGACTACATGACGGTCATCTTCTCGGCCCTCGGTCTGGCCATCCTCACCCGCATGGTCTTTCTCCTCAATCGAAGCCTGGGACGCATGGCGCTCGTCGGTACGGTACTGATTGTACTGGGTGGCGCGCTAAAGGCCAGCGGCAAGCTGATCAGCGCCGCCGGCGGGCCAGACGTGGCGCTGTTTCATCAGGGGCTCTTTCCGCTGATCGCGCCCGGTTTCACCCTGATGGCCTGGTCGCTCTACCAGGTGCGCCGGGTGTTTCGCGACCAGCCGCCTCTCAACCGGCCCTGGCTCGTGCCCGTGGTGGTCATCGCGGTGTTTGGCATTGGCGTGCTCTCCCTGGCCATGGCCGGCGGACCATGGAAGGTGCCGCTGATCCTGCTTGCCACCGTCGGGAATGTAGGCATGCTGGTCATGCTGGCCCTGGCTGCCTGGGGTCGCAACATGCGGTTCACCGGGGCGCTGTTCGTGGTCACCTTGCTGGTCGTGCTGGTCATGTCGCAACTGGCGAATATGAAAGAGGTGTCGATCGGAATGATCTGGTTCGAACAGATCACTCAGACAGTTGCGCAGATGCTGTTTGCCCTGGCCGCCTGGAACTACAGCCAGAAGGTCGAGGCGCTGTACACTCGCCCGCTGGCTACCCAGGCAGCCTGACAGAGGCAGCGCGTACCATGCGCGCTGCGAAGCTGTGCAAGGCCAGGATGCGAGGAGGGGGAAACCAGGTTTCTCCGGTGTTCACAGCAGCACTCCACCTTCCAGTAGTCGAGACCTAACCGCAAGCGAAGGGGTGTTTACCGACGGCTCAGATCAGCGCGGCTATACTCGCATCAGGCTCGCAACCCCGGACACCTCTGAGAGGAGCGGAGATGTGTACCTTGCGGTCATGGCGCGCCGGTTGTTTGCTCGTGTTCGCCATCCTCGTTGCTGGAGCACTGACCGGCTGTAGCGCCAGTCCCTCCACTGCTGCCCTGCTCGATCCTCCGCCCCCTGCGTCACCCTCGCCCGAAGTGGCCCTGGGCGACCCTGATACAGGCGAGCGGCTCTTCACCGGGCGGCTTGCCGTGCCTGGCTCCGTCGCGTGCATCGGTTGCCACAGCGTCGATCCTGCGAGTCGCGCCGGGATTGGCCCGAATCTGGCCGGCATTGCGCGGACCGCGGGTGAACGCATCCCCGGTGTGACGGCCGCTGAGTACATCGAACGCTCGATCCGTTTCCACGACGAGTATGTAGTGCCCGGCTACAGCCCGGGGATCGCGCGGGGCACGATGGGGGGGAAAGATTTCGACCAGGTGCTGACCGATGCCCAGATAGCCGCTCTGGTCGCCTATCTGATGCAACTACCCGCTGGCACGTCTGGCGCCGGTGGCGCGGCAGGCGGCGGCCCGGCGCTGTCCCCGCCGCCATCGGGCGCTGCCGCCACAACGCCGCGGGCTTCGCCAGGCGCCACCGCTGCCACCGCCACCCCGAGCGTCACCGCCACCCCGAGCGCCACCGCTGCCACCGCCACCCCGAGCGCTGCCGCCGCCACCCCGAGCGCCACTGCCACCCCGAGCGCTACCGCCGCCACCCCGAGCGCTACCGCCGCCACCCCGAGCGCCACCGCCACCCCGAGCGCTACCGCCGCCACCCCGAGCGCCACCGCTGCCACCGCCACCCCGAGCGCTACGGCGGAGGCAACCAGCAGTCCGACGGCAGGACCAACAGCATCGGCAACCGCAGGCGCAACACCCACCGTTCCGCCCTCGCCGACGCCGCAGCCTGCCCCCACGCCGACCCGGGCAGTAACGCCTACTCCAGTTGCTGCCGCAGCTTCTCCGACCGCGGCGCCATTACCTTCCGCGCCTGACGACCCCGATCTCGCCCGCTATGCCGGGTGTGTGAGTTGCCACAACCAGCATCCGCAACAGGTGCGCATGCCCCACCCGCTGAACCCGACCTGCAACGAGTGCCACCGTGGATCGCCGAACCGCATCGGCTGTCCGAGTTGCCACAGCATGCATGCGGTTGATAACAAGCACGAGGCCATACCTGATCTGGCGTGTGCGGCATGCCATCAGTAGAGACGGCCCGCCGGGCCGTCTCTCCCCCCGGCCCGCCGGGCCGTCTCTCCCCCCGGCCCGCCGGACCGTCTCTCCCCCCCGCCCGCCGGACCGTCTCTCCCCCCGGCCCGCCGGACCGTCTCTCCCCCGGGCGACGCATAACCGGCACAGTGGGCGAATACTTCGGCTGCACGCCGCGCGACAAGGTGGTGGTACAATGACTCAAGGCGGCCCGATCACCCTTGCAACCCATCAGCCGTCTATCTGGCTTCACCGCGCACCGCGGAAAGGAAAACAGGCGCTTCGGGAAAGGCTGCGTCCGCGGGCTAGTGGCGTAGCTGTACGGAATTCCGTCAGACCCGGCGCAAACCCGGTCTATGATCTCGTCGTTCGACAGTCGCTCGCACACTGGAATGGAAGCCGATGGTGCTGATCGCGACCCTCTGCGCCCCGACGCGCGTTGCGCTGACGCGCCTCGTTGCGCGTCGGGGCATGACCGCCCTGGTCTGCTTTGATGGCGCGGCGGCGGTAGCCGCCGGACGGGCGCAACGCAGCGAGTTGCGCGCTGCGATCCTCGATGCCGACCTGCCCTCGATGAGTGGCCCGGAGGTTGCCCGTGCCCTCAGGGACGAAGTAGGCCCCCTGCCCGTCCTCATACTCGCCCCCTCGGATCCAATGGCGCTATCTGATCTGGCCGGCCCTGACACTGATGAACTGGGGTCAATTGATGCCTGGCTCGCGAGGCTTACCCTCGCGCCTTCTCTGGAGCGACGTCTGGCTCCCGCAGCCGCGCTGGCACTCGAGGATGCTGGATTCTGAACCGGTAGGGGCGCGAGATGGTTTGTCCCAATTGCCGGGGCACGGGGAAACCGGGTTTCCCCGCTTCTCGTATGTGTAGCTACACTGAAACCACAGGAGGTCAACCCAATGAGCCGCCTGGAAGAGACCATCGCCCAGATCGCTCCGCTCAACAGTGAAAGCATGGCCGCAGCGCGCGCGCGCCAGGATGTGCTGACCAAGCCCCAGGGCTCCCTGGGCCGCCTGGAGACGCTGGCAACACACATCGCCGGGATCACCGGCAACCCGCGCCCGCGCCTGCTTCAGCCGGCAGTGGTGGTTATGGCTGGCGACCACGGCGTGGCTGCCCAGGGCGTGAGCCTCTACCCTACCGAGGTGACGCCGCAGATGGTGCTGAACTTTCTCCGCGGCGGCGCGGCGATCAACGTCCTGGCACGCCACGTCGGCGCGCGAGTGGTGGTGGTAGATATGGGCGTGGCGGTCGATCTGCCGCCCCACCCCGACCTCCTGCTGCGCAAGGTCGCTCCGGGTACCCGCGACTTCAGCCGCGAGCCGGCAATGAGCCGTGAACAGGCCCGGCAGGCTGTGGAGACCGGTATCGAGGTGGTCGAGGCCGTGATCGCCGCGGGCGTTGATGTCGTCGCTACTGGCGACATGGGCATTGGCAATACAACCCCCTCCAGCGCCATCGTTGCCGCCATCACCGGACGGCCCGTCGCCGAGGTGACCGGGCGCGGCACCGGCGTGGACGATGCGGGCCTGGCCCGAAAGGTGGCCGTCATCGAAGCGGCGCTGGCGTTGCACCGGCCAGATCCCGCCGACGCTCTGGATGTGCTCTCGAAGGTTGGAGGGTTAGAGATCGGGGGTATGGCGGGTGTGATGATCGGCGCGGCGGCGCGGCGCGTCCCCGTGGTGGTTGACGGTTTCATCTCGGGGGCGGCTGCTCTTATCGCCTGTACGCTGGCGCCATCCGTGCAACCCTACCTGATCGCCGGGCATCGCTCGGTGGAACGGGGCCATCAGGCCGTTTTTGGCCGGCTTGACCTTGAACCGCTGCTCGACCTGGGGTTGCGCCTGGGCGAAGGAACCGGCGCCGTGCTGGCTATTTCGCTCTGTCAGGCGGCCTGTAAGATCCTCGATGAGATGGTCACCTTCGGTGAGGCCGGCGTGTCAGGGCCGGCGTAGGGGTTCAGGCGAGTGTTCACCGCGAGGAAGCCGGGTTCCCTATCGCTGAGCGCGCCGCGCACATCGCTGCCCCCGCGCGGAGGCGGAGAGACGGGAAAACCCGGCTTCCTCTGAGGTGAAAATAGCCCGCCCGCGGGAGGGTTTGGGAGGGCGAAGCCCTCCCAAGAACAAGAATATTTTCATTCTGGCGTTGTGCGCCATGCGCATGACCGTCTAACCGGTGTTACGGTCTGGGCAGGGAATTGGGGAAACCCGCTTTCCCCAGTTCAAAACCGGGAGCGCTACGCCCTCCCAAACCCTCCTCACAGGCAGCGGTATGGGGAAACCCGCTTTCCCCAGTTCAAAACCGGGAGCGCTGCGCCCTCCCAAACCCTCTTCACAGGCAGCGGTATGGGGAAACCGGGAGCGCTGCGCCCTCCCAAATCCTCCCCAAAGGCAGGGGTATGGGGAAACCCGGTTTCCCCATACGCCCATATCAGCGCACGACGAAGCGGATAGCGTAACTCACATCGTTATCCACGTTGTCATTCTGCGAACTGCGGATAGCCATGACGTAGAGACCGCGCTGCGCTCCCTGCGGCACCGTGTAGGTCCAGACGATGGTCCCGTTAGCATCGGCGCGCAATTCGCGGTCGAACCGCTCGATCGAGCCGTCGGGCCGGTTCAGCCAGTAGCCGGCAAATTCGCCATCCTTGAACCCCGAGGCGCTGAAGGTAAAGGTCGTGCCGATGCTGCCCTCCTCTGGCGTAACCCGCGCCAGGGGCGCCGGGGGCGCGCCGTTGGTGATGCTGAAGCCGATCCGCTCGGTCTTCCGAGTATCCTTCCCCCGCGCCACCATCACCCACTGGCCGCCAATACTGCTGGCCGGAGCCGTCCAGGTCCAGGTGACTGTACCATCGGGGTTGGCCCGGACCTCGGTGGGTCCGACGACAATAGCGCCATCGGGACGTTCGAGCCAGGTATCGATCCGCTCGATGGCGTTAAAGCCGCGGGCCTGGAAGGTGAAGGTGGTGCCGGGAGGTCCACTGAGGGGGGTGACACTCGCCATGGGTGGCGGATCGGCAGCGATGACGAAGGCAACCCGGGTCTCGCGGCGGCTTTCCAGGCCACGGAAGGTCATCGTCCAGGCGCCCGACGGCGCGCGCGCTGGCGCCTGCCAGGTGAGGGTCACGCGGCCATCACCGTTGGCGCGCACAGGGGTGCGCTTAGTATCATCAACCGTCCCGTCGGGACGGGTCGGCCAGTAGCCAACTTCTTCGATGCTGTTGAAGCCCGTCACTACGAAGGTGAAGGTGGCGCCAGGCGTGCCGGCGGGAGGGGTCACCTGGCCAACAGGCGCTGGCGGGCCCGCTGGCGCCGGATTTGCGCCCGTCACCGTGAAGGGGATGGCCACTTCCACCGCGCTGTCGCGCCCGCGGCTGACGGCCTGCCAGGTGCCAGCCTGAGCGCTGGCCGGGCTGGCCCAGCGCCAGGTGACTACGCCGTTGCGATTGGCAATCAGGTAGGGTGTGGCATCAACGGCGCGCCCATCGGGTGTGGTCAGCCATGAGCCTACCTGCTCGCCCGGGGTGAATCCGCCTATGGTGACAGTGAAAACGGTGCCGGGCGCTCCGCTGGGAGGCGCCACGCTACGCTCGGGGGCAGGAGCGTCTGGCGCGATAATCGCAAAGCGCGCGATGATCTCGCGGCTGGTGTGCAGATCGCGCACCACCATCTGCCACATACCGCCACGGGCATCGCCCGGCGCCGTCCAGCGCCAGCGTAGTTCACCGCTGGCGTCGGGCACAAGATTGGGGTCCTTGCCGGGCACCAGGTCGCGGTTGGCCCCGCCAGGCTCAACCAGCCAGGCAGCAACGCGCCGGCCAGGGGTGAGGCCGCTGGCCCGGAACTCGAAGGTGGTCCCTGGCGCGCCGCTCGTTGGCGCCACGCTGATCGGATCGGGGAGTGGATTCGAGCCGGTGACGGTGAAGGGAATGGCCAGCAGCACATTGCTGGTGACGCCACGCGCGGTCATGGTCCATTCCCCGTTGGGATCGCCGGGCGCAACGTCCCAACTCCAGACAATTGCGCCACCGGCATCGGCGAAGACCGAAGGATAGCGCGGGCGGGTGGCGCCGCCGGGAGGGCTGGCCCACAGGTCAACCCGTTCGCCGGGCGTGAAGCCGATGGCGGTAAAATGGATACGCGTGCCTGGCCCGGCCACGGTGGGCGAGGCGCTGCCACTGGCGGCGCGCGCCGCCGCCGGCACAAGACTGGACAGCGCCAGGGCGCTGAGAATCAGGACAAGCGTCAAGGTTCGAAAGCGCAGGTTCATGGGCGTTTCTCGCGGTGCTACGTGGGGCGTCAAGCAACTACGCTTGATGTGAACATATGGGGAAACCGGGTTTCCCCGTACCCCTGCCTGTGAGGGTGGCAAGCCCTCACCGCCTCACAGTCATTGTACTACGCCTCGGAGTGCGAGGAACCCTACGCAAGGACGAAGTCGGGTTACATCTGAGTCATTAGACAACTTTCACGTAAACACTCCGCGGCAGCGTGGCCTCAAAGCGCGCCTGAACCTCTTGTACGACGATCTGCAATCCGACATCTACAATCTGAAATTGTGATGCTTTGCCGCGCTCGTGCTACAATACGCGCGCTCTCCGGAGGCAGGGGCGCCCGTGGGGGCGAGCACCCGCGTACTGGCGCGCCTGTGCCGCCGCTGGCTGCGCTGGCACGTCGTGGTGCAACGGAGGCCGTGGTTTGCTGGCGGCAACTGTGCTCCAGGCTTATTCAGGAGGTATGGGTATGACGACGGAACCGCTTCGCGAGGGAGAGGCGATCACGGGTGGCGGCGCAGTAAGTTTTGCCACCAAACTGCGCGCCGTGCCCGGTCTCGATCCGGAGGTGGTTGAGAAACTGAACGCGATCGGGATCGTGGACAATGTCACACTCCTCGCGCGGGGCGCGCAGCCTGAAGGTCGCGATGAGATCTGTGCCGCAACTGGCATCAATGCCGTGCAACTTCTCAACACCCTGTATCTGATGGACCTTGAGCGTGTGGATGGCGTGTCGTGGACCAACGCGCGGCTGCTGGTTGGCGCGGGCGTCACCACGGTTCCGGATCTGGCGTTTCGCAGCGCGGAGGATCTGGCGCCCCAGATCCAGCGCGCCAACGAGGAATTGGGTCTGGTCAAGCGCCTGCCCTCGCGCAAGGCGATTCAGGGTTGGATCGATCACGCGCGCAGTTTGCCCCAGGCCATTTACTTCGGCGGGAACAGCGAAGTGTTCTGAGGGGAAGATGGGAAAACCGGGTTTCCCCTCCTCACCGGCAGGTGCATGGGGAAACCCGGTTTCCCCACGTTCAGAAAAGAGGTAACTGCTCGACGATCGGCCGTGGCGCGTAGAGGCGCGCCAGCTCGGCCGGTGAACGCCCGAAGAAGCGCCCGTCGAGGGTGACAAAGTCGCGCGCGCGGGCTGCCTGCGAGCCGAGGCTGGTGAGGTGGCGCAATTCGCGGAAGGGATGCAGCCGCCGCAGGCGCACGATGCGCGCGACGCTGAGCGGGCCAAGCCCGGGCACGCGCAGGAGGCGCTCGGGGTCGGCAGTGTTCAGTTCCACGGGGAAGCAGGCCGGGTTCGCCAGCGCCCAGGCCAGTTTGGGATCGAGGTGCAGCGGCAGGTCGCCGGCGGGATCAAAGGGGAGTTCGGCGTGCGAAAAGCCGTAGCTGCGCATCATCCAGTCGGCCTGCTGAAGCCGTTGCACGCGGATGAGGGGCGTGGCGGAGGCCCCAGCGAGGGGCGTGCCGGGGATGGGTCGGAAGGGGCCAAAGTAGACCCGGCGCAACCCCAGTTCGCGATAGAGCCAGGCGCCGGTGAGGAGCAGTTCGCGATCGCGCTCGCTGGCCGCGCCCACCACGAACTGCGTCGCGGCGCCGGCGGCCAGGGCGCCAGCGCGCTGCCATTCCCGCATCCAGCGCAGGCGTTCGATGAGGTCGGTGTGCCAGTGCCGCTCGGCCGAGATCCGCCGCAGGTGTTCGGCGGAGGGGGCTTCGAGATTGAGGCTCAGACGGTCGGCGAGGCGAGCCGCCCGCTCCACGTCGGAGAAGGAGGCGCCGGGCAGGAGCTTGACGTGGACGTAGCCCGTGTAGCCGTGCTTCAGGCGCAGGGCCTCGACGCCGTCGAGCATGCGCCCGATGGCAGCGCCGGTGTCGCCGTGTACGGCCGTGGCAACGAAGAGGCCCTGCACCGCGCCGGCCCGGTAGCGCGGCAAGAAGGCGGCGGCCAGTTCCTCCGCCTCCAGGCTGGCGCGCGGGGCATCGCTGCCCGCCCGCAAGGGACAGTAGGCGCAGTTCCAGGCGCAGACGCTGCTCATCAGCACCCGGAAGAGCGGACGCGCCCTGCCGCCAGCGCCGCCGTCGTCCTGGGAAGCCCCGGCGGCGCGCCGCGGGCTGAAACGACGCCCCGGCTCCGCCACAGTGGCGCAGAGGTCGTAGCGCGCCGCGTCGGCCAGCAGATCGAGCCTGACATCAAGATCCATGTCGGTCCACGTGAACACTATCCGTGGGAGGGCGTATCCCTCCTCGCAAACACCCGTCGTTCGCACCCTTTCCCGGGTAGATGTTTTGGGCCACGGCCTCTCTTCCTCACTCCTCTTGCCCCCGGGTTGGCAGGCCCCTTGCGCGGTTCCAGGCGACCGGTTCTTGATCCGGCGCGATACCGGCCCCGGATAGATACGCCGCACCGCGCCGGCAACCGGCAACCGCAGTGAGGGGTCAGGAGGCTGCGCCTCGCTGCGCCACGTCAAGCAGGGCTTGACACGGCGCGCAACAACGCCTCGAATTCTGCGGCCGGCAATGGCGGGCTAAAGAGGAAGCCCTGAAACAGATCACAGCCGGCATCGAGCAAGAAGCGATGCTGCGGTTCGGTTTCGATGCCTTCGGCGACGATCTGCAGGTTCAGTGAATGCCCCAGGGTAACAATGGCACGCACGATACCCTGGCTGCTCTCGTGCGCTGTCGTATGGAGTTGAGCCACAAAGCTTCGGTCCACCTTTAGCGTCGTAAGCGACAGGCGTTGCAGATAGGCCAGCGACGAGTAGCCCGTGCCGAAATCATCGAGAGCGAGGGCCAGACCCAGCGCGCGCAGTTCGTGTAACTGACGTAGCAGGAGTTCCAGATCGCCCAGCAGCATGCTCTCAGTCAGTTCCAGTTCGAATAATCCCGGATCAAGACCGCTGCCGGCAATGATGGCGGCGACTGTGGACAAGAACGAGGGCTGGGCGAACTGAATAGCCGAGATGTTCACCGCCACGGGAACGGGGGGTAATCCCTGGCGTTGCCACTCCTTAAGCTGCCGGCTAACCTCTTGCAGGCACCATTCGCCGATCGGCACGATCAAGCCCACTTCTTCGGCCAGCGGAATGAACTGAGCAGGCGGGATCGTGCCCAGGTCGGGATGCTGCCAGCGGAGTAGCGCCTCTGCCCCGCTGAGCCGTCCGGCGCGATCAACCTTGGGCTGATAGAAGAGCGCGAACTCATCGCGTTCCAGCGCCCGGCGCAGGCGGCTTTCCAGTTGCAGGCGCTCCAGGGCCATCTGGTTCGTGCTAGCATCAAAGAACTGAAAACTGTTGCGCAACGTGGTTTTGGCCCGATACATCGCCACATCGGCATTGCGTTGCAGAGTATCGGCATCCTCACCATCATCGGGGAAGATGCTGGCGCCGATGCTGGCGCTGAGGAACAGTTCCTGACCATTGACCAGAAATGGCATGCGCAGCATCTCGTGCAACCGACCGGCGACCTGGGAGACCTGAGTGGTTTCCACGATCTCGGGGAGAACAAGCATAAACTCATCGCCGCCCCGACGGGCGAGGGTGTCGCTTGCACGCACGCAGCCCTCGAAGCGCCGGGCGAGTTGCACCAGGAGCACATCACCCACATTGTGTCCGAGCGTGTCGTTGATCTGTTTGAAACGATCCAGGTCAATGAACAGCACCGCCACTTTGTGACGCGAGCGTCTGGCGATTTCGAGCGCCTGGCGCAGGCGATCCTCGAAGAGCACGCGATTGGGCAGCCCCGTAAGGGGATCGTGGTGGGCCTGAAAGGCGAGCTGATGCAGACGCTCGTGTTGCTCAACTGCAATGCTCATCAACTGGCCGGCCAGTTCGAAGAACCGCAGATCATCGCTATCGGGGCAGGCCATACCCTGCCGGCAGAGGGTCAACACGCCCATCGAGGCGTCGGGGTTGAGTTGTAATCTGCTGCGCCAGCAGCAGGCCACCGACGACGCTCCTGCGCCCTCAGGGAGGGGGACGGTCGCGACCTCGAGCGTGGCGGCGCCGGCGGAAGCGGGCGTGGCGTGAAGCGCAGTCCGGGTCAGAGCGTCGAGGGTTGTGAGAAACTCGACGGGGAGATCAGGATTGTACACGTGGAAGAGATCGCCCCATCCCACAAAGGCCAGAGCGGCGTAGGCGGCATCGGGGTAGCGTTCGCGGGTCAGAGCCAGCAGTTCGTGCGCCACGACACTGAGAGGTTGCTGGCGCGCCACCAGTTCCAGCATCCGTCGGCGCAGAGCATCGAGGGCCTCGGCACGTTTGCGTTCGGTAATGGACTCCAGGGCCACCACTGCGCGACCCCATGGTGTATCCCCACAGTGACTGACGTGCATGGCAAACCACTGGCGGCTTCCGCCGTGTTCGAGGGTGTACTCAGCAATAAAGCGGGCGCGCCGGCCCTTGAGCACATCGAGCAGGCCAGCGGTTATGCTGCGGGCCTGGGGCAGAGTTGCGGCGGCCCAGGCAGTGAGGTAGTTTGCGCCGACGCCTGCCCGCGGCTCGGGGGAGGCAGCCTCGGTCAGCGCCGCGCGCCAGGCTTCATTGGTGGCGGCCACGACCCCATACTGGTCGAGGATGGCGATCCGGGCTGCAAGGCCATCGAGGGCCATGCGGAGCAGGCGTTGCGACTCGATGAGCAGTTGCTCGGCGCGTTTGCGGTCGGTAATATCATGGAGCGCGGCAAGAAAGGCCTGGCTTCCCTGCCAGGCGATCACCTCCACGCGCAACTCGGCGAAGACGACCGTGCCGTCCGGTCGCAACAATTCGATGTCAGAAACGCGGTTAAGCGCCAGTGGGAGGCCGAAGGGTTGATGGATCAACTGCTCGAGCGGGCGCCCGAAGAGGTGGGCAGCCGCCGCATTGGCGAACTGCACAATTCCGTGTTGATCAACGACCAGTGCAGCGTCAACATTGTGCGTGGCAATCAGACGCAACAGATCGCCGGGTTGGGCGCTCTCGGCATTGCAGGCAAGGGGCAAGGGTTCGTCGCGCATACCAGAATCCACCGCGCGCTCGGAGCGCCTGAGCTATATGGGGTGCAGTCATTCGTTCGAAGGGGCAGTTTCGTCATCGCGGAACATCGCCCCGAGCCGTTCCAGTTCACTCGGCGAGACGTGGGTGAACTGGCCGGACAGGATGCCCGAGATGTTGCGAAACGGGCGCCCGATGTGCATCCCCCTACTATCAATGGAGAACTCACGGATCTCCTTGTCGTGGATCGATCCGCGCATCTTCAACACTGTCAGGCCGCGCCGCATCTCACCGAAGAGTTCGACGTAGCGCAGCAGAATGATCGAGTCGGTGATTGTCGAGATATGAGCCTCGGTGATCGATGAGCCGCCAAGCAGGGTGGACGTAGTGGCCGTGTACAGCCCGACGATCTCCTGGTGCTTGATAAACGACGTCAATCCGATCACGAACTCGCGGAAGCCGCGCAGGGTCGAAACCCGCTCAAGGGCCGAGAGGCTGTCCACGGCGATGCGCTGCGGCTTGAAGCGCTCGATCTCGGCCTGCATGGCGATCAGTTGATCCTCCAGGCTGGTCACCTCGGGGTAATTGGCCACCACCCGGAGCAGGCCGTCCTTCTCCATCTGCTCGAAATCAATACCCCAGCCCTCGGCATTGCGGAACAACTGATCGCGGCTCTCTTCGAAGGCGAAGAGCAGGGCGCGTTCGCCGCGATGGGCGCCAGCGGCCATAAACGTGGTGGCCATGAGCGTTTTGCCCGTGCCCGTCGCCCCGCTGACGAGGATAATCGAGTCGCGGAAGAAGCCGCCGCCGCACATACGATCGAGTTCGGCGTTCCCGGACGTGATCCGCAGGTTCGAGGAGCGCTGCTTCAACTCCATCGCCGAGAGGGGGATCATGACGATCCCACGGCCGGGGATCACGGTGAAGGGAAAGCTCCCCTTCTGATGGGCGGTGCCGCGGAACTTGAGGATCTCGACGGTGCGACGGCGTTTTTCCTCCTCCATCACATTACGGAGGATGACCACGTCATCGGTGACAAACTCCTCGACTCCGAAGCGACCGATTTCGCCATTCTCGTGGGCGCGCTCGGCGGTAATCACACCCGTCACCCCCAGGCGCTTGAGGGTTGAGACGATGCGGAAGAGTTCGTCGCGCACCAGACGCGTATCGCCGAGGCGGGCGAAGATCGCGCCGAGCGAGTCCATCGAGATGCGCGTGGCGTTCACCCGTCGCACCGCGTGTTCAATCCGTGCCAGCAGCGCGCCGAGATCGTAGGAGCCCATCACCAGGAGTTCCTGGTCGGGTTGTGGCGAGGCATCCACAAAGGCCCAGCGGCCCTCAGCCTCCCAGGCCGGAATGTCCCAGCCGAAGCCGCGCATATTGCGGCGGAGATCGTCGGGCGACTCCTCAAAGGTGACAAAGACCACGCCCTCACCCCTGAGCACGCCCGCAGCGAGGAACTGAGCGGCAAAGACGGTCTTTGCGCTCCCGGCGGTGCCGGAGAGCAGCGTAGTCCGGCCCCGTGGCAATCCCCCGTTGGCGATATGATCGAAACCGGGGATGCCGGTCGGGAGCCGTTCAATGGCATCGTAGTCTGCGTTCAACGCGGTTCTCCTTAACTGACCCCCTGAGTTGCGGCGCCGGGGGAAGCGCCGCGGGCCCTCTATGCGGGAGGCAGGTTGAGGGCATTCAGCACCTCAGACGGGTCGGCGGCAAGATCACCGATCACCCGGCGCTGGGGGAGTGGCTGCTCCTTGATCAGGGTCGGGGTCGCGAGGATCTTATGCGTTTCGGCCTGCGCCGGGTCCGCCAGAACATCAATGATCGAGAAATCGCACTCGTAGGCGGCAAGTTCATGCTCGCAGAGACGGCGCAGGACGGCAATGGCTCGCTCGGAGCGGGGCGTGCGGCCGGCGATATACAACTGAAGAACAATCCTGGTCACTGAGACGCTCGCAGTGCCCCGCACGCGGGACCTAAGACACAGTTCAACAGCGGGCACGTCAACGTTACAGGCGCTCTACCGCTCCGCAGCTTTCGCCCCTTCACAACCGGCTTATTTTATATTGTAAGCCGTGGAGCTACAGGGCAGATTTTCAGGCAGGTTTGAGCCACGCCTGAGAGCCAATTTTACGACATTATATGTCAACGTTGCGGTTCGAGTGCAGCGAGGCCGAGGGTGCGCGAGCGGTAGTATGCCGCCAGGTGGCCCATGAGTTCGAGCACCAGCAGGCGGCCTTCTTCGAGATAGGCCTGCTGGCGGGCGATCGGCGCTTCGGCGCTGGCAGCGCGGATCGCGGCCAGGTGGATCTCCACAATGTCGCGCGGACCGGCGGCTTCGGCGCCGAGGCGCTCGCCAAGCTCCCGCAGGGGGGCGGAGGCGGGCTGCTCATCATAGGCGCGGCGTTTCAGGGCCTCATCAATCAGGCCCGTGTAGAGATGAACCGCCTCGCGAAAGGCTTCCGGGTTGCGCCGGCGCAGGGGCACGCTGGCATCGGCGAGGCTCTGGCCGCTGGGCGGCCGCGAGATCCGATCCACATCGCGCAATTCGCGCTCCATAGCCTGCAGCCGCTGGCGCAACTCCTCCGCCTCGGCGGCGGCGCGGGCCGCCCGTCGCTGCTCGGTAATGTCGGTATGGGCCACCACCAGGCCGCGCTGAGCGCCCTGTAACGGCAGCACCCGCAGCAAGAACCAGCGCTCCTCAGTGGGGCTGTGACACGGGTACTCCAGCTCGTAGACGGGCAACTCCCCGCGCAGCACCGCCTGCATTCCGGTAAGCACCAGCTCCGCTTCGGTCGCATTCAGGCCCCGAGCATTCTCGCACACCTGGAAGTAGTTGGCGCCCACCCCGGTCGCGCGCAGGGTCGGGTCGCCATTGCTTCGGGCAAATTCGCGCCAGGCGTCATTGACCGCGATAATTGTCCCGTGTTCGTCCAGCACCGCGATATGGACGGTCAGTGAGTTGAGGATGGCCCAGTTGAAGGCCTCGGCGTGTCGCAGGGCCTCCTGAGCGCGACGGTGCTCGGTGATGTCGCGCAGGGAGATCAGGTGGGCGGGCACACCGTCCCACTCGGTGGCGACAACCCGCATCTCGGCCACGTGATGGTCGCCCTGAGGGTGCAAGACATCAATTTCAGCCCGGTCCCCCGAGAGCAGGGGGAAACCGAAGAGTTCGCCGAGCAGCGCATCGGCGGGCCGGGCCAGAAGTTGTTCCGCAGCGGGGTTGAGGAAGCGCACGCGCCCCTCGGCATCAACCACGATGATGCCATCGGCGTTCTCAGCGATAATCTGGCGCAATCGTCGATCGTCGGCCACAGGCTGATGCTCAAGGGGCTGCATGACGGCTCGCTCCTGTGGTTGGCGCTATGCGCCGGCGCGGCAGGTCCTGTTGTTCATGATTGCTGTGTCCTGCGCTGGTGTCAAGTCATCCAGTACGTTAACGCGACCGCTCCTTTCCGGCTTCTCCCGCCGGGGGCGGGAATCCGCCTCCAACCTCCCCCAACGGAGGGGAGGTCGGAGGGAGCTGAAGTGCCGCGTCCACCTGTTTGAAACGTATGGACTCTACGGGGTACGTGTTCACACTTCTTCCGGGTGCGCAGGCATCTTGCCCGCATCCAGGCCATTGCGGGCAGGACGCCCGCGCACCCGGGGCGACACCTTACCCCAAACGTGAACACGCACTCTGAGGTGAAAATAGCCCGCCCACGGGAGGGTTTGGGAGGGCTGCGCCCTCCCAAGAATAATTATTTTCATTCCGGCGTTGTGCGCCATGCGCATGACCGTCTACAGGGCAATTACCGGCCCTTGACCACCGTCCACAGATCGGTAAACACTGCGGTTTGCTCGTTGCGGACGGCCCACTCCAGGCGCTGGCGCACCTCATCGTCGGGCGCGAACCCTTCGGCGTACAGCGCCTGCAATTCCTCCGACAGCAGGGGCAGCGCGTCCTGGTTCGGCGTCAGAAAGCCGGTCCACTCAGCATTCCGGGCGGCCACTTCCGGGTCCAGCAGAAAGTTGATGAACACGTGGGCGGTGTAACTGTTGGGTGAGTCGGCAACGATCACCAGGTTGTCCATCCAGATCATCCCGCCCTCGCGGGGTATCACGAAGCGAATGTCGGGGTTGCCCGAAAACTCGCCTTCCAGCCCGCTGCGCGCCTGGAGCGCCGAACCGCTCCAGGCGTGGGCTATCACATACTCCTCTGAGGCCAGTTTGCGATTGACATCGGCGCTGTTGTAGGCCGCCAGGTAGGGCTTCTGGGCGATCAGCAAAGCCTCAACCTGCTGCAAAATGGCGGGATCGGTCTCGTTGAGCGAATGGCCCAGGTAGCGCAGCGCCGCGCCGGGGGTTTCGCGCTCGTCGTCGAGCATACTGAACTTGCCTCGATAGGCTGCGATCACGCTGGTGTCGAACAGGGCGGCCCAGCTATCGATCCCTTCGGGGAAGGATCGGGCATTGTAGGCGATGCCGGTAATGCCGTAAAAGTAGGGAACCGAGATGGTATTGCCGGGGTCGAAGGGCTGGTCGAGTAGATCGGGGTCGAGGTGCACCAGGTTGGGCGCCAGCGTCGCATCGAGGGGGGCGGCCAGCTTCTCGGCCGCCATGATCGTTACTGCATAGTCCGAAGGCGCGACCACGTCGTACCCCGAGTTACCCGCGCGGAGTTTGGCGATCATGTCCTCGTTCGAGTCGTAGGTGTCAACAATGACGCGCACCCCATACAGGGCCTCGAACTGTGCCAGCAGGTCCGGGTCGATGTAATCGGACCAATTGTAGAAATACAGTTCCCTGGAAAGTCGGTTGCGATCCACGCCTTCCGCCGACGTGCCGCCAGCGGGCGTGGTGGCGCCGCCACCGCCGTACTCGTTGCCAGGACTGGCCGTGCCGCCGCCGCACGCCGCCAGGAGCGCGATGCACAGGGCGAGGACAAGACCCGCAAGACCACGTTGCTTCAGGCTCAACTCATGCCTCCTGTGGCTACGAAACGATTTCAAAACGCGCCGGACACGGGAACATCCGCGGTTCTCCACGCCCCTTGCGGGAGGGCCAGACCCTCCTGAACGAAGGCCCGCCTCACTGCTTGCGCTGTACCGACTGGGAAAGGACCACCAGGGTAATCGAAAGCACCAGCATGAGAGTCGAGATGGCGTTGATCTCGGGTGTCACCGCGCGACGCACCTTATTGTAGACTTCGACCGGCAGCAGTGAGGTGCCCGGTCCCGAGAGAAACAGGCTGATGATAAAGTCATCGAGCGAGAGGGTGAAGGCCAGCAAGGCGCCGCCGATGACACCGGGGAGGATGAGCGGAAAGGTCACCCGCCAGAAGACATTCCAACTGTTGGCTCCCAGATCGGCGGCGGCCTCCTCCAGACGTCGATCGAAGTTCTTGAGGCTGGTGCGCACCACAACGACGACGAATGAGATGCTGAAGGCGATATGCCCGATGATCACCGTGGTCAGGCTCCGACGCAGCGTTTCACCGGTAAGCAGACGGATCAGGTCAAAGGCCAGGGCCGAGAAGGCCAGCAGCGCCACGGCCATTACTATCTCAGGGATGACGATCGGAAGATAGATCAGCGTATCCACGGTGGTTCGCCCGCGGAAGCGGTAACGTTCCATAGCCATCGCCAGCAACGTGCCCAGCACAGTGGCGACGAAGGTGGAGACCAGCGCCACGTACAGAGTATTCACCGTTGCGCCCATCAGGCGCTCGTTGGCCAGCAGGCGGACGTACCAGTCGAGGGTGAAACCGGTCCAGCGCACACCGAACTGGTCGCGGGTGAACGAGAAGAGCACCAGAATGGCAATCGGCAGGTAGAGGAAGAGGTAGATACCCACCGCATAGGCCGTCAGGGCCAGGCCGCCCCAGGTCAGACGCCCCTGTTCAAGGGCCGGGCGAGAGGCCGGGCGCGACTGCGCGGCGGGCGAGGTGGCTTCAATCATCGGTTCTCCTCCGTGGTGGCGCGGAAGTAAACCAGGATGAGGACGAGCAGCACCAGCATCATCGCCATTGCCATAGCCGAGCCGAGGGGCCAGTTGGGCGGATTGGAGCGCAGGAACAAGCGCTGGATCAGGTTGCCGAGGTAATCAACCTTGGCGCCGCCGAGCAATTCACTTACCACAAACTGGCCGATAGTGGGGATGAAGACCAGCACCGAGCCGGCGGCGACCCCGGGCATGGTCATCGGCAACATAACGCGCCAGAAGGCCCGGCGCTTGCTGGCCCCCAGGTCGGCGGCGGCCTCCATGAGCGTGAAATCGAAGCGGTCGAGCGCCGCGTAGATCGGCAGAACCATAAACGGCAGTTCGCCGTAGACCAGGCCCAGGAGCGTGGCGCCCTCGGTGTTGAGCAGGGTCAGCGGGGGCAGACCGAGGCTGCTCAGGGCGCCATTGATCAGGCCATTGTTGGCCAGCAGGATCTGCCAGGCGTAGATCCGCACCAGAAAGTTCGTCCAGAAGGGAATGAGCACCAGGAAGAGCAACGCCGTCCGCCAGCGGGGAGGTTGGCGCACAATGAACAGCGCCAGGGGATAGCCCAGCAGCAGACAGATCAGCGTGGTGAGGATGCTGATCCAGATGGAGCGCAGGTAGGCATTGACGTAGATCGAGCGGGTAAACAGGTCAATGTAATTGCCAAGCGTGAACTGCCAGACAATGTTCCCCCGCGGCCCATTGGTCATGAAACTGTAGACCAGGATGATCACCAGGGGCAGGGCCAGGAAGAGCGTGAGCCAGAGCAGACCCGGGGCAAGCAAAGCCGCCAGCGTTCGCCGCTCGCGTCGCTGGCGCTCATGCTCCAACGTGTTGAGGGCCATCGGCACGCTCCTACTCGGTAAGCACGAGGGCATTGTCGGGTGGGCAGACTAGCACTGCTGGCTCGCCAGGTTGCCAGTAGGCATCCCGGTCAAGGGTGCTGAGGGTGTTCTGCTCCCATACGTCAAAGGTGCGCTGATCATTCAGGCGCACCGTAATGCGTGTATCGCTACCGATGTAGCTGACCAGTTCGACACGCACCGGCAGGGCGTAGGCGTGCCCGGCGCGGGCGTCGCTGGGGGCGAGCAGGCGCGCCTTCTCGGGGCGGATGGAGAGCACCGCCGGCTCGCCTACCTGCACCGGTCGCGGCGTGAGGCCACGCAGGCGCAGGCCATCGGTGGTCTCAATCGTCGCGGCGTTAGCGCCGTTTTCGATGACCCTCCCGGCGATAAAGTTAGTCTCACCGATAAAATCGGCCACAAAGCGACAGGTAGGACGCTCGTAGATCTCCGTGGGCGAGCCGATCTGCAAGACCTTGCCCTGGCTCATCACAGCGATGCGGTCGGACATGGTCAGCGCCTCTTCCTGGTCGTGGGTGACGAAGATGAAGGTGATGCCCACGCGCCGTTGCAGGCTCTTCAGTTCGAGTTGTAACTCTTTGCGGAGTTTCTGATCCAGAGCGCCGAGCGGCTCATCGAGGAGAAGCACTTCGGGCTGGTTGATCAGCGCGCGCGCCAGGGCAACGCGCTGCTGCTGGCCACCTGACAATTGCCGGGGGCGCCGGTCAGCAAAGGCGCTCAGCCGCACCTGTTCCAGGGCTGCCTGCACCCGCACCGCGATCTCATCTCTGGGACGGCGCTTCATCTCCAGGCCAAAGGCCACATTTTGCGCAACCGTCATGTGCGGGAAGAGGGCGTATGACTGGAACACCGTGTTCACCGGGCGCCGGTGGGGTGGGATGGTCGCCATTTCGCGCCCGTGGATCGCGATCGAACCGCTGCTCGGGTATTCGAAGCCGGCAATTATGCGCAGGGTCGTCGTCTTTCCGCAACCACTCGGTCCGAGCAGTGAGAAAAACTCCCCATCGCGGATCTCAAGCGAAACATGGTCCACAGCAACGGTGTCGCCAAACCGTTTGACGACGTCGCGCAGCTCGACCGCGTTCGTGGTGCTCAACCTTAGCTGTCCTCCATAGCAGAAAAGTCGCATCAATGATGCGACAGGTGTGCGACGCTGCGGGGGCGCGTTCCGGGGGAACTTTTTTTGAGTATACCATGTTTTTTTTGTTTTTTCCGCGCCTCACAGGGGGCAGAGACGGCCCGGCGGCAGAGAGACGGCCCGGCGGCAGAGAGACGGCCCGGCGGCAGAGAGACGGCCCGGCGGCAGAGAGACGGCCCGGCGGGCCGTCTCTACGCCACCCCACGGCGCGAAGGGGGGAAACCCGGTTTCCCCCGTTTTCACGTCGGCAGGCAGGTATGCTACAATAATGCCCATTCCGAGGCACACACGTGATAGGCCCATCCCACGTCCGAGGGAGGCGCAGATGGACGAATTGATCGAACAGGTCACCCGGGCCATCGCCGCCCTCCCCGGCATCCCTGCCGGCTCGCCCGTACCACGTGCCGCGCCGGTGCCTTCGGATACGCCGATCGCCGGCCTGATTGACCACACCTTGCTCAGACCCGAGGCCACACCCGACCAGATCGAGGCACTGTGCGAGGAAGCGGTGCGCTATCGCTTCGCCAGCGTGTGCGTGAATCCCGTCTATGTGGCCCTCTGCGCCCGGCTCCTGCGCTCAACCCCGGTGGCGGTGTGTACCGTCGTCGGGTTTCCACTGGGCGCAACCACTACGAAGACCAAAGTCTTTGAGGCGACCCAGGCGATCGGCAATGGCGCGCGCGAGATCGACATGGTCATCAGCCTTGGCTGGCTCAAGGCCGGCGACTACGGGTTCGTGGCCGAGGATCTCCGGGCCGTGGTGGAAGCCGCTCACGCCCAGCAGGCGCTGGTCAAGGTGATCATCGAGACCGGGCTGCTCGGCGAGCGCGAGAAGGTGGCGGCGTGCGTCCTGGCCGCGCGTGTTGGCGCTGATTATGTCAAGACAAACACGGGTTTCCTGGGCAGCGGGGCCAGTGTCGCCGATGTGGCCTTGATGCGGCGGGTCGTTGGCCCTGCGATGGGGGTGAAAGCCTCGGGCGGCATCCGCACCCTGGCCGACGCGCAGGCGCTCATCGCCGCCGGGGCCGACCGCATCGGCACCAGTGCCGGCGTCGCCATTGTGCAGGCCGCCGAGGGCGCATGAGGCGACACTGTGGGGCAATCCGGTTGCTCCACTCCCTGGCCCGACGGGCAGCCGGCCGGGGCGAAAGGCGGTTCGCCCCGGCCCGAACGTATCCTGTGGTTCAAGCGAGGATTGCAAGCAGAGGAGGTAGCCTTGAGCATCCTGATCGACGCGAACACCCGGCTGCTGGTGCAGGGTATCACCGGCAAAGAGGGCGAGTTCCACACCCGGGCGATGATGGCCTACGGCACCAACGTGGTGGCCGGGGTCGTCCCGGGGCGTGGCGGCCAGCACGCAATTGATGGCCAGGTGCCGATCTTCAACACGGTGAAGCAGGCTGTGCAGGCTACCGGCGCCAACTGTTCGGTGATCTACGTGCCCGCGGCCTTCGCGCCCGATGCGGTCCGCGAAGCTGCCGCTGCCGGCATTCCGCTGATCGTGTGTATCACTGAAGGCATCCCCGCCCTGGATATGGTGAGCACCTACGCCTTCGTTCAGGAGCATGGCGCGCGCCTCGTCGGCCCGAACTGCCCCGGCCTGCTCACCCCCGGCGCAGCCAAGGTCGGGATCATTCCTGGCAATATCGCCACTCCCGGACCCGTCGGCGTGGTCAGCAAGTCAGGCACTCTGACCTACGAGGCGGTGGATGCTCTGACCCGCATCGGCCTGGGCCAGAGCACGATTGTCGGTATCGGCGGCGACCCGATCATCGGCACCAGTTTCATTGACGTGCTGGAACTGTTCCAGGCCGATCCGCAAACCGAGGCGATCGTGCTGATCGGCGAGATCGGCGGCGACGCGGAGATCCAGGCGGCGCGCTACATCGCCGCCAACGTTACCAAACCGGTGGTCGGCTTCATCGCCGGTCAGACGGCGCCTGAAGGCAAGCGTATGGGCCACGCAGGGGCTATTATTAGCGGTGGCGAGGGCACCGCCCAGGAGAAGATCAAGGCTCTGGAGGCTGTTGGAGTGAAGGTGGCCCGCCTGCCCACCGATATCGCGCAGCTCGTCAAAGATGTGATGAGCGCCGGTGTAGCGTGAGGAGAGGGTCTCCCGGGAGGGCATAGCCCTCCCACACCCTCCCCGCCAGCGGGTTGTTTCCTGGGAGGGCTGCGCCCTCCCAAACCCTCCCGCGGGCGGGCTATTTTCACCTCAGAGTCAGGCACACTTTGCGCATTCGTTTATTCGTTTCCCATTCGTTGGCCCATTTCCCCTCTGCGTCGCAGGAAGCTCATTCCAGAGCAGGTGAACCCCTTTGAAGGGCTTTGCCCTCCCACACCCTCCCCGCTGGCGGGTTGTTTCCTGGGAGGGGGTAGTAGGGGCGCGGCGGCGCCGCGCCCCTACGCCCAAACCCTCCCCGCCGGCGGGTTGTTTCCTGGGAGGGCTGCGCCCTCCTACACCCTCCCGCGGACGGGCTATGTTCACCTCAGGATAGAAACGTCTGGAACGGCCAGGCTCTCCCAGCACGCGCGCGAACCCGACGGCCCCGCATCACCCGAGAGGAACGCGCAGCTCCACGGTCGTCCCGTGGCCCTGCTCGGATTTGATGCGCAGGTCGCCCCCGATCAACCGCGCGCGCTCCTTCATATTCAACAACCCCAGACTACCCCGATTGACGTAGATTGCCTCGACCGCAGCCAGGTTGAAGCCCCGGCCACGATCGCGCACGCTGGCAACCAGCACCCCTTCTTCCTCATACAGGTAGATGGTAATCGTGTCGCTGCGAGCGTGTTTGCGCGCGTTGTTCACCGCCTCCTGAATGATAATGAAGACTGCCGTCTCTTTCTCCGGGGCCAGGCGCGGCATATTCGGCGGCGCCTCCAGCCGCAGTTGAATGCCCACCCCCGAGGGATCGCGCCAGCGCTCGACGTACTGTTGCAGGGTGGAGAGCAGACCCTGCGTTTCCAGTCCCAGCGGACGAAGCTCAAACAACAGCGTGCGGATATCGTAGGTCGTCTTGCTGACCAGTTCCGCCAGGGTGTCGAGTTCGTCGGGCACCCGTTCGGGCATGGCGTGGAACAGCTTTTTGATGAACTCGATGTTCATCGCAATCGCGGCAATGCTCTGCGCGGGACCATCGTGCAGATCACGGGCGATCGCATGGCGCACCTCGGCCTCTTTGTGCAGCAGGCGCTCGTGTTCCTGCTTCAGGCTCTGGTAGAGGCGCGCGTTTTCGATAGCGATGGCGGCCTGCGCGGCCAGGGTGGTCAGCAACTGCAGATCCTGTTCAGAGAACCCCCGTCCATCGATCTTGTTGAGCAACTGCATCGCGCCGATAGTGCGCTCCTTCAAGCGCATCGGCACACAGGCGATAGAACGGGTGACGAAGTCGGCCTCGCGACCGATGGCATCGTACCAGCGGCTGTCCTGCTCCACATCGTTGACGATCTGCCCCAGGCCGTGCGTCACCACCCAGCCGGCGATGCCGCGATCGGCGGGCATGAGGTAG
>FWPV01005082.1_pt1 | contig 26759 bp, 21 predicted proteins | sample 2228371 | NCBI WGS metagenome assembly FWPV01 (sample SAMEA103939776, study PRJEB20133) | metagenome
TGAGAAGAATAACGGATTACCCCGCCGGACCTTCCTAACCCTACCCGTCCAATCATAGGGGTGCAGTCCACCTTTTTTTGAAGAGTTGCGACGCCTCTGGAGTGTGTCCGTGGTGCGGAAAGCGTTCCCGGACTTTGAGGCAGCCCTGGTAAGACTGGGCAAGAACCTTTGCCGTAAGGAAAGGTGTTTACTTTGCCCCGTGAAATACGAGTTTACATGTGGAGAGAGGAAATGAAGGCATATGCCTTTGACCGAGATGGGACCTTAGCGTGGGGGGATCCTCCCGGCCCTATTAGCTGCAATCACATCTTGAGACTCAGGAAACTTGGGCACGCTATCGGTGGCTCGGGAGGTCAGCCCCTTGAGGAGAGGTATCAAAACTGGCGGGATAACGGCGTCGAGCCAGATTTTGCCGTCCATAAAGCACTTGATATGACTACCCTCAGGTATGATGTGGTGGTTCACGTTGGCGATGCAGATGATGATAGCGGCTGTGCCAGGAGCGCTGGCATTGGCTATATGGATACCAAGGACTTCTTGGTTTGGTTTGAAAAGCAACAGGGCACAAGGAACCAGAATTGATAGCCAGAATAAGAAAACAATTTAAGCCCCATGACAAACTGTCGCCGGAAGAGGTGCAAAGGGGACTAAAGCTCGTTGTCTGGGATGGCGTTTGCTCAGGGGCGATGGGGGCATTGCAGGGAGGAGCCTTTCTGGCTGCTTTCGCTCTGGCTCTGGGAGCAACCAATTTCGAAATCGGTATTCTGGCAGCTATCCCACTTTTTACCCAGATTTCTCAGGTCGCGGCTATCTATCTTATCGAGGCAGTGAGAAACCGTAAAGCCATTACCGTCATTTTTACCGTTGCCAGCCGCATGGCGTGGGTGATAATCATTTTCATCCCTTTCCTCTTCCTGGGCGAGCAGGGAGTGACCCTGCTCATGTCTGCCATGTTCATATCGTCTATCCTGGGTCCCATCGGCGGCATAAGTTGGGGTTCAATGCTGCGCGACTTTATCCCTGAGAATACCATCGGAAACGTGTTCTCACGTCGCATGTTTCTCAGCGCTATCCTGGCTTTATCTCTTACCTTGCTGGGCGGGCAGTTTGTCGACTTCTGGAAGAAAGGGCATAGCGAGCTTCACGCCTATTCCATCATTTTTGCAGGAGGGCTTCTTTTCGGTCTGGTTGGCTGCTACTTCCTCATCAGGACACCTGAGCCAGCCATGGAGCCTCGAGATAAGATCCAGTATTCACCGTGGGAACTGCTGGCACGCCCCTTTACCGATCAGAATTTCAGAAGCCTTATCCTCTTTGCCTCTATCTGGAACTTCGCTATCAACTTGGCAACACCCTTCTTTACGGTCTACATGCTCAAGAGGCTGGGGCTAGACCTGTTTTTAGTAACCGTCTTCATCACCATAAGCCAGGTGACCAATATTATGTTCGTGAGAATCTGGGGACGTCTTGCTGACCGGTTCAGCAACAAGTCTGTCCTTTCATTAAGCGGTACCCTTTTTCTGGTAGCTATAATTGCCTGGACTTTCACCACCATGCCGGAGAAATATTTCCTCACCCTGCCGCTGCTGGGGCTCATCCACTTCCTCAGCGGTATGTCCCTAGCAGGGGTTAGCCTGGCATCGGGGAACATTACCCTGAAGCTGGCACCGCGTGGTCAGGCTACAGCTTACCTGGCCTCCCACGGTTTGGTCAGTAGCGCGGTTGCATCTACAGCGCCGCTACTTGGCGGTATTCTGGCCGATTTCTTTGCCGTGCGCGGTTTGTCCTTCACTCTTTCCTGGGCTGAACCTGGAAGAGATCTGACACTCTATGCCTTGAGTTTTAGAGCGTTGGATTTTCTCTTTCTCATTGCTTTTATCGTCGGACTATACTCCCTTCAGCGTCTGGCCAGTGTCAGAGAGGAGGGGGAGGTAGAGGAAGATATCGTTATTGGACAATTGCTGGCTGAGGTAGCAAGAGTGGAGAAGAACGTGTCAAGTGTTGGCGGATTACGCTACCTCACGGCTATCCCTCTCCATCTCGTGTACCACAGTCTGCGAGCCATGTCGCGCGTGCGGCCTCGGGGGCGCCGGCGAGCTAGAACACAGCCGCACACATCAAACCAAGGATAATGACAAGGTGCAATTGCTTACATCTTGCCTGATTGAGATGGCCCCATGGTGAATGAAATTTTCTAATACAATTTTAGTATTTAATTAACATTATTCTAACACTTGACCATTTAGAGTAATATGGGGGTAACATAAATTGAAAATAGTGATGATGACGCCCTGGAATACCTCCTGCGGCGTGGCTATGCATGCCGAGATGATCGGTCGCGAGTGGGTAAGGGCGGGGCACGAGCTCAAGGTTCTGGCGCCTGTGGAAAAAGAGACTCAGCCAGTTACCGGAATAGACGAGCCTTATGTGACCCGCTGTTACACTATGGACCGCGAGTTCATCAAGGGGATATTAAAGCCGCTGACCCTTGACCCAAAGCCTTTCCTTGAACTGGATTACGATGTATTCATCATGCAGAATCTGGAACTGATGCCAATGGCGCAGTTACTTCAGCTCTGGCCGAAAATTAAGGAGAAGGCGGCTACAGTGCTGGTGATACACGAAGGCTACCTGCCCCCTTACCCCGAGTTTTATGCTTTTGACTGGGATGCTATCGTCTGTTTTGACCAGCGCTATGTTGCTATGTTCGGCAGGAAATTCCCTCAAGAAAGAATTCACGTCATCCCTTATCCCTGTCACCCATGGCAGCCGGGCCAGAAGGAAGCGGCTAGAATTGCGCTCGGACTGCCGCCGGACAGGAAGGTTGTCCTCAGCTACGGCATTGCCATCCACCAACACTTCGTTGCCCTCCCGGTGCTAGAGGAACTGAGCCGCATTTATGACCTGATGTATCTCGTGCTTCCCGCTGAAGGGAAAAGCGATATTGTCGCCAGCGCCCAGGCCCGGTATAGCTTCATGGAAGTACGGGAGATAGCGCCCACGGTTGCTGAACTTTATACTTACCTCCATGCCGTCGACGCTCTCCTCCTTTACAAACAGAGCCCTAATATCGTTGTCTGTAGCACCGTTTACCTCTGCGCCGGCTCTGGCTGCCCGATTGTGATTTCCGATGGACGTTATACCGAGGCACAGGGTAATGAAGTGTTGAAATACCGCGATTTTGATGAACTGAAAGAAATTCTCCGCAACATTTTTGAAGGACGTACGGTGGATGAGGAGGCTGCCAAAGCCTTCGTTCATAACCATGAAGCGGCAAGAGTAGCGCAGCAATTCATCGCCCTTGCCGGTTCCCTGCTGACAGCAAGAGCGCAAGTGATAAAGGAGCCGGTGGCATGAGCGCGGTTGGCGATTGTTCTCAGAACAGCTTACCCCTGGTCTCAGTGACAATCCCGACCATGAACTCAGAACCGGTCATCGGTGAATGTTTGGCTTCAGTAAGGGCACAAAGCTACCCCAGCATTGAGACCATTGTCATAGACAGCCACTCCACAGACCACACCAGGGATATTGCCGCCAGTCATGGTGTCGCTGTCATTGAGTACCGCGGTCGGCTGCTCGGCGCCAGGCACAAGGGGCTCACTCGCTCTCACGGCGAATATGTCCTGCTTCTTGACTCAGACCAAGTACTGGAAAAGACCGCCGTAGAACGAGCTGTGGCCATGATGGGTGAAAACGACATGCTGGTGCTGGAAGAGCTTTCCTACCAGCCCCGTTCTTTCTTGCAGAAGCTGTTCTCTGCCGATAGAAAGCTCATACATAAGCAAATTGATGGTACAAGCCTAGACCCGGTTGGAGGCACCCTGCTTCCCAGGTTCTTCCGAAGGGATATCCTTATGCAGGCTTTCGCTGCCATACCTCAGGAGCTTATTCCGGTGGTGGTTCACCATGACCACGCCATTCTCTATTTTGAAGCACACAGGATTACTCAGAAAATCGGCATTCTACCAAACGCGGTTTACCACTGGGAGCCTTCCAGCGTGCTTACCGTGTGGAAAAGGAACTACAGATATGGTCGCAGTCTCAGAGAACTGCCCGTCGATGGCCGCTACAAACAGCTAGCAGAAAGGCGTGACAGAGGCTTCAGAAGAGGAAGCCTGAAACCGGAGAATCTGAGGCTGGGGTTGCAGTCTGCCCTGCTCCTCACGTTACTCAAGATGGCCCAGAAAGCGGGCTATTATTTGGGCGGAAGGCTTACCTGACGCTCAAACCGGAAACCAAGGAATCTGGGAGGTATTCTGGGAGGTATGAAAAATGGTAACGCTAATAGCTACAAAAGGCACGGGCTCCATGGACAAGTACGGGCAAAAGCTGTGCCAGCACCTGAATACTAAGACAGTCCACCTGAGTTTTCCCGAGCCTTTTGGCACACCGCTTTTCAGTTCCAAGGCGCTAAAATTTCTTTTTCACAGTTGCAGCGTTCTAAAGACACTGCGCCAGTATGACTTGGTACATCTGACCAATCATCACCTTGCCCGGTTTGTGACTTTCCTCCGCAATACCGCCTGCATACTGACGGTTCATGACCTGATAAGGCATTTTGACCGGCAGGGAACTGCCACCTATATCCGTCAGCCAACACTCCGTGACAAGATAGACCTGTGGCTGGACTGGCAGGGCATAAAAAGGGCAACGCATATTATCGCCGTATCACATTACACCAAGAAAGACCTGATACACTACGCTGATATTCCTGAAGAACGGATTTCTGTTGTTTATCACGGCATTGACCATAATGTTTTCTACCCGCGCCCGGAGCCAAAGCCCTTCGATTACCCTTATATCCTGTTCGTTGGCTCTGAGCACCCGAGAAAGAACCTGGCTACTCTGCTCAGGGCCTTCCACAAGCTGAAACAGGATGGAAGATTCAGGGAGTTAAAGCTGGTCAAGGTGGGGAAAGCCGGCGGTGCCGAGTTTGATTTCAGGGCTGAAACTCTCTCTGCAATAGAGAGCCTTGGTCTCACGGGTGAAGTGGTATTCACCGATTACGTTTCTGAGCATACGCTGGCAAGTTACTACTCCCATGCGGAATGCTTTGTTCTTCCTTCCTTGTACGAGGGCTTTGGCTGGCCGTCTGTTGAGGCAATGGCCTGCGGCTGCCCGGTGATAGTCTCCAACGTTACCTCACTGCCCGAGATTACTGGAGACGCTGCCCTCAAGGTTAAGCCTCAGGACAGCGACGACCTTGCCAGCGCCATCAGCACAGTTCTTACCGACGACCGCTTAAGGCAGCAGCTCGTATCTAAGGGTATTGAGCGCGCCAGACAATTCACCTGGGAGAAATCAGCCCGGGAAACGCTCGAGGTGTACAATAAAGTGGAACGCTCACTCGGTGTCGGCTATGTGCCGGCTGAGGTCGTGGTAAGCAGTGCCACACAGGCGGCGTCAGTAGGTGCTCCGGTGAAGGCAGTTATTCTCGCCGGTGGTGAGGGGACTAGGTTGCGTCCATTGACCTATTATACGCCCAAGCCGATGGTGCCAGTGGTGAACCGACCATTCTTGGAACACACAGTCGTTTACCTGAACAAGCATGGAATCAAGGATATCGTCCTCGCTTTAAGTTACCTTCCTCAGACTATCCAGCGCTATTTTGGCGATGGCAGAAGACCGGAAGTTGAGTTGAGGTACTGCTTGGAAGAGAAACCTCTGGGCACGGCTGGGGCGGTCAAGAACGCGGAGAGATACCTGGATAGTACGTTCATCGTCCTCAATGGCGATATCTTCACCAACCTTAACATCGGTGATATCCTCGCCTTCCATCGCAGCAAGAACGCAGTGGCGACCATTGCTTTGACCTGGGTAGACAACCCGTGCGCCTTTGGCGTCGTTGAGACTGATAGCGATGGCAGGGTGAGGCGCTTTGTGGAAAAGCCAAGTCCGGACCGTGTAACCAGCCAGTGGATAAATGCCGGTATCTATGTGCTCGAGCCTGAGGTATTGGGGTACGTACCATCAGGTAGCCACTACATGTTTGAAAAGGGGCTATTCCCGTTGTTGCTTGACCTTGATCAGCCGGTATACGGCTATCGTTTCAATGGCTACTGGCTGGACATGGGAACGCCTGAAAAATACCTCCGGCTGAACTGTGATCTGCTGACATCAAGAGCGCAGAGTCCTCTACTCACCGACCATGTAGGTAACGGCATAAGCTACGGTCAGGGCGTCGTTATCCACCCAACAGCCAGGATTGATGGGCCAACCATAATTGGAGACCGCTGCCACATAGGACCGGGCGTATACATCAAGGGGCCGGTCGTCGTCGGGCACAAATGCCGCATTCAAAAGGGTGCCAGCATAGAAGTAACCGTGCTCTGGGATGGCGTCACGGTTGGTGAAGGAGCTGTGCTCAGGCACTCTGTTGTTTGTGATGCCGTTGCTATACCGTCCGGCGACTGTGTCAACAATCAGATAATCACTCCTGAGCACAAGGTCTTTGCTGCCCTTCAGGACATGGACAGCATTATGCCATCAGGTGCTGGGCTGCTGGATGGTCACCTTATTAGAGTTGCCAACGAAACGCATCGCCCCATGCTGGAAGATGTGATAAATTAGCCAGTCCACTAGCATGCCAGATTCTATGCCTGCCAGATAGAATGTTCTTCGGAAGCAAAAAGGTGATGAAAGATAAGTCCCGGCCAGAAACCAAGGCAGTTCATAGAAGATGGATTCGCGACGTCGTAGTAGTGACGGTGCTGGCTATTGGAACTATAATCCTCACCGATGAACTCAGCCGCCATGGTGACATGTAAATCAGAGATGAAGGCTTATTGCTGCCGAAATTGCCATGTTCGGCGTCCTTATAGTTGAGCTACTGAGGAAAATGTGGCTGAGCGGGTTCCGTGAGCGCAACGCATTACAAATGGGAATGACCATACGGGCGGTCCTCCGCGTCGTTGTCTACTCCATGATGACGATCGCGATAGTTTCAATCCTCGCCGAAAGCCCTGCCTTAGCTGTTGGCGTCGGCTCCGTCACCGGTATTATCGTTGGCTTTTCAGCGCAGAACCTGCTCAGTAGCGTTATTGCCGAAACACTACTGGCCATCACCCGGCCGATTAAAGTTGGCGATGAAATCACCATAATGGGCAACACCGGGCGTGTAGTCGAGATTGGAATCAATGTTCACCCATATCGATGCCGGTGAAAGACTGGTTTTTATACCAAACGTAAGCATGATGACTAATGTCATGCTGCACAAGAAAGAGTCAGAAATAGATAGAACAAAAGGTGGAGCTAAAAGTGGTGGGAAACCTTGTCCTGTATGAAGCTGAGTTTGACAGGTTCAGAAGATTTTGTTGTGAAAAAGGGTTCGACCTCTCTTATTTTAGTCCAGAGATTTCGGGGACTAAGGAAGAAATAGCCCGCTACGTCTCTGGTAGCCCTAAAGTCATAAAACTGAGAAAACGATGTTTTGGATTTACAGGCATACCTTACGATGTTGCTGAATGGCAACAAGAAAGCTGGAAGGCTCGGATACCAGGGTTGAAAGGCGAGTTCTTCCAAAGAGCAAAAAGGTAGCATCAGCATTACTGACTACGATGATACGGGCAGTCTGCTTTGATATGGGTGATACCCTTGTTGCCGAGGATACTGTTATCCATGATAGCGAGGGGCGAGCTATCAGTGCTAAAGTCGTGGAACAAGCCGTTGAGGTACTGAAGACGATTCGCCGCTGGGGCTATAAGATTGCATTGGTTGCCAATGATGACGGCATCAATGTAAGGAATCTGCTAAATGCGTGTGGTCTTCAGGACTATTTTGATGTCACAATAATCTCAGAGGAAGTTGGCGCCGAAAAGCCTGACGAGCGGATTTTTCAGCTTGCCCTTGATGACCTTGGGGTGAAATCGGCTGAAGCTGTCATGGTTGGAAACCGGCTCGATACTGATATCCAAGGAGCAAAAAGAGTCGGCATGAAGACTGTCTGGTTCAGGTGGAATGACCGCTATAACGGTAAAATCGAGAGCGAAGAGCAAAATCCTGATTTCACGATAGCGAACCTGACTGATTTACCAGAGTTGCTGGCTCGACTCTAGCTTGACAATCTAAGAAATTTTAATGCCTTATGGCATCTGTCTAATAATCAGCTCGCTAAACCTAAAAGATGGAGACAGGACCAGTTGAGGAGAAAAAACGATGAGAGATATCAATGTTGTGGGGAAAAAAGTTTTGCTCAGGGCTGATTTTAATGTCCCTCTCGATAGACACGGCGAATCACCAGCGATGCCCGTTTCCACGCCACAGCGCCCACCATCAGGTATCTGCTGGAGCGAAGAGCGAGCATCATACTATACTCCCATCTCGGCCGACCAAAAGGCAAATGGGTTGATGGGCTTAGCTTGCAGATTATAGCAGAGCACTTGTCAAAGCTGCTGAACCGACGGGTAAAAATGGCGCAGGACTGTCTCGGGTGGCGGACAGAAGAGTTGGCTCATAGTCTGAAAAGGGCGAGGCGCTGATGCTGGAAAACCTCCGTTTCTAGCCTGAGGAAGAAGAGAATGGCAACGGATTTGCTCGGGCTTTGGTAGACTTAGCGGAAATATACGTAAACGACGCTTTTGTTACCTGCCACCGGGCACATGCCTCGATTGTAGGTGTCGCCCAATATCTGCCGGCGGTGGCTGGCTCCTCTTGCACAAGGAGCTCCAAACGCTGGGCAGCTTGCTGGAGACCCTGAGGCATCCTTTCGGTTGGCTGTCTGGCGGTGCCAAGGTAAGCGACAAGGTAGCCATTGCTTGAGAACATCATGGACGAGGTGGACTTTTTACTGATCGGCGGCGCTATGGCTGCCTGTCCCTGAAAGCGGAAGACCATGCAATCGCCCAGTCCGAAGTGGATCTGGCTGAACTGGATAGTGCCAGTGTGCTGATTGAGAAAGCGGCTAGGAACGGGACAAAGTTGCTGCTGCCAACCGACGGTGTGGTAGTTCAAAGGGTAAATGGCAATGCCAATATGGAGACCGTTCCGGTAGAGAAGATGCCGTCCGGTACGAAGGTAAACGGATATTGACCCGCAGACAATGCGAAGGTTTCAGGCGGAGCTCGACAACTGCCGCACCATTTTCTGGAACGGTCTGATGGGTATCTACGAGATACCCATACTTGCCACTGGTACCAAATGGGTAGCCAATTACTTGGTTGACTCGGAGGCAACCACAATTGTTGCGGGTGGCTCTATGGCTGAGATAGTTGATGATTTGAAGCTGGCAGATAAAAGGGGGTCGTCTCTAGGGTGACGGTGCCTCACTCGAGTTTCTTTACGGGTGGAACTTTATCGGGAGTAGGGGACATTTGACACCGCACTATCGGCTTGTTACACTGAACTGGAAAAAAACAAAGGGACAGCAGTCAACGAAAGCACAAAGGAAAATAAGGGTAATCATAGCAGATCAGCAGCCAATATACCGAGAGGGTATCCGCTCCCTGATTGCCAAGGCGGCTGATATTGAGGTCTGCGGCGAGGCTTCCTCCGGCAGCGAGCTGGTGTCAGCGGTAAGCGCTCTGTGCCCCGATGTTGTCCTTCTCGACTTCAGTCTATCCGGCACCAACAACTTACACCTAGTCAGAGCCATAAAACAGCAGTTCCCTAGCGTGGCGGTGATAATACTTTCTTCACAGCCGAACGACGAGGAGCTTTTTCAGGCGATCAAGTCCCGCGCCGCCGGTTACCTGGGACGCGATGTCTCCCCCCAAGAGCTGGAAACCACTATCCGCAGGGCTGCCACGGGTGAGCACCCTATAAACGATGCCTTTCTGGCTCGACCGAAAGTGGCGGCGCAGGTATTAGAACAATTCCAGGACCTCTCCTGGGGCAAAGGAATCGAGTCATTTGTCTCCCCACTCACCCCCAGAGAGAGCGAAATCCTTACTTACATGGCTAAGGGCTACCTCAATAAGCAAATCGCGGAGACCCTGAGCATCAGCGAGCAGACCATCAAGAACCATATTACCTCCATTCTACGCAAACTCGATGCCAACACCCGTACTCAGGCAGTGGTCATCGCGGTAAGGCGCGGACTGGTCTCCCCAGAGGTGGAGGGGGATAAAGGATAGACCCCCGCCTAGACTCCTGCCAGGGCAAATGTGTGCAGGTATGTGGCTTGCTTGGGGTTGTAGTCTAACCTGATGCCTGCCACTCGGTACTTCATGTTATCCTGGTTGGCGGTGCTGTCGTTTATGCCGACCACGTCCCACAGCTCCTGACCACAGTTAGGTGGTACTAGAATTGAGCCCCCTTTCGTGTTGAGCCTCGCCTTGTCGATTATGGCTTGGGCTACGCTGCCCGCGAGGGTCTCGGTGGGGATGGAGAGCTCCTGCTGGAAGTCCAGCCTTTCGCCGACCAGTGCGATTTCGTCCGAGTTGGTGGCTGTGCCGAACACGGGGTTGCCGTATATGTCCCTGCCGATGACGTGGGCTCGGTTGATGTCGGGGGTATGGGAGAGGTAAGTCCCATCGAGGATGGGGTGGGCGAATATGACGGTGAGCTCAGGGGACTTGATGGGCGAGCTGTCGTAGGTGTAGGCGCGGCGCTCACAGTAGCCTACTGGGTCGCTCCTTCCCTCGTGGTCGTCCCAGAAGACCACTAGGGCGTTACCTGATGCCCATCCGGGACGGTCCACGATTTCCTGTATTACATCCTTGATATCGGGGGACTTATACTGCAGGTCCAGGGTCCATGCTGGTATTCCATCCCAAGTCACCTCTGCGGTCGTCCTCGACCTGCTGCTGTAATCGGCGTAGGTGGAGAAGGCGGCGGCATTGTCCGAGTCCTGTCCCCTGATGCGGGACCTCACCGTGGTCGCCGTCCTCGTGTATTCTGCGGTGAAGGTAAGGTAGGCGGAGACTATGCTCGCCCCGTTGGGGATGGTGACGTTGGTGAAGCGCATTCCGATGCCGCGCTTAAAGTTGGCTTCGTTGTAATAGCCCGCCGAGGCTGAGGCGGTCAGCGATATAGCCCAAGCTGTGCCGGTCCAGCGGACCAGTGTGTCGTCGCTGGAGGCTGCTATGCGGCGCTGTAGCACTTGGGGGTGGGCGTAGTGATAGGTGGGGCTATCGCTTGCCTGAGGATATACGATGTAGGCATCGAGCCCGAAGAAGAAGATGACATCGGGGACGAGGGCTAGAAGCCGTCTCAGCACACTCGCCCCTGACTCACCAGCGTTCACTTCCAGCTTGGGGTAGATGCTGGTGATGAGGCTGCTCCTCGACTTGTAGCCCAGTGTGCCCCCTATGGCTGACATGACCTTCTCTATAAGCTGGTAGCAGGTGGACTCGTCCGATGATGCGTTCCACTCCACGGGCTTGTCGAAACGGTATCTCTCCAAAAGCCCCCAGGCGTCGATGCAGTTCATGGTGAAGGTGGCTCTATTTTTGGCGCGCTCATACTGCCATGACTCGATGAAGTATCTGCCGCATTCGGAGGTCTCATCCCCTGAGGTGGTACTGTAGCCGATCTTGAGGTTGACACGGCTCCCCCTCTTGACCTGTCCTATGGGGGCAACCCCTGGGCTGTTGAAGTAGCCGTCTGAGTTTTCCAAGACTACGGTGAGCTGTGAAGCCTGCTCCGGCTCCACCTGCTCGACTACACTTAGTAGGCGGCTTTGCGGAATGGAGATGTAGGTCCCTGCCCCTGAGCCCGCGGTGGGCGGCTGCCAGTAAGAGGGCAAGGGGCTCCTCCACACCTCGTTAGCCTGTGTTGCCCATATGTAGTTGGCATGGCAAGCGATAGCCATCCCGTAGGCTGCCTGTGTACCGATGGTAGATGCCTTGTTCCAATTATAGTCGTAGAAGTCCGTTCCTGGCTTGAGCCTGAACAGCCAGGGCTGGTCCTGGCGGGCTAATGAGAGGAGGGCTTGATAGCTTGCGGGCTTAGCGATAAAGGGACCTGAGACGTCCAGCGTCTCACCAGCGAGCTCTTGGAGGACGGCTTGCTGCTTCTCCCAGTAGGTCGGGGTGTGCCTTGAAGCGCCGCCGAAGCGCCACTGCGAGCCAAACTGCCTCAATGCCATTTGGGCATCTATGTCCAGTCTAGCCCTGCCGAGCCCGATTTTCTGGTCGGTAGCCCAGGTCCCTGCTGTTTGGCGGTAGCCGTCACCGTAGACCATCCTTACCACTGAGAGGTAGCTCCCCTCGGTGACTAGGGCGATTATGTTCCAATCGCCGTCGTAATACATGGCAAGGTGGCTGATCTCCCAGTCACCCGACCTCTGCCCCAGCCCCGTGCTCCAAGTGCCCGAAGTCCTTCTCTGGATATAGAGGCTCTTGGGGTCATCCACGTCTGAGGCGTGGACTATGGCGCAATCTCCATTGGACTTGAAAGCCACCGCCACTCCCCGCTCACAGGGGCGGGTGTTGGTCATAGCCGTCCAGCTCCCCCAAGTAGCGCCGCTGTCGGTGCTCCTCTTATAGTAGAGGTAGGAGGCGTCCATGGACACGGCGAGGACCTCCGCTCCCTGGGCGGCGATGGCTACCCTGCCGTTGGAGGTGGTGCTGCCCCAAGTTGAGCCTGAGCTCCAAGTGGAATAGTTGCTGCCTGGTCCAGGGCTGGTGACGCGTGAATATTTGATAGCTGTGCCCTCAAGCCTGACCCTATGGAGGGAGCCGTCCCCTGATACGGCTACGCCGTGGTATGCCTTGGGCTCCGAGCCCTGATAGAACCGCTGCCATCCAAAGGGCTGCCATTGGACTTGAGATGACTGGGCGGGATGTCCGAAGTCCTGGACCTCCACGGAGACCACGGGTCTACGTGACGGTGCCAGCTGGGCTTGTAGCAGTGTAGCGCTCAGTTCTCTCATCTGTCCCCGTCCCTCATGCAGAGCCAGACTATCACGGCTATGACTGCGCCGATGGCTGCCGATACGGCAACACCCTCAAGGTACTGTAGGACCCACATTTTATTTACGAGCTGGGGTTAAGGACCTCTCCTGCCAGTACTCCTAGCGAGTGGAGGTTGTCGTGCGGGGGTGCGATTTTAGACTCCCACTTGATGTCGGACATGGCGAGCTGAGACAGGTCCTCGGCGCACTTGATAGTCCGCCTCAGGTCAAGCAGCATACGCCAGAAATCAGCGCCTTTCTGCCTCGCCATGCTGTCAACAGAATAGTAAGGGCAGGTCTTGTCGTCCTTGAGGTGCTTGTCTGCTTCCTCGTAGGGGTAGCCGAACTTAGCCTCAAATGCCTTGTGCGCCCTCATCACTAGGTAGTCCCAGTAGGCAAGCGCTTGGCTGATGTGCTGGCACTTGGTGGCAAAGCCGACATCCTGTGCGGCGAAGAAGCGGGTGATGTCGTTTGCCTCCAGGTAGCCCTGCTTGGCATGCAGCTCCACCCTTTCATCGAAGACTTGGGGGTCAAAGGGCTGGAAGCTGCCAGGAGGCGAAATTTGACCGTCTGTGGGGGTTAAGATAGCCACAGCCCCGTTTTGGGTTACAGGGCTCCTGTAGGGCACCTGCGCAACGCTAGCGGCGCTCCCACTGTGCGCCCTGGCGGTGTTGGTCTTCTCCCGCTGCAGGTCGTTGACGCCTTCGACGGTAAGGTAGACGATGCCTGATAGGAGCATTGCTCCCAGCGGGACGAAGTCCATCAGCTCCTTCTGTGCCTCTGGCTCGACAACGAACATCTCGATTAGGGCAACGAGAAGGGTGGTGATGAAGACCGAATACTTTTTCTTTCCTGCTAAAAACTTGTTAACCATTCTTCTCCTTTCAGCTTTAAGCCCCTCAAGTCCATCTTGAAGCAGCACTACCCCTGGGGCTCCGCCAAAAACCGCCCCTTCTTTGATGGCTGCGGTGGGGGTTATTCGACCAGTGCTGCCAGTGTATCGGGGACGGGCTTGTCATTCTCTTGGTAGTGCCTCATGAGGTGCTTGGCGGCATCCAGTATCTGCTGCTCGGTAGCCTCGACCCTCCTGCCTCTAAAGCCACCTGGGCTCAGGGCGGCTACGGCTGCTGCGCAGTGCTCCCAGTGGGTGGTCTTATAGTGTCCCACCTTGCCCTTTATTGCTCTGAAGATGGCTCTGGTGTGATGGGGCAACTTCCAAGTATCGGGGTCTTCCTTGTCCCCGACGATGGCAAATGCCTGCCATGGCAAGCCGTCTTTGAGCTGTGGTAAGCCCTGCTCGATTTTTTCTCTTGGGGTCTTCTTTTTGGTGTCCGACATTTGGTCCTCCTTTATTCTGTGGTGATGGTGGACTGTTTGATGCGTCTGGTGATGGAGATAGACTTGAGCTCCTGAAGGAACTTGGCTATCTTGGACTTGGCTTGAGCGGACAGAAGCTTGGCATTGTCCTGATACTGCCTGGCGTCCCTCTGGTGCTGCGAGGCTTCCTGGATAAAGGGAAAGGTGGAGGCAATGTACTGTTGGGCGGCTTGGAGATAGCCGAGGCGCTTCCTGTTAAGCTCACTGGCTGCCTGAAGATATGCCAGCCTCTTTTTATTGAGCTCGCTGGCTACTGTTAGAAAGGCTTGTGCTTCCTGGGTGTACCTGGCGCCAGCGTCGAGGTAGGCGTTACGCTTCTGGTAATACTTCTGGGCTACGGCGATGTATTGGGCTGCGCCTTCGAGGTTCCTACCTGACTCAGTGAAGTAGCCGTCTGCCTGCCTGATGTAGTCCTGTGCCAGCCCCAAATATCCCTCCGCCTGACGGTTGTAGCCCAGCGCGTTGTCCACTTCCCGCCCGGCATACTCCGCCCATGTCCTGGCGACATCTCCGCCCACGTTGACCGTGTTTATGTAGTCGTCGCCGGTGGCTAGGTTGTTGACGGCTTGGCTGATCCGAGCTGTCATGTTGCCGATGGCGGCGCTAGCTGCCGACATGGGCGTGGCTGCATTGCCCAGCGCGGTGTTACCGTTGGACAAGTCGGTGATGGCAGCGGTGATACGGTCCTTGGCGTTGGTGATCTCGGTCCCGGTGGCTTGGTCTATTGAGCCTGTACCGGTCCTGATGGCATCGTCTACGGCATTGCCAGCCAGGGTAAGCTCGGCAACGGCGCTGCTGATTTGGGTGGCGATTTCTGTCCCCACATCGGCAGCGCTGGTGAGCTGGGTGGCGATGTCTGAGTCCACGCCCGCCGCCGCGGACAGGGCTGTCTCGGCATCGCTCACCTTTCCAGAGACCTCGTCCAGCGCCGTCTTGGCGGCTTCAAGTGCCGTCTGGACCTTCTGGGATAGGGTGGAGTCGGCGTAGCTTTCCAGTGCATAGGCGGCAGCTGCCAGTGCTATGAGGCTCTCATACTTGGCTGGTATGGTGGATGTGTCGGCGTTGAGCGTGTGCATCTTCCCCCAGTAGATGTAGCAGTCCTCGCCGTTGCCCTCTCTGTCCCCAGTCATGGTAAGCGTGTCCATGTAGACCGCGAACGTCTGGTAGACCTTGGGGGACTGCTCCACGGGGAACTCGACCTTGTCCACAGATACTCTATCGGCGAGGGCGGAGATGTCTATATCCCTCGAGCCCTCGGTGGTGGCGACGGTATCCTTCTGCGGGTGGGGGAGGTGCTTGGAGAATTCCGCGACGGCTCTCTGGACGGCTCTGTCGATGTCGTCATCGGACCAGCGGTACGAGCCAACCACGGTGTCCATTAGGTCTCTCCTGACCAGTCCTCTCATGTCTGCTAGGTTCATTCCGCTTGCTCCTTTTGTCCCCTCTTTGGGGGGTGAAGCTGTCAGCCCATGTCACTAGCCCGTTTCACCCCCCGGGAGGGGACCTCGTCAGGGGGCATTAGGCTTAAGTTGATACGGTGCTATCGGGTCGGCTGTTCAGGAAAAACAGCACGTCGCCCCTCTTGCAGGCTTCGGCGAGTGTTACCGCAGGGGCTTGTGGTCCGACTCCTGAGTCGATTATGTTTCTGCCCGCTCCTGGGTCTGAGAATGCCATTTCACTCCTTTCCTATGTTTAGTCCTGGACTCCGATGAGTGCTGCTGCCTTGACTTTGCTAAACAGTGCGATTCCCACGTACCACTTAATGCGTGTCCTGGTGGCGTCCTTGGTCTCCATAGCGCCGATGGGCTCCACGGTCAGTCCGCCTGGACCAGTCAGTCCGCAGACCGCGCCCTCGCCGAACTGTAAGGCGTAGATGGAGGAACAACTGCCGCCTGTATAGCCCGTCTCCAGCCCGCTAGCCAGGGTGTGGGTATCGAGGATGAAGTCGCTGACAGCTACGGGGATACCGTTATAGAGCTGGACAAACTCGCCCAGCTTGCCTTGACCGATCTCGAGGTTTGTGCCGGCGGCTCTGGCTAGGGCGGTTATCTTCCTGCGGCTCCTGCGGCTCATAAGGAGCAAATCGGGCTTTCCGCCCTTGACGGCATCGATAAGCTCGTCCACCTTGGTCAGGGTGAGCGTTGCGCCGGTACCGCCCATAGATATGACCTGGGCTGATCCGGTTGAGGTATCTATCAGCCTAATCAGCCCGTCGAACTGGTTGGCGTCCGTCGTGCTGTTGCCATAGAGGAACGCCCTCTCGAACTCATGTCTCACCGCTTTAGCCGTCAGCTCGATTATAGCCGCCTCGACGTCCTGAATATTGGAGCGGGTAGCCTTTACGTAGTTGTCCACGTCGGCGTTCTGCCCCAATATCTTCAGGGTGGCGGTGACCTGTGTGAAGGTGACGGCTGGCGAGGTCACCCAGTCATCGTTGGGGGCGTGCCATTCGGCGGTGGGAAGCGCTAGCTCCCTATTGTAGGTCAAGGCGTTGCCTACAATCTCTATGAAAGGCATCGCCTGGAGGACGGGTGAGTCCTTGATGATGGTCTCGATGACACCCTGCAGTAGGACGTCATTGGACAGTTTGGCGTATTCGGACAATGTTGTTGCCACGTGTTAAGTCTCCTTTCTCTTTCTGGCTTGTTCCAGCCCCAAGGTGATTTTTTCCCTGCTGCTCATAGCTGAAAGGTGTGGTGCGCCGCGAGCTGGCGCGCCTGCGGGGACGGCGATGGTCCTCGTCTGCTCGGCGACGGCTTCCTTGACTGCGGACACCAGCTCGTTGGCTGTGGCTAGGGAAGCCTTGACTTCGTCGATGGTGCTCCCCGATATGGCTTGTGCGGGGATGATGGGGTTGGAGGCTGCGGCGAGCCTCTTGAAGTCATCCACGGCGTAGGCGTAGGCGGCTTTAGCCCCTTCCAGCTCTTCCTGTGCCCTTTTGAGCTGGTCCTTCAGGGCTCCCATGTCCTGGGTCTTGAGGGCTAGCTCCTGCTCCAATGCGGCTATCTTCGAGGTCAGGTCCCTAGTAGCCTCTGCCACCAGGCATTGCGCCCCCTGCCTTTCGGCTTCGAGCTGGGGCTTGAGCCCTTCGTAGTCCTCTTGACTTGGGGTCTTGCTTTCGACTTTAGTTTCGGTCTCATCTGCCAATTTCATACTCCTTGGGCATTATTCAGTTAAAGCCTCCCCCTGCGGCTCTGCGGCTAACGCTCTCTCTCGCTCTCCGCCCCTGCCGAGGTTGGCTCTCAACTGCTGGTTCATCTCCATGATGCGGCGTCTCTCCTCCAGCCAGCGGGCAAATTCAGCTTCGGTGTCCCTGATGCCCAGCTCGTCCATGGCTGTCCTCCTTGAGTGGATGCCTGACTGGACCAGTAGCTGCTCGTTGTGTGCGAGCCTAGCTTTGTCCTGCGGCAGTACCGCCCCCCAGATGATGCGGGTGACGACAGCGGTCAGGTCCTGCTTGTTGAAGATTTTATGTAAAGCTAGTACCATCTGGCACCTTCTGGTGTAGGCTGCCGTCCTTATGGTCCTCTTTCTTCTCACCTTCTGCAAAAGTGACTGCAGCTCCACTTCCAGGGCGACGCCTGAAAGCTCCCTCTCGATCCCGCCGTAGGCAGCCCTGGGGGCTTCGGAGATGTCATGCAGGCAGCGGTAAATCATGTCGATGTAGTCCACGTGGAGGCGGATACCGCCCCCTGCTAATAGGTCCAAGAGGTAGGCTTTGGCGTCTTCGGGCAGCGTCCACACGGCTCCTGGCTGGACCTTGATGTCCTCTGCTGAGGACACGCCCTCCAACACGGCGATGGGGTTTCCCGATACTTCTAGGATGCGTGACAGCTGGGAAAGGGCTCGGTTGAGCTCCCTCTGCGCCTGCTTCAGCGGTGGGATGTCGGACACTCCCCAGAACTGCTTGGGCTGGCGCAGATTGGGGAAGATGACGAAGGGGATGAAGCCGTAGGGGTTGGGCTTGTCCTCTATGGGGTCGTTGTCAAGGTATAGGGTGAACGTCTTCTCCGTCCACAGTTCGGTGACGGTGGCTGATCTCCTGGCGGGCTTGCGCTGGTAGAGCATTTCCACCTCGTCCTGCGACAGCGTGTAGCGTGAAGCCACCCGCCACACCTTTGACAGGTCATCCCCCAGCCACCAAGCATAGAGTCCCGAGACATCGGGGGAGGTGACCCTGATGCGCCTGTCCTGGGCGTCCCAGAATACCTTGTAGCAGCCGTCGCCCAGTATGGCGGCATCAAGCTCGGTCTCGTAGTCAAGCTGCTGCAGGTTGTTCTCGTGGTAGACCCTGTAGATTAGCTTCTCTGCTTCTGCCGCTGTCCGTTCGGCATCTCCGGAGCCATCTACAGGCACACAGGCGAAGTCCAAGCCTTCCATGAGGTAGGAGGTGACCTTATCTACGGCTATCTTGGCGTAGTTGAACACGAGCTGGCGTTGCCTTGAGCGCTCCTGCCACTGTTCGCCATTGTAGAAGTCGAGGTTGGCTCTGTAGTCGGAAAGCCGCAAGCGGTCCAACTGGGATAGGGACTGGGGGCTGAATTCAGTCACCTCACCGCCTCCCCCGCAACGCCCTCTCCACGGTGCGGCGGCTGACGCCACAGAGCCGCGCTATCTCCACAACGCTCTTGCCGGCATCCCTGAGCTCCGCCATGCGCCTGGCTCTGAGCAGCTGCCTCATCTTCTGCCTCGCCCTGGGCTCCTCCTCCACACACCGCGGCAGGGGACAGCTAAGACACGAAGGGGACAGCCCACAGCCCTCATCCCTCCACTCAACCTCCTCAGGCAATAGCCCATATCCATTAACCACCATACCATCAATATTAGCACTAATGTTCTAAAAACTCAAGGTGATTTTGTCGCTTAGTGGGGGGTTGGGGGGCAGGGCAACTTGACAAGGCAAGGGTGTGGGGGTATAAACTTTAGTCATGAAGCTATGGCGTGCTGTACTGGTGTTCCTGGTGGTGGCTGTGGTGCTGGTGCCGTTGCCTGTGGGTGGTACCGGGGGCTGAGTGGAGGGGGTTTGCCCCCAGGTGCTGGGGGAAAGAGCGGACAACTCGGGCAGGGTCGGCTCCACGGCGACGATAAAGATAGATGCCGGCTCCCGCCAGATAGGCGGACCGTATGACATCCTGTGGTGCAAGAAGCCCATAAACGAGGAGAGCAGGGAGGGCATAGACTACATCATCGTGGGCAGGGGCGAGGTGGCTAAGACTGCCACCAAGATCGAGACCAGCTTCACCGTCCCCGAAGCTGCCTACGGTGCCAACTACGTCTACCTGAGGCGCGCCCACCGCCCCAATGACCCCTACAGCTTCATGTTCACCGTGGTCCCGGACTTAAAGGTGAGCCCCGCTTCAAGCTCACCCGGCGCCGCGGTGACGGTGAAGGGCACCGGGCTTCCGGCAAAAAGCAGCGACATCAAGCTGAGCTTCGATGGCAACGATACCAAGCTGTCCATCACCACCAATGAGCTGGGCAGCTTCTCCGTCCAGTTCACCGTCCCCGAGACCATCGCCGGCAAGCACCTGTTTGCCGTCAGCGTAGAAAACATGTCCCTCGAGGACACCACCGCCACCCTGGAGGTCCGCCCCAGGATAAGCCTCAGCCCGCCGCTGCCCGAGATCGGCACGGAGGCAACCCTGAAGGGTCAGGGCTTCGCCGCCAACAGTGCCGTCACCATCAAATACGATGACATGGTCATAGCCGGCTCCCCGAGCACCAACCAGCTGGGCAGCTTCTCACACAGCTTCAAGGTGCCGGAGAGCTCCAGAGAGAAGCATGTCATCACCGTCACGGACAAGGCGGGCAACACCACCACATACGGCTTGGCGCTGGAAGGCGAGCCGCCCCCGGCGCCAAACCCGCTGTACCCCTGCCAGGGAGAGAGGTTCGGCTTGTTCGGTGCCCAGGTGGTCACCTTCAGATGGGAAGATGTGTCAGACCCCAGTGGCGTCACCTACACCCTGGAGCTGGGGACCAACATCAAGGTGTGGCCACCGACGGCGATAAAGAGCGGGCTCACCACCCCCACCTGCATCATCCGCCTCGAGCCCGGCACCTATTACTGGCGGGTGAAGGCGATCGACGGCGCGGGAAATGAGAGCGGCTGGGAGTACGCCCCACTGCCCATCAAGGTGGGACTGTTCTCCCTGTGGTACCTGGTGCTCGGCGGCATAGTCTTCCTGTTCATCTTCATCCTCATCCTCCGCGCCTTCTTCCGCCGCCTCAGGGAATACCTGAAGTGACCCGCCACCGCTCAAGGACAGCTGTCGACAGAAATTGCCCGAAAGTATGACCCGGGTCATACTTTCGGCTGAGGAGGCATCGCCCATGTTGCTGACCAGCGGGGGGAGGCGATGCCGTGGCTGGGGTGGAAGCCGGCGGTTATAGGGCTGGCGGCGACATCCCCCCTGGGGAAACCGCCGGCAAGGGCTTGACAGGCGTGGTAAAATAGTGTCTAGGCAAGGGAGGACCTTGCCTATTGGAATATCGGTGAAAAAAGGAGGTGATGCCGATGAGCGGAAGCCGGAGCTGGGACTCACCAGCCGAGGCAAGCCGTGCCGCGTCCTGACTCCGGGACATAAAGCCCACACCCCACCAAGCGGGGGTGAACCCGTGGAGTAGCCTGAATGGGCAGGCTGGAGAAATACCCACAAAAAGTGAAAACTTTCCCCGAACAGGGTTTCAAAACCGGAGGCGGTGGTCGATCCCGCTGAAGGTCTTCGAAGATAGCGGGGACTCTGACCTTGAACGTCGGAGCAACGGTTATCCTTCGGAGTTTACAATAATCAGGAGGTATAATGAAAACTAAATATCCAAGTATGTTCGGGCTACTGGCAGTGCTTATGCTGGTAGCCAGTCTGGTGGTGCCAGCTAACCTGATGAGCCCGAAAACAGCCGAGGCTGACCCAGGGATCTGCAAGTGGGACCACCTGATAACCCCGGGCTATATGCCGGGCAAAGGTGATATCTCCAGTAGAAGCGACATCCTTGATATGGCGGTAGGCGGCGACGGCGCCACCGTCCTCCTCACCGCCAGAGTCCGCCTCTCCTGTGCGTTTATCCAGGAGCTGGGTGCACCCTTCACCACCTGGTGCCCTGCCCCTAACAACTGCCCGGTAAACCTGCTCTACTTCTCCAACAACAACGGCGTCTCTTTCTCCAGCTCCAAGGTGCTGAACCTGGTGAGGGAGCACCTGCGCCTCTTCGGCTGGGACGGAGAGCAGGTGTACCACGTGGCTATCGCGCCGGACAACCCCAACTTCTGGGCGGTGACCATGGACGAGCCGGGCTTAGACGAGGGCGGACCTCGGGAGGTGTGGATCACCACCAATGCCGGCGGCAAATGGGAGTGCACCAACCTGAGCGATGAGTTAGCAGCTGATGAGCTCATCCGCTGGATAGACATCTCGGTCGACTACGGCGGCAGGCGAGACATCGCCGTGGGCACCGCCACCGGCGCTGGAGGCGGCAGGGTATTTGTGGTCAAGTCCACCGGCTTCACCGGCTGGATTGACCAGTCCACTGCCCCGAGATGGGACCTTACTGGCTGCGACTTCTTCGCCGGCAAGTTCTCGCCGACATATGCCAGCGATGCCTCGCTGGTGCTGGTATATGCCGATGTCAACAACACCTACTACAACGTCAGCAAGCGCGACATCGACACCAACATCCATGACCGCTGGGCATTTACCGCGCCCGGGGTAGAGGTGGCGACAACCGCTGATGCCTCGCCCGGCTTTGACTACCTGAACAGGGTCGACCTGGAGCTGCCATCGGACTTCTCCGGGCAGGCAGCCAGCCTGCGCCGCGCCTACATCAGCCTCGACGCCTACGGCGCTGGGGCGGCTAATAAAAAAGATGGCATCTTCCGCATCGATGACACCACGGTATATGTACTGATGGACACCAGCGGCAACGCCGACAAGTCCATCTACAGCATCGCTTACTACGGCACCTACGCCTCGGGCAAGCTGCTGGCTGGCGAGAGGATGGGCTTCCCCTGCACCGCCACCGTCCCCACCTGGTTCACCGATTCCCCCACCACCTGCCCCATCCCCTGCTGGTACCCGGCACTGAAGCCGACCACCGGCGCTGCCTGCCAGGCTGAGTGCACGGAAGGGCAGATAGGTAACGGTGGGGCTTTGGTGGGCTGGAGGGCTGACGGCAAGGTGGCTTTCGCCGGCACCGGCTCACGTCCGCTGGAAGCCGATGCAAACTTCTCGGACCCGTGGGAGACTGGCACACCTATAGCCAACGATGAGTCTGCCTTCGCCATCTCCAGGAACAACGGCGAGACCTGGAACCAGACCGCGCTCATCGACACCACCATAACCCGGTTCACCGACATTGCGCCGACGCCGGACTGCAAGACGATATATCTGGCTTCGGTCAACGCTAATACTACGTGCTGCGGCTTCGACAGCGTGTGGCGCACCAGCAGCAACGCTGAGGTGGTGGCTCCATATCCGGCGCTGCCCCTGGGCATATTCTGGGAGAGGGTACTCACCAGGGTCACCGCCGACAACTGCACCGCAACTCAGACCGACCATGCGCTGCTCAGGATAGTGCCCTACTGCGCTGACCCATCGGGGCAGATCGTGGGCTGGGGCGTCTATGACCATGACCAGTATTTCGCCAGGGGCATAGCTGCCTGGTCACCGGACTACGGCGACTACTGGGCAGACATATCGCCGCGGAACCCCATCCAGGACTTCTGCTTCGAGTCCAAGACGGTGATGTACTTCCTCAGCCCCACAGGGCTGGTGCAGAAGATGCCGTACACCGGCACTGCCTGGTCAACGGTGATGTCTGACATCGATACCGTGCTGCTAACGGCACATACCATCGCCGCCTACCCTGAAGGCAAAGTGATAGTGGGCGCGGGCAGTGACTACTTACTGTACGCCGTCGCATACTCCGGCAACTTCGCCACCGACAACCCGTCATTCTCGCTGATGTCGCTGGCTGGTCCCACCAGGTACGTGGGCAACATCCATGTCGCCTTCCACCCCGCCTTCAAGGACAACAACCTCATTTTCATCGCTGAGGAAAACGGCTATGACTACGGCGCGGTGTACCGCAACAACGTGGCAGCGCAGAAGGTATGGTATGACACCAACATGATGGACCCGTCCAACGGTGCCGTGGGCTGTCCAGACCCCACTGAAAACGGTCAGTACGGTCTGGTCATCTCCTTCACCGGCGAAGCGCTGTACTCTGCCGGCTACAATATGGAAGAGGAGACCTTCGGCGTGTGGCGCACCCTCGACCTGCTCCAGGGCATGCCCAAGCCGGGCATCGCCTGGGACTACCTGTGGGTAGGTCTGGAGAAGCAGTACGAGCTGGATTGCGACTGGCCACAGTTCACGCTTGAGCCGTCATCGCTCAAGGCTTGCGGCTGCTGCACGCTGGACACCGATACCACGCTGTACGCCATCGACAACGCCACTTACATGGCTCGCAGGACGGTGATCTCAGCAGAGTGTTCGCCGACAGGGCAACCGATCACGCTGTGCCAGGGCGGCTTAGTGTGGGCGTTCACCGACTGCATGGCGAAGAAGGGTCCCAAGCTGGTAACTGCGGACAAGACGCTCATCGGCTGTGACCCGGTCTCGGGCAGGGCTCAGGAAGTCAACCTGTGCTGGGAACAGCTGTGCGTGGCTGATGCCTATGATGTGGAGATCGCCAAAGACAAAGACTTCACCCTGCTCATCATAGACTTCACCCAAGAGAACCTCTGCCGCGCCTTCATCCCCGCTGACGTGACCAAGCCTTGCGCCTACTTCCCTGCCGGCGGCAGCGCCATGGCGGAATATGAATGGGTGTGGTGGGAAGAAGAGGTCAGCGGCTCGTCCCTGGCTGCCTTCGGCAACCTGGAATGCGGTCACACCTACTACTGGCGAGTCAGGGTGCGCGAGTGCGCTACCGGTCAGTGGGTGCGCAGCCCGTGGTCCGAGGTGAGGAGCTTCACCATCAAGGCTGGTCTGCCGGTGACCACACCGTACTACGGTCCACAACTGCTGTCACCCAACAACGGCTGTCTTGGCTGTCCGGTGAAGCCGGTGTCCTTCTCCTGGTCACCTTTCAAGGAGACCACGAAGTACAAGTTCCAGCTGGCTAAGGATGCGGCTATGACCCAGATAGTCAAGGAGACCGAGGTGACCACCACCGCCTACGAGTACGATGGCACGCTGGACTACAGCGCCAACTACTTCTGGCGAGTGATGGCTGTGGAACCGGCGCCGAGCGACTGGTCTGCTACCTTCAGCTTCCGGACTGAGGCAGCCCCGCCGCTACCGCCACCACCAGCGCCGCCTGAAGTGGCTCCGCTATGGGTCTGGGTGGTCGCCATCCTCGGTGTAATATTGATAGTTGTCACTATAGTTCTCATCTTCAAGGTACGCCGGGTTTAGGCTGTCCCGAATGTGCCAGAAAAGCTTGACAACCTGCGGCAGATTTCCCTATAATTAAAAGAAACCGCTTGTCTCTACGTTGAACCCCGTTGTTCACTGAAGATTCCTCTAATATGAGCTAAAGTATATGTACTTGCATACCTGACACGAGACAGGATTATGCTGATGTCTGTTATCATTGAACAATCTCGCCCTGCTTTAGGACCTGTCACTGAAAATCTTGCACACATTTTTCATGAACGGTTATTCATTTAACCCATGAGCAAATATGTTTTCGTTACCGGTGGTGTGGTGAGCTCAGTAGGCAAAGGGATCAGCGTCGCTTCAATTGGTAGGATCTTAAAAAGCCGTGGCATCTCGGTGTCGGTCCAAAAGCTTGACCCTTATCTCAATGTTGACCCGGGCACGATGTCGCCCTATCAGCACGGTGAGGTCTTCGTCACCCAGGATGGCGCTGAGACTGACCTTGACTTGGGGCACTATGAGAGGTTTATCGATGTTGATTTGACTTCTGCCTCAAACGTTACTTCGGGGCAGATTTACTCGGCGGTTATTGCTGGGGAAAGAAGGGGTGATTATTTGGGTGGCACCATACAGGTGATACCGCATGTCACCAATGAGATAAAGCGCAGGATAAGGGAGGTAGCCCAGCTCTCGCAAGCCTCTGTGGTTATTATCGAGGTGGGTGGCACGGTTGGTGACATCGAGGGTCTACCGTTCCTGGAAGCCATACGCCAGATGCGAAATGAAGAGGGCAGGGACAATGTCCTTTATGTTCATGTTACTTTCCTGCCCTACATTGCCACTACCAATGAACTTAAGACCAAGCCCACTCAGCATAGCGTTAACGAATTAAGACGCATCGGTATTCAGCCAGACATCATCCTGTGCCGCTCAGATTATGAGATTCCGCAGAACTTGAAAGACAAGATCTCACTTTTCTGCGATGTGGACAAGGAGGCGGTGATACCGCTGGTCACTGCAGAGACCATTTACGAAGTGCCGCTGATCCTCGAGGAGGCTGGTCTGGGCGATTTAATCATTGAACGCCTTAGCCTTGATAGCAGGGGCACTGACCTCACCGAGTGGAGACGAATGGTCGCCAAACTGAAAGCCCCTAAAGAGCCTGTAAACATAGCACTGGTAGGCAAATATGTGGAGCTTAAGGACGCCTATTATTCGGTCAGGGAGGCTTTGTGCCACGCTGGACTTTACCATGACCGACAGGTAAACATTCTCTGGGTACATTCTGAGGACTTGCAGACGGATTGTAACGTCAACTTATTGAAACCAGCCCAGGGGATTGTTGTCCCCGGTGGTTTCGGTTATCGGGGTATAGAAGGCATGATAGTTGCCGCCAGTTATGCCCGCCAGAATGGCATCCCCTATCTCGGCTTGTGCTTGGGCTTGCAGGTCATGGTTATTGAATTCGGGCGCTACGCACTTGGTAGCAAACAGGTTAACTCTACCGAATTTGACCCTAATACCCCGTATCCCGTTATTGACTTACTTCCAGAGCAGCATGGCGTGACCGAAATGGGAGGTACCATGAGGCTGGGCACTTATCCCTGCTATCTGGTTCCCATGACAAATGCGGCTAAAGCTTACAAAGAAGCTGTAGTTTATGAGCGCCATCGGCACCGATATGAATTCAATAACCGCTTCCGCGAACCGCTGGAGCGGAAGGGACTGATACCCAGCGGACTTTCAGCGGACAATAGACTTGTGGAGATCGTTGAAATTAAGGAGCATCCCTGGATGGTGGCTTGTCAGTTCCATCCTGAATTCAAATCACGCCCCAACCATCCACATCCCCTCTTTGTCAGCTTTGTTGGGGCGGCAAAGGAGACTCTGGTCGAAGGCACACAGGTAACATTGCCACTGGCATGAAACTGTCATGCACCTTAGCATCCTGGGGAGGAATTGAATGCGGTTATTTTTAGATACAGCTAACATCGAGCATATTCGCCACGGCGTCAGTCTGGGGGTGATCACCGGGGTGACCACCAACCCCAGCCTGATATCTAAAGAGGGCAGGGTGGATTACAAGCGTCTTGTTCAGGAGATCTGCTCCTTGATGAAACGGCCGTTTTTGCTCTCATCGTTGAGAATCAGGCAGTAGCAGGTGGGGC